>Ga0268298_10001972_pt1 | contig 23075 bp, 19 predicted proteins | sample WWTPWeurt_MetaG_FD_194462 | JGI IMG/M metagenome (GOLD analysis project Ga0268298, IMG submission 194462) | Activated sludge microbial communities from WWTP in Nijmegen, Gelderland, Netherland - WWTP Weurt | ecosystem: Engineered > WWTP > Aerobic digester > Activated sludge | place... | reverse complement strand
CCGCCAGGCCGAGGCCATGCGCCTCTTGCGCTACTTTGCCCTGTCAGGAACGGTCCACGAGCGCCTGTGGAGCCAGCTCGACACCGTCTATTTTCTGCGTCACTCGGCGGAGGAAATCGCCTGGCATACCCGTTCGCTGCATTACCGCATCCACAACGACCAGCCGGTGGTGCGCGCCAAACCCAATTCGGAAGGCGACGGCCTGCAAGTCATGGTCTACACCCGCGACCAGCCTGACCTCTTCGTCCGCCTGGTCGGCTTCTTCGCCCGCAACGCCTACAACATCGTCGACGCCAAGGTGCACACCACCCGCCACGGCTACGCCCTGGACAGTTTCGTGGTCCTCGACGTGGCCGAGCGGGACAACGACCGCGAAATGGTCGCCTTCATCGAACACGAACTTGCCGAGCGCCTCATCCACCAGCCCCCCCCCGACACGCCCACCAGCGGGCGCCTGTCACGCCAGGTGAAACATTTCCCCATCGAACCGGAAGTCTCGATCCGCTCCGATGAAAAAGGCGCCTATTACGTCCTCAACCTGGTGGCGGCCGACCGCCCCGGCCTGCTCTACACCGTGGCGACCACCCTGGCCGAATTCGGCGCCAACCTGCACACCGCCAAGATCGCCACCCTGGGGGAGCGGGTCGAGGACGTCTTCCTGCTCAGCGGCGGCGATCTGGTGAGCAGCGGCAGCCGCATCCAGCTGGAAACCGAACTCATGGAACGCCTCAAAGTCTGACCGGCAAGCCTGCCGTCGTCAGCCGGCGACCGGGTTCGCTCGTTGAACCGGAAATGACTGGCGCGTGTTCCCTGCGCCCCCCCTGCCCCGGGAGTCCCCATGACCCGCTTCCGTTTCGTCTGCCTCGCCGCCGCCGCGCTGCTCCTCGCTCCCGCCGCCGGCGCCGACGCCTTCAAATGCCGCAGCCCGGACGGCCGCGTGGTGATCTCCAGCGAACCCTGCACCGCCGGCAGCCGCACCGAGACCGTCACCCCGGCGGAAAAAATCAGCCCCGAACAAAAGGCCGAAGCGGAAAAGCAATTGGCCCGGGAGCGCGAAGCCCTGGCAGAACGGGAACGCCTGCGGGACGACGACGCCCGGCGGGATCAGGACAGCCAGCGCCGCCTGGCCGAGGAAGAATCCGCCCGCCGCAGCCGCTGCCTGGAAAGCGCCCAGCGGGAACCCGACGCCACGCAACGTGCCAACCTCATCGCCGCCTGCCAGGGCACCGCCCCCGCGTCACCGGCGGTGGCCCCGCAACCCGTCTATGTGCCCGTAGTGCCGGTCCGGCCCCACAATCCCCGTGACGCCTGCCCGGGCGGGCGCTGCCCTCCTCCATCGCCGCCGCCCCCGGCCACACCGCCTCCCTCCCCCTCCGGTGGCCGCTACGCCCCCTCGGCCGACCCACCGCGCAAGAATTGCCAGCCGGTGGGCGGGACCATCCGCTGCGATTGAAGACGCTCTGTGGGGCCGGGGTGGCGGCCGCTCAGCACCCCGCGCTCAGCCCCCTCTCGCCCGCGCCTGCCGGGCCGCCGCCAGAAAGTCCAGCATGATGGGGCCGCTGTCGAGGAGATCCGGGCTGTCCCGGTGGAATTCCGGGTGCCATTGGAAACCCGCCACGTAGCCGGCCCCCTTCCAGCGGATGGCCTCGATGATGCCGTCGCCGGACTGCGCTTCCACCAGCAGATCGTTGCCCAGGCGGTCGATGGCCTGGTGGTGGATGCTGATGACCCGGCCGTGGAAGCGTCCGGGGTAGATTTCGGCCAGTCGCGTGTCGGGGATGAGGACGACCTCGTGCTGGTGGGCGTCGTAGAGCACCGGCTCCACATGGCGGGCGGCCTGCGGGCGCTGGGTGGCGATGTCCTGCACCAGGGTGCCGCCCAGGGCAACGTTGATGAGCTGATGGCCGCGGCAGATACCCAGCACCGGCTTGCCCTGGATGACGAATTCCCAGAACAGCTCGATCTCGTAGCGGTCGCGGACGCGGTCGCCGTGCCAATCGGCCCGTAGCGGCGCCATGCCGTAGCTCTCCGGCGCCATGTCGGCGCCGCCCTGGAGGATGAGGGCGTCCAGTTCCTGCACGTAGCTGCTGACCGAAATCGAGCGCCGCTGCACCCCGCCGCCGGCCTCGATGGTGGGCACCATAAAGGCCAGCGCCCCGTGGGCCATCACCCAATGGGCGATGGACTGCTCCAGGTATTGCAGGGTCTTGCCCGGGAAATTCAGCTCCCGCGGCGGTTCGTGCATGAGGCGGGCGGAAAGCCCGATGCGCAGGGGGCGGCCGTCGCCGGGTGTCATGTTCAGCGCCTGTAACGTGTCGGGGCGAACAGGGTGTTCACAGGCTCCCGGCCCAGCGCAGGCACTGCTGGCGCACCAGTTCCGGCAACAAGGGATCGGCGGCGTGGCGCTCCCGCAGCCAGCGGGCGTCGTTGCGCCGGGCCCGGGCGTCCGATGCCAGTTCGGCGATGGCGGCGTCGCAACCCAGTTCCACGGCATGGTGGCCGATACGGGCGATGAGCCGCGCCGCCTCGTCCCCCAGGGAAAGCTGCTCGCCGCTGGCCGGGTCCACCCAGACACCGTCCAGCCCGAAGCGGCAGGCCTGGAAGCGGTTGAAGGTATAGACCAGATAGTCGTCTTCCACCGGGCGGAAGGGCTTTTCGATCATCAGCCAGCGGGCCAGGGTCTGGATCAGCGCTGCCAACTGGGCGGCGCGGGTGATGCTGAGGGGCGTATCCATGACGCGGACCTCGATGGTGCCGAATTCCGGCTTGGGACGGATATCCCAGTAGAAATCCTTCATGCTCTCGACGACGCCGGTCCTGGCCATCTTGCCGAAGTATTCCTGGAACTCCGCCCAGGTCAGGGTGAAGGGCGCCCGGCCGGCCAGGGGAAAGGCGAAGATGGAATTGAGCCGCGCCGAATCGAAACCCGTGTCGGCATCCTGCACGTAGGGCGAGGATGCCGACAAAGCGATCAGATGCGGCATGAAGCGCGACAGGCCGTGCAAAAGGAGCAACGCCTCGTCCGGCCCCGGACAGCCGATATGCACGTGCTGGCCGAAGACGGTGAATTGCTTGGCCAGGTAGCCATAGAGGTCGTTCAAGTGCTTGTAGCGGGCGCCTTCCGAAATGCGCCGCTCGCTCCAGTGCTGGAAGGGATGGGCACCGCCGCCGCAGAGGCCGATGTCGAGCTGCCGCGCCCCCCGCAGCAGGCCGTCGCGCAGGCCCGTCAGTTGCTCCAGGGCCTCGGCGTGGTTGCGGCAGATGCCGGTGGCCACCTCGATCATGCTGTCGGTGATTTCCAGCTTCACGTCGCCGGCGAACTTCTGCTGTTCCAGCACCCGCAACAGGTCGTGGGCGGCGGGTACCAGGTCGTAGTCGTAGGTGCTGACGAGCTGGAGTTCCAGCTCGACCCCCAGGGTCAGGCAGCGGGAAGGGGCGAAGGGCTCAAGCATGCTGGCCTCCCGTTCCGTTGAATGTGGCTTCGCGGCAGGCCTTCAGCGCCCATTGCGTCAGCAGGGGGCCGACGATCTCCATCACCGTGATGGCGCCGGCCAGGGCCGAGGCCACCCGCGTGCCGAACTCCGGAAATGCCGCGTGCAGGCTGGCGGTGAGGAGAAAGGCGACTCCGGACATGGGCAGCAGCGCCACTCCCAGGGCGGCCGATTGGCGCAGGGATAGGCCGGAACGCCGCCCCAGCAGCACGGCGGCGCCAATCTTGGCCCCCGCCCGCAGTACCAGCAGCACCAAGGCGGCGACGCCCCCGGCTGCGATCAGGCGCCAGTCCACAGCCATGCCGTTCACCACGAAGAGCAGCACCACCAGCGCGCCACCGGCGGTGCCAAAATGGCGCGGCCACAGGCGCGGCCGGGCATCCCGGGTACGCAGGACGATCCCGGCCAAGAGGGGCACCAGCAGCGGCGAGGCGCCCAGCAAGTGGACCAGGGCCAAAGTGAGAAAGAGCAGCCCCAGCAGCAGCAGGGCACCGTTCTCGTCGCGCAGATCCAGCTTGCGCTGGGCGAGGCCGACGGCAAACGCCAGCACCAGGGCGAGAACGAAGGAGGTGGCGAAGGTGGCCAGGGGAAGCTGGGCGGCGTCCCATGGGTCACCCGTCTTCATGCCTTGCAGGACGCCCAGCAGGATATGGATCGTCACCACCGCATAGACCGTGCTCAGTGCCGAAAGCAGCAGCAGGCGCTCCGTAACCTGGCCCCGGGCGTTGAGTTCGGCGGTGACACGCATGATCACGGCAGGGGAGCTCACCATGCACACCGTCGCCACCGCCACGGAACTGCCCACACCGAGGCCGAGGGAGGCGCCTACGGCATAAACGGCGACGAAGGTGAGCCCAGCCTCGGCCAGGCTGGTCGCCACCAGCCAGGGATTGGCCAGGAGCCAGCGGGGGTTGATGCGGCTGCCCAGTTCGAAAAGCAGCACCGCCAGGGCGACTTCCATGGCCCGGTGAAAGACGCCCGACAGGCGCAGGCCGCTGGTATCGAAGCTGGCCGCGGAGGCAAAGAGCCCCACCAGGGTATAACCGACGATGCGCGGCCAGCGCAGATAACGGAAGACCGCCTCGCCCGCCAGGGGCGCCACCACCAGCAACAAGGCCACCCAGAAACTGTTGTCCAGGCGAAAGGGCCAGCCCGGAAGCAGCGAAAGAAGCGTCGCGAGATCGAAACTCATTCTGTCTCCTGAAAAAGACCGCAGGCCGCGGGTGCGGCGGCGAGGAAAGGCAGAAAGACCGGCTCATGGGATCGAGCCGGAGGAACCTGGCGGAATGGTTTCGACCAGCTAGTGGGGGTTTGTTTGGGGCCGGTCGAAGGGCTGCCCGGGTCTGGTGCCCGGGGCGAGGAACATTATGGTCAAAAGCCCGCTGGACGGGCGTAACGGGATGTTACCGGGTCCCGCCGGGTCGGCCGTGCCACGGCCCCCTGCGGACAGGCCGGGAACTCTTCCGGCGACTTAAACCGACATGCCCAGAGGCAGCACGGCCTCCGGGTTGCCCACCAGGCGCTCGATCACCGAGCGGACCCGTCCCATGGCCTCCTGAAGCACATGCTCCAGGCTTTCGAAATGGATGCCGTGGGCACTGCTGCCGCGCCCGGCCGCGTGGTTGGCCACCACGTTGATGGCCGCGTAGGGCAGGCCGAGTTCCCTTGCCAGGACGGCCTCGGGCATACCCGTCATGCCCACCACGTGGGCGCCGTCCCGTTCCAGACGGTCGATTTCCGCCGCGGTTTCCAGGCGGGGGCCCTGGGTCGCCGCGTAAACCGCACCGTCCTTGATCTCCACTCCCACCGCAGCGGCCGCCGCGGCAATCCCCAAGCGCAGGATCTCGTCGTAGGGTTCGGTGAAATCGACATGGGTCACCGGCGACCCGACGCCGTCGAAGAAGGTCGCCTTGCGCCCCCAGGTGTAGTCGAGAATCTGGTGCGGCAGGACGATGTCCCCCGGACCGAGGTCGGCGCGGATCCCCCCCACTGAAGCCACCGAAATCACCCCCTTGGCCCCCTGCTCTTTCAGCGCCCAAAGGTTCGCCCGGTAATTGACGTTGTGGGGCGGAATGGTGTGCCCGTAGCCGTGGCGCGGCAGGAATAGCGCCGGCTGGCCGCCGATGCGTCCGAATACCAGGGCGCCGGAAGGCTCGCCATAGGGCGTGCGCACCACCTCGCGGTGGGAAACGTCCAGACTGGAAAGCGTCGTCAAGCCGCTTCCGCCGATGATTGCCAACATGGAAATTCCTTTCTGGTACTGGATGGCCTTCCCGAGCTACGCGCAGCGCGTGGCCAGGAGGGAGGCCAAAGTGGGGACCACGCTCTTCAGGGCTGGATGCGAACGCCGAATTTCGGCCAGATCGACCACGTTGCCCTCCAGCTTGCGATAGCGCGCGTTCTGCCGCTCGGCGGTGAAGGGAAGGTCGGCCAGGGTCTTGCCCAAGTGGTAGCGCACCAGGGTATCGCGGCCGATATCCTTGGCCTGCCAGGGAATCGCCGTCCGATCGACGAAATGCAGGGACTGAATGTTCGGCGAGGCCGCCGCCAACTCCGCCACCGCCCGATGGACCCTCTCCCGATAGGCCGCCACCGCCTGACCGGCATCGCTGGGCAGGGCGCCGGTGGTCTCGGCAGGCGCGCCCATCAACCAGCACACCACGGTATCGGGGGCAAATTCGCCCAGGGCGGCCTGCAAGGCGGCGTCCGGCGCCACCACATCCCCCACCAGTAAACGCACTGCGGCCTCCGGCGGGAGCTTGTCCCGGGCGCGCTCAAGGCACTCGGGCAGGCTATCCACCGCCAGTACCTGGAGGCCCCGCCGGGCCAGGGCGACGGTTCCGAAGCCCACCCCGCAGCCCACCTCGAGCACCCGCCGGCCGGGCACCAGGGACGCCATCCACTCGTAATCGCCGCGGCGAACATAGCCCTCGCCCTCGCTCTCCCAGTAGGCGAGAAAATCCGTCACCGTCGCACCGCTCATGCCCTACTCCCCTTTCACGGCGTAGATCGCCGGCAAATGCCGCCAGGCGCCCCGCACGTCCATGCCAAAGCCGAAGACGAAGCGGTCGGGCACCGGCAGGCCCACGAAATCCGCCTGCACCGGCTTGGCGTGGCCATTCTGCTTATCGACGAAGACCGCCGTCAGCACCTCGGCGGCCCCCTGGCCGCGCAGACTGTCCTTGACCGCCGCCAGGGTCACGCCTTCGTCGAGAATGTCATCCACCACCAGGACGGTGCGACCCTTGACCGAGGTCCACGGCGCGACGCGCCATGAGAGCTTGCCGCCCTGGGTGTCCGGGCCATAGCGGGTGACGTGCAGGTAGTCGAAATCAAGGGGGAAATCGAGTTGCGGCAGCATCTGGCCGGCGAACATCAGGCCGCCCGTCATGACGCACAGGATGAGGGGGTACTTGTCGGCCAGGGCCGCCTGCACCTCGCCCGCCACCCGCGTCACCGCCTCCCGCACCACCTCCGGCCCGTGGATGAGGTCGGCGGCGGCAAGAATGTCCTGGGCTTCGTGGCGCTCCATCAGGCGCCCTCCCTTCCCCGGAGGTAGGCCGTAAACGCCTCGCCCACTTCGGGGTGGCGCTGGCCGAAGACGACGGTGGCCTGGAGGTAGCCGAGCTTGGAGCCGCAGTCGTAGCGCGTGCCCGCGTAACGGTAGGCGAGCACCTGTTCTTCTTCGAGGAGCTTGGCGATGCCGTCGGTGAGCTGGATTTCGCCGCCTGAACCTTTGCCGATGCGCTCCAGATGGTGAAAGATGCGCGGTGTGAGGATGTAGCGCCCCACCACCCCCAGGGTGGAAGGCGCCACCTCGGGTTTGGGCTTTTCGACGATGGCCTCGATGCGCTCCAGCCGCTCGGCCACCGGCGCCGCCTTGACGATGCCGTAGCTCCCGGTCTCGGCCAGGGGCACGTCCTGCACGCCGATGACGGAGCAGCGATAGTAGTCGTAGGTATCGGTCATCTGGCGCAGCACCGGCGGCTCGCCGTCGAGGAGATCGTCGGCCAGCAGCACGGCGAAGGGCTCGTCGCCGATCACCGGCCGGGCGCACAGCACGGCATGCCCCAGGCCGAGAGGCTCCGCCTGGCGGATGTAGATGCAGTTGATGTCGCGGGGAATCATGCGGCGCACGAAGTCGAGCATTTCGTTCTTGCCCCGGCTGGCCAGCTCGGTCTCCAACTCGTAGGCCTTGTCGAAATGATCCTCGATGGCCCGCTTGGAACGGCCGGTGACGAAAATCATGTCGGTCACTCCGGCAGCCACGGCCTCCTCCACCGCGTACTGGATGAGCGGCTTGTCGACAATGGGCAGCATTTCCTTGGGACTGGCCTTGGTGGCAGGAAGGAAACGGGTTCCCAGGCCCGCCACGGGGAAAACGGCTTTCCTAACTTTTTTCATTAACATTCCGCTTCAAGCAATTGAATAATTGGGGTAACAATAAACAAAACACCCCGGTCAGTGGCTAGCGCCAAGCATAGCAAGCAATTCCGTCTCCGTAATGACGGGAATGCCAAGTTCCCTCGCCTTGTCGAGCTTGGACCCGGCCTCTTCGCCCGCCACGACATGATCCGTCTTGCGCGACACCGACCCGGCCACCTTGCCGCCCGCAGCTTCGATCCTATCCCGGGCCTGGTCCCGCGTCAGCGTGGGCAGGGTGCCGGTAAGAACCAGGGTCTTGCCCGCCAGGACCCCGGCCGCGGCGTCGGCATCGGGCAGCAGGGCAAGGAGTTCCTGCCGCAGGGCCGCCAGCCGGGGCAGCAGGTCCCGCTGGACTGGGTCGTCCAGCCAGAGGCGCAGTTCGCCGGCCACTTCCGGGGGCAGATCCAGCGCTGCGACGCCTTCGCCCCCCAATGCGGCGAGGTCTTCCCCCCGGGGCACCCGCTCGGCCAGTTGCCGCGCCCGCAGGGGGGTCAGGCGCGGGATATCCAGGGCGGCGTAGAGTTCGGCCCAGCCCAGGCGCTCCCGCAGGCCGGCCACGGGGGCGTGCTCGTCGACGGGGGTAACCCCCGCGGCGAGAAGCGCATCCAGGGCCTCGGTGTTGCGGGCTTCCGCGAAGAAGTCCGCGATGGCCGCCGCCACGGTAGCCCCGATGTCGGGCAAGGCGGCCAGGAGTGGCGCCGGCGCCCGGCGCACCCGGTCCAGACTGCCCAGCCAGTCGGCCAGGGTCTTGGCGGTGGATTCCCCCACATGGCGGATGCCCAGGGCGAAGAGCAGGCGCGCCAGGCGCGGCGCCTTGCTGGCGGCAATGGCCGCAAGAAGGTTTTCCGCCCAGCGGGTGGCCACCGGTCCGCCACGGGACGCTTCGGCCCCCCCCCCGCCATCGCGCTCGTCGGCGAGGCGCTTCATGGCCAGCAGATCGTCCAGGTCCAGGTGGTAGAGGTCGGCGATGCCGCGGATGAAGTCGAATTCCACCAGCCGCTCGACGTAGCGCTCCCCCAGACCGTCGATGTCCATCATGCGCCGCCCGGCGAAGTGCAGAATGGCCTGCACCCGCTGGGCGCGGCAGGCAAAGCCGCCGGAGCAGCGGGCCACGGCCTCCCCCGCTTCCCGCACCACGTGGGCACCGCACACCGGGCAGGCGGCGGGCATGGAGAAGGGCTGCACCCCGGGAGGGCGCCGCTCGGCCAGGACCGCCACCACTTCGGGAATCACGTCCCCCGCCCGGCGCACGACCACGGTGTCGCCGACGCCCACCCCGCCCTTTCTGGCGATCTCGTCCTCGTTGTGCAGGGTGGCGTTGGTGACCGTGACGCCGCCCACGAAGACCGGCTCCAGCCGGGCCACCGGGGTCAGTGCCCCCGTACGCCCCACCTGGACGTCGATACCGGTGACGCGGGTCAAGGCCTCCTCCGGCGGGTACTTGTGGGCCACTGCCCAGCGCGGCTCCCGGGATCGGAAACCCAGGACTTCCTGCAAATCCAGCCGATCGACCTTGTACACCACGCCGTCGATGTCGAAGGGCAGGTCCGGACGCAGGCGCCCCATGGCGGCGTGGAAGGCAGCCAGTTCCTGCGGACCCCGCGCCACGGCGCGATGCGCACAGACCGGCAGACCGAATGCGGCCAGCGCGTCCAGGAGGGCGCCATGGGTAGCGGGCAGGCTCCAGCCGGAGACTGCACCCAGGCCGTAGGCGAAAAAGCTCAGCGGACGGCTCGCCGCCACGGCGGGATCGAGTTGCCGCACACTGCCGGCCGCCCCGTTGCGGGGATTGACCAGGGTTTTTTCGCCCCGCTGGGCGGCACCCTGGTTGTAGCGCTCCAGGTCGTCACGGCGCATATACACCTCGCCGCGCACTTCGAGCAGCGCTGGCGCCCGACCGGCCAGGCGCAGGGGGATCTGGCGCAGCGTACGCAGATTCTGCGTCACGTCCTCGCCGGTGGTCCCGTCGCCCCGGGTCGCCCCCTGCACCAGCACGCCGTTTTCGTAGCGCAGGCTCACGGCCAGGCCGTCGAACTTGAGTTCGGCCGAGTAGTCCAGGGGGGGATCGCCCTCCCCCAGCCCAAGTTCCCGCCGCACCCGGGCGTCGAACTGATAGGCACCCCGGGCCTCGGTATCGGTTTCGGTCTGGATCGACAGCATGGGGACGGCATGGACCACCGGGGCGAAGGCGGCCAGGGGCTTTCCCCCCACCCGCCGGGTGGGCGAATCGGCCACGGCAAGCTCGGGGAAGGCGGCTTCCAGCGCTTCCAGCTCCCCATACAGGCGGTCGTACTCCGCATCCGGCACCAGGGGCGCGTCGAGGACGTAATAGGCATGGGCGTAGCGCTCCAGCTCGCGCCGCAAGGCGGCGGCCCTTTCGGCCTGAGCCGCAGAGGCCATGCCCAGCATCGCCGAAATCAGGAAAACAGCCGCAGGGCCTGGCTTCCGCCGGCCGGCAGGCCGTAGGCCGCCATGGCCGCCTGGGGCTTGGCCACGAATTCGCGCCGGATGTGGTCGATCTGGGCCTCGCTCAGGGGCTGCCGGTTGTCGTCGACCACGATGCCGTGCAAGGTCTCGGCGAATCGGCGCGCCAATTCGACCATCTGGTAGAAAACGCGCTCGCCGTGGTCGACCCGCGGCACGTCGAGGACGAAGGTCAGGCCATGGGTGCTGAGGGAACGGATTTCCTCCGGCGAAAACAGGGTGCTCTCCAGATTCTGCAAGCGAAACTGCACCCGCCCTTCGTCGTCGTAACGGGTGAACAGGCCGTCTTCGCCCAGGGTCATGCCGGCGGCCTCGGCCAGGGCGCGAATCTTGGTGCCCGAGAAGGGAGCGCCCTGGGCCACCAGATTGACGCCGATTTCCAGATCCACTTCGGCGCAGAAGCGGTCCAGTTCGGCGGCCTGGACGAGGACGCGGCTGGGCGGCATGTCGGCGACAGCCATCAGATCATCGGCCAGGGCCTGCATGGCACCCGTGAATACCGCTAGGTCGCCGTCCCGCACGGGTCCGCGTCGATCCGCCATTTGCAGGCCGATGCGCAGGCGGCGGTAGCTCAGTCCACCGTCGGGAACGATGCGCTCCCACTCCCGGCTGCGCTCATTGAATCCGATCCAATGCACGGCTTTGGCGATGCGCTCCAGGGCAGCCCCTTGGGAAGCGACGATCTGATGGGCTGGAACCGCCTCGACCAGTTCGAGGGTGACGATGAATTCCAGCCGCGGATCGAGCAGGGCCAAGGGGACTTCCCCGGCCGGAATCTCGGCCACCTCGTCCACGTCTTCCAGGGGCTCGACCCGCACCTTGAGCGGCTCGCCGTCGCTCGGGACGTCCACGGTCACCGCCCCCGCCGGGGGCTCGCTCAGACGCGGTTCGACGCGCTGCGCCGGCCCTGCGAGCGCATCGGCCGCGGGTGCCGCCGGGGCGGCGGCCGGGGTCTCGCCCCCCAGGAGCACGTCCGCGTGCCGCGATTTCATCACCTGATCCGCCAGTTTCCTGGCCTTTCTGTCCTGCCACACGTTGTAGCCGAAGACGCCGGCCACCGCCGCCGCCCCCAGCCCGATCAAACCCATTTGAAGCTCGGTCATTACGCCGCATCCCTCATCTGCAAGGCTTCCTGTATATCCACTTCCACCACGCGGGAAACGCCGGATTCCTGCATGGTGACGCCGACCAGTTGCTCGGCCATCTCCATGGCGATTTTATTATGGGAGATGAATAGAAACTGGGTCTGGCCCGACATTTTCCTGACCATGGTGCAGAAACGCTCGGTATTGCTGTCGTCCAGGGGGGCATCCACCTCGTCCAGCAGGCAGAAGGGCGCCGGATTGAGCTGGAACATGGAAAACACCAGAGCAATGGCAGTGAGCGCCTTTTCGCCCCCGGACAACAGGTGGATGGTGGAATTCTTCTTGCCGGGGGGCTGAGCCACCACCTGCACGCCGGCATCGAGGATTTCCTCGCCGGTCATCACCAGTTCCGCCCGACCGCCCCCGAAGAGCTCGGGAAAGAGGCGCCCGAAGTGGCCATTGACCGTATCGAAGGTCGAGCGCAGGAGTTCCCGGGTCTCGCGATCGATGCGCCGGATGGCGTTTTCCAGGGTTTCCATGGCCTCGTCGAGATCCGCCGCCTGGGCATCGAGAAAGCCCTTGCGTTCACGGGCGGCGTCCAGCTCCTCCAGGGCCGCGAGATTGACCGCCCCCAGCTCGGCGATGGCGTTGTGCAGCCGGGTCAGCTCCCCTTGCAGGGCAGCCGGCCGGGAGTTGGCGGCCAGTTCCGTCACTTCCGGCGGCAGGGCGGCCTCGTCGGCCCCCGCTTCCACAAGTTGGGCCGCGAACTGCTCGGCCGACAACGCCGCCGCCTGTTCCTTGAGCTTCAACTCGCCGATGCGGGTCCGCAGGGGCTCCAGGCCTACCTCGACCCGCTGGCGCTGCTCTTCCAGGGCGCGCAAGGCGCCGGTCACCAATTCCAGAGCGTCCCGCGCCGCCGCCAGGGCTTTTTCCCTTTCTTGCCGCGCCTCCAGGGCCTGTTGCAACTGGTCTTCCATGATGTCCGGCGGCTGGGCCTCCACCTGCTCGGCACATTGGGCACGGTCGGCCTCGATACGGTTCAGTTCCCGCTGGGCCTGGGCCTGCTGGGCGAAGATGTCGTTCAGCTTGCCTTCGCACTCGCGCAAGGAGAACTGGGCTTCACGCAGGGCACGGTCGAAATCGGCATTGCGCTCCCGTTCGGCCCGCACGGCCCTTTCGGCCTCGTCCAGGCGGCTGCGGGCACCGGCCACCAGGACCAGGATGCGACTCAGGCCCTCGCGCACTTCGGCGATCTTTTCGTCCGCCGCCATTTCCCGCTCGCGCTCGCCTTCTTCCTCTTCCGCCAGGTCGGCCAGTTGCTCGTCCAGCCTGTCCTTCTGCTCGCGGTAGCGCTCGACGGCCTGGGCCAGTTTGAGGGTCTCGACCTGGACGGCATGGACCCGCTGCTGCCGGTCGGCCACGTACTGGCGGGCCTCGGCGATGGCTTCGTGAGCATCCTCCAGTTCCGCTTCCACCGCCCCCAGGCGCTCTTGAGCCGCCCGGGCGGCAGCCTCGCCGTCAACCAGACCCCGCGCCAGGGCCTCGATTTCCCGCTGCCGTTCCAGGAGGCCGTGCTCGCCCTTGTCCGGGGCGAAGAAGGCCACGCTTGAGCGGCCCACCAGATCGCCCCCCGGCGTCACCAGAACCATGCCCGGGGAGAGTTCGGCCCGCCGCGCCAGGGCTTCGTCCAGGGAACCCACCGTGTGGACGCCGGCCAGCCAGTCTGCAAGGACTGCGGCGATGGCGGCATCGTCGCAGCGCAGGCGCTCGATGAGGCGATCCCCCCCCAGGGAGAGGCCCCCGGCCGCGGGCAGCATGACCGTCAGGCGGGCGTCCGGCCGATCGTGCAGCCATTCGGCCAACTTGCCGGGGTCGTCGCAGGCGATGGCGTTGAGCCTCTCCCGCAGCACGGCCTCGACGGCATCCTCCCAGCCGGCTTCCACATGGATGCGCTTCCACAGGGGCACCGCATCGTTCAGCCCGTGCCGACGCAGCCATTCCGGCAATTTGCCGGCTTCCCGCGCCCGGGCCTGCATCTGCTCCAGGGCCGACCGCCGCGCCTCGGCGGCGGCAAGCTCCCGGCTATGGACCTGGAGCGCTTCCTGGGCGGTCTTGCGACCAGCCTCCAGGGCGGGAATCGCCGCCTGGGCATCGCCCAGTCTTTCCTGTTCCGCCGCCAGTTCCTCCCGCAGGAGGGCCAGTTCCTCCTCGCGCTCGGCGAGGTCGAGGGGATCGGGCTGGGCCAGCTCGGCGGTTTCCTCCCGCAGACGGTCCCGGCGCTGGGCGATACTCTGCAAGGCCCGCTGGGCATGGGACTTGTGGGTGAGTTCCACTTCCAGGCGCTGCTCGCCGTTGGCGGTGCGCGTACGCAGGCGGTTGAGTTCCTCCTGGGCCTGGGCGTGATTCTCTTCCACCTGGGGCGCCAGGTGCATCTGCTGGCGCAGGCGCTCGTCCGCCTCCTCGACCCGCAGCCGGGTGATTTCCTGCATTTCCTCCCAGCGCTGTCGGTCGGCGGCAAGTTTTTCCGCCGTTTCTCCCCAGTGGGCGAGTTCGCCGTCCAACTGGGCGAGGCGGCTTTCCAGCATGCGGCGCGAATCGCGGCGATGACGGATCTCCGCCTCCAGGCGGGCGACCTCGGCGTTGGCGGCGTACATGTCGCTCTGGGCCGCATGCAGCGATTCACCCGCGGCGAAATGGGCTTCCCGGGTGGTGTCGGCCCGGGCTTCCGTCTCCCGCAGGGCGGCCATCTGGCCTTCCAGGTCGGCTGCCGCCCGCTCCACCTCCAGGGCGGCCCGCTGCCTTTCGCCTTCCGCATCCCGTTTGCGCAAGAGCCAAAGGGCCTTCTGGCGCACCGCATGCTGGTCGTTGAGGCTGTGGTAGCGCCGCGCCACTTCGGCCTGGGATTCCAGCTTCTCCATGCGGGAAGCGAGTTCCAGGCGGATATCCTCGACCCGGGCGAGGTTTTCCCGGGTGTCGTCGAGACGACCCTCGGTTTCCTTGCGCCGCTCCTTGTAGCGGGTCACTCCGGCGGCCTCTTCCAGGAAGACGCGCAGGTCGTCGGGCTTGGCCTCGATGATGCGGGAAATCATGCCCTGGCCGATGATGGCGTAAGCCCGCGGCCCCAGGCCGGTCCCCAGGAAGAGGTCGGTGATGTCCTTCCTGCGCACCTTCAGATTGTTGATGAAGTAATCGGACTGGCCATTGCGGGTCAGGACGCGCTTCACCGCCAGTTCCGCGTACTGGGACCACTGGCCCGCCGCCCGCCCCAGGGAGTTGTCGAAAATGAGCTCGACGGAGGCCCGGGAGACGGGCTTTCTTCCCGTCGTGCCATTGAAAATCACGTCCTGCATGGATTCGCCCCGCAGTTCCGAGGCCTTGGACTCCCCCAGCACCCAGCGCACGGCGTCCATGATGTTGGACTTGCCGCAGCCGTTGGGCCCGACCACCCCGACCAGTTGCCCTGGGACGGATACCGAGGTGGGATCGACGAAAGACTTGAAACCGGCGAGTTTGAGCTTGGTCAGGCGCATGGAGACGATTCGGGCTGGGGGGCGGAAGCATCCTGCTCCGGCCGGGGGACTTGTCGAGACCTGCCCGCAAGGGGCGGCCCCGGGCGGAAAAACGCAGGCGGCGGCCCGGTCTCGGAAGCGGTCCGTATAATACCATCCGGAATCCAGGCGCGGCCCGCGACGGCACCCACAGGATTCCGCAGCGCCCGCAGCGTGTAACAAACAGGATTAACAATATTACGTAATATGTTGTTATGGATGAATTTTATCTAAATCGCGCCCTGGCGCTCGCGGCGGCCTCCGTTCCGCGCGGCGAAGGGGGGCCCTTCGGCGCCGTGGTCGTACGCGAGGGTGAAATCATCGGCGAGGCCTGGAACCAGGTGGTCGCTTCCCGCGACCCCACCGCCCACGCCGAGGTTCTGGCCATTCGCGCCGCCTGCGCCCGCATCGACCATTTTCATCTGGACGGCTGCGTGCTCTACGCCTCCAGCGAGCCCTGCCCCCTGTGCCTGGCGGCGGCCTACTGGGCCCGCATCGCGCGCATCGTCTACGCCAACCCACGGGCCGCCGCGGCCGCCGCGGGGTTCTGCGACCACGATCTGTACGAGGAATTCCGCGCTCCGCCCGAGGCACGGCGCCTCCCCGTGCAGCACCTCGCCCTGCCCGACGCCGCAGCCCCCTTTGCCGCCTGGACCCGGTTGGCCCAAAGAAAGCTCTATTGACCGCCGCTCGCCGCCTTCCCCGGCCCTCGCGCCCCGTCCTGGCCGCCCTCGCCCCAGCGATCCTGCTGTGCGCCCCCCTGGCGGCCCAGACAGTGGACTGCCATATCGACTATGGCGGTGAACACCGCGTTCTCACTGCCCGGCCAACGGCGACCCCCTACGCCGGGGAGAGCGTTCCTATCGGTTCGTACTTCCTTCTGCGCCTAGTGGTCGAAGACCCGGCAGCCGCCCAGGCCGCCTTCAAGATGTACGTGTATGCCGTCCCCGACGAGGGCCCCGTCCTCCTGCACCAGGCCGTGCATCCCCTGCCCCTGGCCGGCGGCGCGTCAGCCCGCTACGGCTTCACCGGGCTCAACTTCGTCTATGAGCCCTTGCGGGACGGCGAACTCCAGTACTGGTGCGCCCTCGCCTCCCCGGCGGAGGCGGCACGGTGAGGCCCCCCATGCGCGCTCCGGCCATGGCGCTGATCGCCCTTCTGGGCGCCACGCTGCCTCCCGCCCAGGCCGAGCCCCTGCGCCTGACCTTCGTTGGCGACGTGATGCTGGCCGATGGCCCCGGCCGGGTGATCGCCCGCGGCGGGGATCCCCTGGAGGCTTTCGCGCCCATCCTGGCCGAGGCAGACTACGTCATCGGCAACCTTGAATGCGCCCTGGCGGCGGCGGGAACCCCCCGCCCCAACAAGATTTTCAGCTTCCGCGCCGAACCCGCGGCGATGGCCGTGCTCAAGGGCCGCTTCCACGCCCTGGGCGTCGCCAATAATCACTCCGGTGACTACGGGCAGGAGGCCTTCCTGGAAACCCTGCAACGCCTGCGGCAGGCGGGCATCACCCCCTTCGGCGGGGGGCGCAACCTGGCCGAAGCTCACGCCCCCCTATGGATCGAGGCCCGGGGCCTGCGCGTCGCCGTCCTGGCCTACAACGAATTCAAGCCGCGGGCCTTCGAGGCCGGCCCCGACTGGCCCGGCGTCGCCTGGAGCGAGGACAGCCAGGTGGTGGCCGACATCCGGGCCGCCCGGGCCGCCGGTGCCGATCTCGTCATCCCTTTCATGCACTGGGGCTGGGAACGCGAGCCCCAGCCCGGCGAGCGGCAACGCCAGCTCGCCCGCCTCATGATCGACGCCGGGGCCGACGCCGTGGTCGGCGGCCACCCCCATGTCACCCAGGGCGCCGAACACTACCGCGGAAAACCCATCGTCTACAGCCTGGGCAACTTCGTCTTCGATGGGTTCGAATCCGCCGAGGCCCGCCTGGGCTGGGTTTTGCACCTGAAACTGGAAAAATCCGGGGTCGTCGCCTGGGAGACCCGCGCGGCCCGCATCGACGCCGACGGCGTCCCTCACCCTGCCCCGGGATTGGCTACCCCCTGCGGTTGGGCCGGGGAAGACAGCGTGCGGGAATGCCTCAACCCGGAGCCTGCTGCGCCGCCGGCCCCAGTGGCGGCTACGGATCAGTAGGCCGCGATGGCCGCCAGGGTCTCCTCGTCCAGGCAGCCCCGGGCGGCGGGAAAAACCTGCTCCTCCTCGAAACGGACGTGGCTCAGGAGCAGGTCGGCAAAACTTTCCAGGAGGGGTGCACTCGGCACGGCGAGGGCTGCTGCGGCTTCCCGCATGAGTCGGTGCTCCACCAAGGCGCGGCTGGTCAGTCCGGCGTGGCCGGCTTCCTTCATGGCGGGCAGAAGGAGGGCTTCTTCCAGGCGGAAGTGGGCTTCCAGTTCCCCTTCCATCTGACCGACGACTCTATCGGCCACGGCGGCAATGCGCTCGGTGTCGCCCCTGGCAGTGGCCTGCTTGACGTCCAGGGCAAGCTTCACCGCATGATAGTGGGCCTGGGACAGGGCAACGAACTCTCGCAAGGTTTTCATGGCCGCCATGCTAAAGGCTTAGGCGCTGGCGCCCTTGACCGAGGTCAAGGCCTTGCCAATTGGCATTCTGGAATCCGGGAATACCCCTACTGGTAGCGCAGGGCCTCGATGGGATCCAGCCTTGCCGCCTTCCGCGCCGGATAGAATCCGAAAAACACGCCCACGCCCGCTGCCACGGCGAAGGCCACCAGCACGGCGCCGCCGGAGATGACGATGACCATGTCGGTGATGGCATTGACCAGGAGCGCGATGCCGACGCCGAGGACGAGCCCGATCAGGCATCCGGCGATGGAAATGATGATGGCTTCGAGGAGAAACTGGGTGAGGATGTCCCGCTCCCGGGCGCCGATGGCCATGCGGATACCGATTTCCCGGGTGCGTTCGGTGACCGACACCAGCATGATGTTCATGATGCCGATGCCGCCCACCAGCAGAGAAACCGAGGCAATGGCACCCAGCAGCAGGGACATGGTGCGGGTGGTCTCTGCGGCGGAATCGGCCACCGCAGCAAGGTTGCGCAGGTAAAAATCGTTCTCCATGCCGTCCCGCAGGCGGTGGCGCTGACGCAGGAGCCCCACCATGGCTTCTTCCACCTGGGGCATGGCCTCGGCACTGACGGCCTGCACCATGATCATGCGCACCGATCCCAGGAAGGGTGTGCCAAAGACCTTGCGCTGGGCCGTCGAAAGGGGAATCTGCAAGGTGTCGTCCTGGTCCTGGCCGTTGAGGTTCTGGCCCTTGCCGGCGAGGACGCCGATGACGGTGAAGGGGCTGCCCTGGATGCGGAAGGTCTTGCCGATCGGATCGTCGTCCCCGAAGAGGTTCTTGACCACCGTCTGGCCGACGATGGCCACCCGGGTGGACGAACGCACGTCGGAATCGCTGAAGGCATGGCCGGCGACCAGGTTCCAGGAACGGGCATCGAGGTAGGCCGGCGTCGTCCCCACCACGGTGGAATTCCAGTTGTTCGAGCCATAGACCAGTTGCCGCGTGCCCTGGTGCACCGGGGCGACGGTCTGCACGCCGTCCAGTTCGGCGATGGCCTCCGCATCGGCGATGTTCAGGGTCGGCGCGCCGGCCGAACCGCTGCGCACGCCGCTGCTGGTGAAGGAACCGGCCAGGACGACGAACAGGTTGCTGCCCATGGTGGCGATGGATTGCTGTACCGCGTACTGGGCGCCCTGGCCGATGGCCATCATGATGACCACGGCACCGACGCCGATCACCATGCCCAGCATGGTCAGCGCCGTGCGCAGGCGGTTGGCGCCCATGGAGCGCCAGGCCTCGAAGAGCATGGCCTTCAGCATGGGGAACCCGCTCCTCCTTCCTCCTCCCGGCTGTCCGGCGCAGAGCGATCCTCTGCGAAACCCCGGCTTCCCCCCCCTTGTAGGGGGAGGAGAGGAGTGCCCTCCCCTTCAAGCCTGTCCCGAGCGCTGTCGCGGGCGGGAGGGCCAGGGTGGCGATGGGGCACCCTGGCGTCGCTGACGATGAGGCCGTCGCGAAAGCGCACCTGGCGTCCGGCATGGTCGGCAACGTCCTGCTCGTGGGTCACCAGGACGATGCTGATGCCCTCTTCGTTCAGGGCGCTGAACAGCGCCATGATTTCCTCGCTGGTGTGGCTGTCCAGATTGCCCGTGGGTTCATCGGCCAGAATCAGCGGCGGCTGATTGACCAGGGCGCGGGCGATGGCCACCCGCTGCTGCTGGCCGCCGGAAATGCGGCTGGGGAGCGACTGGGCGTAGTCCCCGAGCCCCACCTTGGCGAGCATCTCCCGCGCCCGTGCTCGACGTGCCTCGGCATCGACTCCGGCGTAGACGAGGGGCAGGCCGACGTTGTCCTCCAGGCTCATGCGCGGCAGGAGATTGAAGCCTTGAAAAACGAAGCCGATGGTCCGGTTGCGCAAGCGGGCCAGCTCGTCCTTGTCCAGGTGGGCGACATTGCGGCCGGCGAGAAAATAGTCCCCCGCCGTCGGCGTATCGAGGCAGCCGAGGAGGTTCATGAAGGTGGACTTGCCCGAGCCGGACGGCCCCATGATGGCGACGAATTCGCCCGCGTCGAGGGTGAGGTCCACGCCCTTGAGGGCGGGGAAGGGGCCAGCGGCAGTGACATAGGACTTGCTCAGGCCGGCGACGCGAATGACCGCCCCCCGCGAGCGAGCGCCGCCGGCAGAATTTTCAGGGGGGGCTGGATTTTCCGGGGGCGAGCGGTCCATGGCGATCTCCGGGTGCCTCAGAAGAGCCGCATCCCCACGCTGCTGGAGGATTTGACGACCCCGTTGGCATCGCCTATCGCCACCCGGGCCCCGGGCTGCAGGTCGCCGCCGGTGACTTCGGTGTTGCGGTTGTCGGTAATGCCCAGCTGGACGGAAACCGGTTTCAACTGGCCGTTTTCAAGGACATGGACGGTAGCCGAACCGCTGTCCCGCTTCTTGCGGCCGGCCCCGCCGCCCTGGCCGCCCGAAGGCGGCCCCATCGGCGCCCCGACGCCAGGACCGGAAGGCTGCCCCTGCCGTGCAGCCGCCGACGCCTCGCGTTCCTCCGCCGGTTTGAAGCGCAAGGCAGCGTTGGGTACCAGCAGCACGTCGTCGCGCCGGCTGACCGCAATGCTGGTATAGGCCGTCATTCCCGGCAACAGCAGTTGCTCCGGGTTATCCACGGCCACGCGGACGTTGTACGTCACGACGTTCTGCTGATTGGTGGGATTGAGGCGAATCTGCTTCACCTCGCCCTGAAAACTCTTGTTGGGGAAGGCATCGACGGTGAAACGCACCTTCTGCCCCTCCCTGATGTTGCCGATGTCGGCTTCGGCAAAACTGGTGTCGATGGCCATCTTGGAAAGATCCTGGGCAATCTGGATCAGCGTAGGCGTCTGGAAACTGGCCGCCACCGTCTGGCCGATATCCACCAGCCGCGCCACCACGGTGCCGGCCACCGGCGAGGTGATGACCGTGTAGCCCAGGTTCACCCGGTCCCGGTCGGCTACCGCCCGGGCCTGGGCCAACTGGGCCCGGGAGGATTTGAGGGTCTGCAGGGCCTGGTCGTACTCCTGGCGGGAAACATACTCCTTTTCGAGCAGCGCCTTCATGCGCGCCTCGTTGGCCTTGGCCAGGTCGAAGGAAGCGGCGATATTGGCTACATTGGCCGCGCTCGACCGGGCCTGGGCTTCAAGCAGCGACTGGTCGAGTTCGAGCAATGGCTGGCCCTTTTCCACCTTCTGGTTGAAATCGACATGGAGCCGACGCACCGTTCCGGAAACCTGGGTGCCCACGTTGACCAGGATGAGCGGCGTCAGGATGCCGTTGGCGGACACCGTCTGCACCACCTCGCCTTTGACCGCCTCCTGAAACTTGTAGCGCTGCTCCGGCGCCTGGGCGGCCCTGTCGCGGAAATACCAGAATCCGCCACCGGCGAGGGCGGCGACCACACCAAGGACCAGAAGGCTCCTGCCCACGGGAAGTTTATTCATGGCTTTCCTTCGCCCGCCGCTTGCAGCAGGCGGTAATCGAGGGCGCCCATGGCCTGGGCCAGGGTCGCGCGGTTCACGTTCCAGTCCAGGGTCGCCTGGATGCGCTGCTGGCGGGCCGAGGCCAGAGCGCTCTGAGCGGTGAGCAGATCGAGAATGCTGCCCAGGCCCGCTTTGTAGCGTCCCAGCGCCACCTGGGCCGAGGCCTCGGCGCTGGCCACCAGGTCGGCGCTGGTCTTCAGGGTTTGGGTCGTGGTGGAGAGCCCCTGCCAGGCCTTCCAGACGTCGAGGGCCACCTGCTTTTCCAGCCGCTCCCGCTGGGCCTCCCGGACATCCACCTGGGCCTCCGCGGCGCGCACACGATAGGGGGTGGCGAAGCCGGAAAAAAGCGGCACATTGACCGTCACCCCGAGGCTACCGCCCTTCGTGCTGACGCCGCCGACCTCCTGCCAGGTGGGTCCAGCCCCCAGACTGACCGTGGGCAACCCGGCAGCCCGGACCGCGTCCACGCCGGCCCGGGCGGCAGCCACCTGGGCTTCGGCCGCCTTGAGGTCGGGGCGGCGCTGCCGCGCTTCACCGATCAATGCCGCCATGTCCCGCTCGAAGGCCGTATCCGGCACCAGGGCGGGGATGTCGGCCAGGGCGTAGGGCTGCTGGGCGTCGAAACCCATGACGCTGGCCAGGGTACCGTAGGCCGTTCGCAAGTCGCCCTCGGCCCGGATGCGGTTGAGGGTGGCCTGGGACCAGGCAGTCTGGGACTGCAGGCGGTCGGCCGGGGTAGCGACGCCGACCTTGTAGCGAGTGTCGGCGGCGTCGAAGGCTTCGCGGGCCACCCGCTCCGCCTCCTTGAGCGCCTCCACGGAAGCCCGCCCGGCCTGGACGCCGTAGTAGGACTGCAAGGCCGCCAGAAAAATGGCCTGCACCGTGGCGTCCTGGCTCGCCGCGGCAGCGGCCAGGAGTTGACGGGCATTCTCCACGGTAGCGGCGCGGGTGCCAAAATCGAAAAGCAGCCAGGAAAGCGTCAGGGCCGCCGTGCGGGAGTTGCTGCCGGTGCCCTCGCTCCATACCCGGGCGACGCTGCCCTTGCCATCGAGGCTGGGCAGCCAGGCGGAACGGGCGACCCCCAGGTTGGCCGCCTGCACCCGGGCGTTGGCCCAGGCTTCGCGGGTAAGGGAATTGTTGCAGAGGGCCAGATCGACCACATCGATCACCCCCAGCGGCTTGGCCGGCAGGGCCGTGCCGCAGGGCATGGCCGTCACGCGCCCACCCAGGGCCGGCGAGGGTTTGAGGGGCACCATCGCGTCGGTTCCCAGGGGATCGCCGAAATCCCGGTCGGCCGCAAGCAGTTCACCGCACAGGGCGGGAACAACGACCAGAACAAGGGAAAGGGGAATGAAACGCATGGCGAGCCGAAAGCGTGAAGCTCGCCAGTTTAGCGACACCTGACCGGCCGGTCATTGCGGAATGTGTGACGGGTTGTGGCGGCGCCAGGGCAGCCATGCAGGAGTTCATGGCATGCCGCTGCACGCTTGCACCACGTTTACGGGCACGATCTTTTCCCCAGAAGCAGTTGAGCTTACTGAATCCTGGGGTTCCGCCTTGAGGGCGTGTGACTTTCTCTTGTCTCGCCAAGAGAAAGTCACCAAAGAAAAGGCGACCCCAGGGTCGACGCCGGGCTGCGCCCGGTCCCTTGCGCCACTCGGGCTTCCGGGCGCCCTGCGTTGCTCAGCGTCTTCCATGGAGGGAGAGGCGTCCGGGCTCAAGGGCCGGGAAGCGTCCTTTGGCCGACTCCGCGTCGACGATGCGCTTGAAGCGGTACGGCCCTCCAGCCCGACCGCTTCTGGGCCCCTTGAGAGGAGCCGAGCAACGCAGGGGGCTTGGGGGAAGTCGGCTCGCGTTGTCTGAGCCCCCGAGAGGGGGCGAGTTTAGCGAGCCGCCCAAGCCCCCGAGTAGCGCAGGGGACCCCGCAACGCGGGGCTCCGACCCAGGGGTGGCTTTTTCTTTGGCTACTTTCTTTTTGCCACCAAAAAGAAAGTA
>Ga0268298_10001971_pt1 | contig 23083 bp, 19 predicted proteins | sample WWTPWeurt_MetaG_FD_194462 | JGI IMG/M metagenome (GOLD analysis project Ga0268298, IMG submission 194462) | Activated sludge microbial communities from WWTP in Nijmegen, Gelderland, Netherland - WWTP Weurt | ecosystem: Engineered > WWTP > Aerobic digester > Activated sludge | place... | reverse complement strand
TTGGTGATACTTTCCAGTACTGGCAAGGCGGAATGATCATGGGCGAGCTCTTTTATGAAGATCCGGTAGCCTACTTTGCATTGATGGGAAGTGATGCCGGCGAAATCAGTTCAGAATATATCAGACACGTCCAGTACATCGGTTACTCGAACACGGATGAGGAATGGTTCATGACTAAAATTGTTGCGGTTTTTGCATTGATTGGATTCAAAAGTTTTTTAGTCTACAATATTTTCTTTGGCGTACTTGCATTTATGGGTGCCTGGCAACTAATGCGATTTGTTCGTGAATTTTTACCTGAAATTAACCGCGAAGCGTTCTTTGTTTTGACTTTAGTACCCGGTGTGCTGATCTGGTCGTCAGGATTGATTAAAGATACACTTACACTAACTTGTTTCAGTTTTTTTCTGCTTTACTATTCAAAAATTATTTTCAAAAGAGAACTGAAAGTTTCATATTTTCTTATTGTTGTGATCAGTGGATACGTCATGTTCAGGGTAAAACCGTATGTTCTGATTTGCGAAATTCCGGCATTAGCAGTTGGAACCTACGTATATTACAAAGCAAAAATTAAAATTCCGTTCCTTCGCAGAATACTCATGCCAACCTTATTGGCTCTCTTAATGTCGGCTAGTATTGCAGGGGTTGTGCAAATTGCTGAGGCATCTGAAAAATATCGTATCGACAATCTTGAAAAAAAAGTGAAAGGATTTCAAAGCTGGCATGAGACGTTGGGCGGAGCATATTATACCATTGGTGGCGGAAATATTGAATATACGTTGACAGGCGTGCTCAAAGTGGCTCCGGAAGCATTGTCGCACACATATATCAGGCCCTTTTTATGGGAAGCACGAAATGTATCCATGTTATTTACGGCTGTAGAAAGTTTTCTGATCTTCATTCTGATGATTATCAGTGCTCGATATTATATCATGGATCCTGACCTCCGAAAATTTCTTCACAACAATCACATTGTCGTTTTACTTTTTGTGTTTGCGTTGATTTTTGGATTTACCGTAGGTTTTACCTCATACAATTACGGAGCACTTGCCCGGTATAAGGTACCTTCTCAGATTTGCTTCCTGTTCCTTTTATTCTACATCGTAAAAAAAGGACGTCAGTTCAAACAAGTCTGATAAAACTCAATGGTTCGTTTAGTCATTACGCCCAGCGAAAATTTGAGTTCTACCTGAATCTTTGCCTGTACTCCAAGAAGCTGCATTGTTTCTGAATTTTTTGAGAGCTCAATTATTTTTTCTGAAAACAGCACGTCATCAAATGGTTTGATCAGATACCCGGTAATACCATTCTCCACTACTTCTGCAGGACCAATGGTATCAAAAGCAATCACCGGTTTTGACACACTCATTGCTTCAAAAATCACTAATGGCAAACCTTCAGCATAAGATGGTATTAAAATCAAATCAGCGTGCTCCAAATGAGTTCGAACATCGCTAACATTACCTGTAAATGAAATACAATTGTTCAAAGCATTTTGCTGAACGTAAGTTTCGAGTTCATTGCGCAATTCACCATCACCAATGATAATCAATTTGAATCCGCTAATTTTTTCAGACAACTCTTTGCAATTTTTCAAAACCAACTGATGACCCTTTCGCGGAATTAATCTGCCAGGAATCACACAAACAAATTCACCCACATTCTTTTTTGAAACCGAATCAATGTTTGGATAGTCAAAGCCATGATGAATGACCTTCACATCATTTTTAAATTGGATGCCTGCACCCAGAAAAAAATTTTTTAAACCTTCTGAACACGAATACACATGATCAATTCGTTTGTAAGTAAACCGAGCCACCCGGTAATATGTATTTTTTGGAACCTGATCAGGTTTGAGGCAAAACTTCGTGTAAATATTTTCCTGATATCCGTGTAAAGTTGAAACGGTTTGTGTTTTTACACCAAAAAATGTTCGCAACGAAGCTGACCAAAAATCGGCGTAAATCAAATGGGAATGAATGATGTCAAAGCTTTGCTGTCTCAACATTTTTTTCATCTTGCGCAGAAGTCCAAAACTTAGATACGATTTAGTTTCAATGCAATGTACCGGAATGTCTTTCTGAAGTAAATAGTCACAAAAGGTTTTAGAAATTTCTTCGTGTTGTTTTTTGTAAACACATAAAAAAGATACGGCGACCCCTTCCTTTTTTAAAGCTGGTAAAAGTTGCCAAAAATATTTTTCTGAACCGGCTATGCCTTCGATATTTTGAACAAACAAAACTTTCACCTTAGTTGTATTTGCGTTTGGTAATTTTGTTCACAGCGCTCTTTGGAAGATTTCTTTTTCCAATGGAAGCTAGTCTGCTTTTAGTAATTTTTATTCTGAAATAAATACGTTGACCTAAGGTGAGAGAAAATCTCTTTTTGGAAATTTTAAAAACCTCACGTGTTGCTGCGACTGCATTTATGTCAGATGCACCACCCGCAGTAATGCGTGATATAATCTGATCCGTTTCCTGAAAACTAACATTTGATTTATACAACTTGGAAAGCTGATCGTAATCCGCACAGTATTTATAGGTCAAATCAAATAAATTGTTCATCAATATTTCTCTTTTCACCAGGACACTCTGATGTACAAATGGCAATGCCTGCCAGAATTTATCCAGGGGCTTTGCGTGCGCTATTCGCGTAAAAGTTTCGTAGGCGATTTCAGTATCACCGTAAAGCACTTCAAAATTATTGTACGACCTGGAGATTTTTGACAAGGTATCTGTTTCAGCAAGCTGATCACCGGCATTGATAAAAATGATATAATCACCAGTCGCTGCCTGAATGCCTTTATTCATTGCATCGTAAATACCGTTATCACGCTCAATGATGCGGTGAATTGATTTCTCTACTTTCAAGCCGTGCAAAAAATCTATGGTGCCATCCATGGACAATCCATCTACAATTATGTATTCAATGATTTCACCAAAACCCTCCTGGGAAACAATATTTTCCACCGTTGATTTCAACAAAGGCAGCTGATTAAAATGTACCGTAATTACAGAGAAAACTGGCTTAAAGAGCATAGTCGAATTCAAAATTAATAGGATATCTTTACAAAAAATATTTTTTAGCAGATTAAAGCAATGAGTTTAACGGGAAAAATAGCAGCCAAGTTGAAAGTTATGCTGCGCCCACATGGCCATTCCATGATTAAAAAAGGTCAGGGAAAAGGATTAATCTGGACCCATGAAATTTCTGACCTACGCTATTTGACCGGTGATTATGAACCTGAGATTGCCCAATACATTTCAATCAAAGTATCGGATGGTTTTTCATTTATAGATCTTGGTGCCAACGCAGGTTATTATTCAATACTGGCAGCTACAAAAGTAAAAGATGACTCACAGGTAATCCTTGCCATTGAACCCATGGAACAAAATATTGTGCAAATTAAAAATCACATCACACTCAACAAACTTTCGCAGATAAGAGTACTTCCGTTTGCAGTATCAGACTCAAATCGCGAATTGGAGTTCAGCGCGACGACCAATCTTTCAGCCAATACCTACAATTCAGAATCTGCCTTTTTTCAAAACGCGCCCAAAATTAAAATTCAAGCTAAATCACTGGATACAATTTGTAACGATTATTCCTTTAAAAAACTTCTAATCAAAATTGATGTTGAAGGCGCTGAAGCACATGTTCTAAAAGGAGCCACTCACTTAATTGAAACCAGCAGACCCGAAATAATTTTAGCAACGCATGAGTGCCATGTTAAAGGCGTTGAGCAAACATGTTTAAAAATTCTGCGCGAAGCTGGTTATAGTTGCAGCGTAATTGATGATCAAAAATTTGTTGCGGGACAGCAAGATTATTTATGCATTCCGATCTGAAAAAAATCTTCTTTCTTTAAAAAACTTGCCGCGTTTTTTTTCAACCAGTCTTCGTTTTGATTCCACCATGCTGATTTTTCAATAGCCTCAATTTCTTGCGGTGTAAATCTAAACCGAATGTGTTTTGCAGGAACGCCACCAACGATTTCAAAAGGTTTTACATTTTCAGTGACGACAGCACCGGCAGCTATAATCGATCCATTACCAATAACAATACCATCCAGAATAATGGCGTTGGCACCTATCCATACATCGTGTCCAATCGATATTTTTTCTTCTTCCTTAAAATGCTGTTGTGTTGTAAAAGTTTTACCAGATTGTTTTCTCAAACTATAAAAAGCGGGATGCGTAGAAATATAGTCGGATGTCGGGTGCATTCCCAATCCGGTTTTTACACCTGCTCCAACTGAACAAAATTTACCAAAAGAAGTATTGTTAATCAAAGAGCCAGCAGCAACGTAGGTGTGATTCCCCAGTTCTGAATTATTTATCCTTACGCCTTCACCCAGCGATGCATGTTTTTCAAATTTCACATTTTTCAACACCACATTTCTTCCAATCAAAACGTGAAAATTTCCAAATTTTAGAAACAGATTTTTAGTAGAATTCAAGAAACGAAATACACCGCCGTATTGAGTCAGAAAATTTTTCATTTTGTCAGAGCTTTCGAAAATTCATCAATAAATATATCAGCTATCCTGTTATAATTATACAATTCAAGCGTTTTTTTCTGACCAGCGGCGGCAATTTTTTTTCGTTCAGTCTCGTGTGTACTGTAGTAATGGTATTTCTGAATGGCTTCATCCGGTGTTTTAAATGTGACAATCTCAAGATCAGGAATAAATAAATCTGCAATATTATCTGCGTGATCTGTCAATAAAAGCGAGCCCATTCCGGTTGCTTCATACAACCGCATGTTTACGCTGAGATTTTGGGCAATGTCACCGTGGATGTTAAGTGTTATTTCAGAATTGTGAAGTACTTGAAACATATCCGTGCCCCAGGCTTGTCCACGATAATTTTTTGAATAGGCAAATCCCTGCTTTACATTTTTAAGCAATCGCTTCAACCAATTATTACTCGAAAAACCATATCCCCAAATCTGCAAGGGTGTTTTTGAAGCAATCTGTTTTAAGTACATTTCGCGCTTCTTGTGAAACCCACCTATACCACCCACAAAAGAAAACGGAATTAATTGCGTCGATTTTTTTTGTTCGATTATTTCCAATACCATTGTATCAAATCCGGCGGTCACCAATTTCGAATTCAAATTTTGACGCTGAAAAGCATCATGATGTGGGGGAAACAAAGTAAAAATCGCATCAAAAAAAGAAAGGTCTAACGATGTATCATATGGACATGAAATCCAGCAAAAAAGAGCATTAACTTTCTTTTTTAAGCGCATCGCAAAATCACCGAAATATTCAAAATTACTATTAAGAAAAATAGCATCTGGTTTGTAAAAATCTACCGCACTCAAAATTAATTCGCGATCTGTATAAGTTTTTTTCGTTCCTTGTTTTTGATTCCACTTTGCGCGAACCACTTCACAATTTGGAATGACTAATTGCGCTTCATGCCCTCGTTCTCTTAAAATCCGAATTAACGAACTATAAAATGAAAAATAATCTTCCAGGAATTTTTGAATCAGTTCGTCATATTCATATGATTGATGATCACCCAGTTTCTGATAGAAATCCGAACGATAGGAATCATAATATTTAACAACGAAAACTAATTTCATTCTGCACTTCAAAAGGGTTAAGTTAAACCATTTATTTTTCTGAATTGATTCAATGCACTCAGGTGATTGAGTCCCATTGAATTTCCCTGATTTGGTTCAAGACCAATTTTTTCTTTGCGCCAGCAGATTTCAGCAGGCAAACTATTCTGATAGGTTGATCGCAAAAGCCATTTGGTCCAGCCGTCCTGGATTTTGTAAGAGTCGGGAAGACCAAAGAGGAGTTCAACAATTTTATGATCTAAAAAAGGAAGTCTGATTTCAACACTGCTTGCCATGCTGTTTCGGTCAGCGTACCGCAGCAAAGCCGGCAAGCCAAAACTAAATGTCTGGTAATGCAGTTCGTCGGTAAGATTTTTGAAATCTGTTCTGATTTCAAACTTCTCTTTCAAGTTTGCTTTGTAAAACTTAAATCTATTTTTATCAATTGACTTTTCAAAGGCAACCTGACGTTTATAATTCAGCAAGCCCGGCAAATTGGCCGACACAATCTGTTTTAAGCGTCCGGCTTGAACGGTTTGATTAATCGTATTTCCTTTATTGACGGCCTGATATGCACGCCATTGTTTTTTCCATTCACTTTTATTTTGCTGATATAAAGTTTTAAAATAAGTGTGGTAATATCCGTGATAGCCGCCAAAAACTTCATCTGCACCCTGACCATCCAATAACACAATCACATTTTTTTCACGCGCTTTTTTGTAAATAAAATATTGGGCAAGTACACTAGAGGATGTAAATGGCTCCTCGTGATGGTAATAAAGTTGTTCAACTACACTTTCATATGCAGACTTATCAGGTAAGATGAAATTCAGATTTACATTTTTTCCGGCTAAAAGTTTCTCAATAAATTTATCTTCACTCTTTTCAAAGCCAGGAAAAATGGCGCTAAATACATTTAATTGTTGATTTTTTTCCTTCAAAATATTCTCAATCTCCGTAACAATGATTGAACTGTCCAACCCGCCGCTAAAACTGCTGCCAACAGAAACCTGACCACGCAGTCTTCTTTTAATCGACTGCTTCATAAGATCATAAAGTTGCTCACGAACTTCATCCCGATTCACAGGGCCAGCATTTTTAAGAAGCTGTATGTTGTAATATTTCTGAATTGTTAATTTGCCATTTCTCAAAGTCAGAAAGTGTCCGGCAGGTAAAGAAAAAATATTTTTGAAAAAAGTTTCAGAAGGATCAGAAGGATTGGTCTTATAACCAAAAAACTCATAGTTATATTCCATTCTGAAATTCAAATCGCGCGGCACATTTGCTTTCCAAAGCGCTTTCATTTCAGAACCGAAAGCAAAAAAGGAATCATTCAGAAAATAGTAAAATGGCTTTTCACCAAATCGATCTCTTGCGCAAAATAACTCGGCTTTTTCATTGTCCCAGATTGCAAAGGCAAACATACCGTCCAATTCATGAAGACAGGCTTCGCCTTTGAGTTGAAACAATTTTAGCAATACCTCGGTATCATTTTCAGTTCTGAAAACATGCCCTTCTTTTTTTAGTTTTTCACGCAGCTCGACGTAATTATAAATTTCTCCGTTAAACGTAATCACAAACCGGTGATCGTCTGAAATCATGGGCTGATGTCCAAGGTGTGATAAATCAATTATTGCCAGTCGGCGGTGTCCTAAGCCCACATTCCCCTGTGAGTTAATCCACACACCTTCACCATCTGGTCCACGATGAACAAGCGCATCAGTCATTTTTTTTATTTCTGAAGCTGATGTTTGCGAATGAAATTTGAAAATACCGGCTATACCACACATAACAAATAGATTACCGATTTATAATTTGTTTAACCTTTTCCTGCATAAATTGATAATCACTCTTCTTCAAAATGAGAATCAAACCAAGTGTTGAAACAAGCACAAATTGAATGACGTTAATTAATAAATTAAACCCGTATAAATCATCCAGAACAATATTTAAAATCAAAAGAACTATTAAAATAAAATGAGGCAGCACAGTAGTTTGAATCAAATAATATTTTTTGCTTAAAAGGTATTGTACATAAAAATTTATTCCAAATGAAAACGCGGTCACAACAGCTGCTGCAGTTATACCGTATAGAGGAATAAAATAAATATTGAGCAAAACATTTAATATTCCTGCGCTAACAGAAATGACACTGATTAGTATTGTCTTTTTTCCAATATAAAGCCCCGGAAAAAAAGGAATAAAACTATTTAAATAAATAGCTAAAAGTAAAAACGGAATTACCGGAGCCGCTTCATGATAATTTTGATTTGTCATCAAGTGAATCAATTCAACGCTGAATATGGAAATAAGTGTCACTAGAATAAAACTCAACGAACTAAAAACTCTAAACAGTATGGCAATTTTAGCCGGAGTTTCTTCTTCCTGAAAATGTTTATAGATCAGGGGTGACAGTGCACTTGATACTCCAAGTGCACTGATGGTAAGGATTGACGCAATTTTGTTGCCAACAGAATAAATTCCCAATTCGTCCATTGAAAGCGACTCTTTAATACAAATTCTATCCGCCATTGAAAAGATTAAAATACTCATCGCCCCAGGAATTAATGGTACAGAAAATGCCAGTAATTTCTTCAAAACTCTAAAGTCGAAAACTAAACCATAATCGTTCTTTGTAAAAAGAAAACCCAATAAAATACCTGCCAGCGCACCTATGATTTGCGCCAGAAAAATCCCTGCTATACCCGTTCCGGAGTAAACCAAAAAATAAATAGTAAAGCAAATTGTCACTGCGTTATAGGTAAATGAAGAGATAATTTCCTGAACCGGTTTTATTTTCCATGCCAATTGATTTTGAGACAAATAAAAAACACCGTTCAAAGCTGTAGCGGAGAGAGCCAGAATACAGTTATTAATACTGATACCCAGATATTCACTCAATTGATATCTAAAAATAAAGGCAAGAATCAGAAAAATTGCAAAGGAAAAAAAGGCAAAATAAATAAGTGTGGATGTATATTTTCTGACATCGCTTTGACTGGTCAGCTCGTTATAATATCTTGCAACACCCTGGCCTAATTGCAAGGTAAAAACAATAATAACGAATGAAGTCAAAATACTGAATAGCTCTAATGTTCCATAGTCAGCCTGACTCAGGGTGGAGGTATAAAGCGGTAGCAAAAAAAATGAAATCCCTCTGGTCAAGAAAGTTGATAGATAATAGAGGATGCTATTTTTTGCAAGTGACTTTAACATGTCTGCAGCCTATTCCTGAAAATTGGTGATTTTTACATTGAACGAAAAATATTTATCCGGCATTGAAGGAAAAGAAGTAACGTGAGAAGTTAAACTTTGATCTTCAATATAAATGGCGCACATCGTGTTTGAAACATGGTACAGGTGCTTGTGTTTCTCAGCAGGAACTCCATTTAATATACCGTGCAAAACCGATGGCCGGACTGTTTCAGTAGAATTTCCGTAATCATGCCAGACTATAACTGATTTTTGATTTTTTCTTAAATCAAATACTTTTTTAGTGTCGTTCACAACACCTTCATAGGTATGATCTCCATCAATAAAAATCAAATCAAATTTCTTGTTTAGAGAATTAAAATCGAATTCATGTGAGTTTGCCTCCACCAGATTTATATTTCGAACATTCTTCGAAAAAACGCCGTGATTTTTAATAAATGACTCCCCAAAGTTCAACTGACGCATTTGCTCAGCCGAAAGAGTAACGGAAGTACAAGTTCTGGCAACCGATGCCACATTTACAAGGCTTTCTCCCCGCCAGCTTCCAATTTCCAAATATTCACATGAATCAAACGAAGAAGCAAGAGATTTCAATAAAATAAAATCTGTTATTAAAGAAGTTCCTTCCAGGAAACTGTAATGGCTGATTGTGGTTTCCTGCGCTTTTGCAAAATTTCTTAGGTCTGTCGTAGGCAGTTTGGTGATATTAAATTTTTCCCTGCATTGTTTCTCGTGTTGGTCTTCATCAAACTGCCTGAAGCCGTACCTCACAATTTTAATAGGATTTAAAATGAGCTGAATCAATCTTTTCATAACATCAATTAAGTCGTAATAACTGCAAGTTCATTTCATCCGATATTTCTGCAGATAAAATTTTGTTCAATAATATTCTGTTTGTATTTTTTTGCTCTGGTGTCAATGGTTCAAACGCATCATCATCATACAGGTTTGAGATTTTATAGATATTGAATCCAAGCTCTCTAAATTCTTTATAGATTGAAGAGTTTTCATGTAAAAACAATTTCACACCAAACCAGATCAACGAGATAATATTGCCAAAAGCCTGTTGATGACTCACATTAAAAATTGCAAAACCAAAACTTCTTTGTTTCAAATTGTACTCCTCCAAAGGCAGCATTTTATCCTGAATTGTAATATTTAACTCAAACTTCTTCGTCGCTTTCACAAGTTGTTCTTTGTAATAATCATTTCCATAGGTGAGTGCAAGGTAAACTTCAGCAACGCATTTCTTTTCACTCAAAATTTGCAACACTTCATAATGATTTAATCCCGGATCCGCTGAATGCCCCACCATAATTGAATTTGAGTTATAAAAGCCAAGGTCGAAACGGGATACACCCAAAATTATATCAAGCGACAAGTATGGAAATTTGTGAAATTTAAACGACGAGTTCGAGTATTGCTTTACTATAAGAAAATCATCGTAAAAATACCCGGCAAAATAATCTATTGAAGTAAATGAAGCTATGTAACTTTTATAATTATAATGAGCCTCACCTTTTATTCTATGAGATAATCTTGCAAAAAAATCTCTGAACCTGTTAGATCTGTCAACAAGTTTCTTTTGTAAAAAAGCACTTGAAAAAGACAGGTACTTGTCATTCAAAAATTCCGGCAACGCAAAGAAATCTCCCCCCCAAAAACACCATACAGAAATAATTTTTGGATCCTGTCTTTTTAATCTTGCATTGACTTCCTGAAAAATTGGATTGTAATAGTGATAATAGATTCTTTTAATATTTTTTTGGCTATACATCCAATTCTTGAAATGATGGTCATATCCGTTAAACTCAATTATTCCATCAAACTTATTCGGCGCCCTGTTGATGTTTACTATAATGTTGTTTGCAGGATCGATACGATCCGCTCTTTCGGCAAATATTGAACAATAGTGTCCAATAGGGTCCATAAATAAATGAACATTCATAAACCGGTAATTACCTCGCAAATTGAGTCCACGTCTTCAACTGTCAATTCATTGTACATTGGAAGCCGCAACAGACAATCAGAAAATCGGTCCGAATGAATGAGCATACTGCCTGAATATTGGTTGCTGTAATAAGCACTTTTATGTAAACTCTGATAATGAAATACAGCCAGTACACTATTCCTCTTCAAATTTTCAATAATATTATTACGTTCACTCAGAGAATTGCAAATGATGTAAAATATGTGTGCGTTGTTTTCTGAATAGCTTGGAATCACGGGAAGTCCAATTCCTTTCTGATTTGCCCAATCCAATAAATTTTCATGATACCTTCCCCACAAATTTAACCGATGATGCTGCAGCTTTTCAAGTGCCTCTAATTGTGCCCACAAAAAAGCAGAAATAATCTCAGATGGCAAAAATGACGAACCAACGTCAACCCAGCTATACTTATCAATTTCTCCCCTGAAAAATGCACTTCTGTTGGTGCCCTTTTCCCAAATTATTTCGGCCCTGCTGATATAACGCTGATCATTCAAAACAAGGAGCCCCCCCTCACCAGAAATAATATTTTTGGTCTCATGAAAAGAGAAAGCGGCCATGTGACCAATACTTCCAAGCGCCTTCTTGCCTGATTCTGCAATAAAATAATTGTCGATAGCCTGCGCAGCATCTTCTATAACAACCAAATTGTATTTTAATGCCAGCGACATAATCTTATCCATGTCACAGGATGTACCCGCATAATGAACAGGTACAATTGCTCTTGTTCTCTCCGTAATCAGTGATTCAATTTTATCTTCATCGATACCAGGATGATCTTTTTTACTATCTGCAAAAACAATTCTTGCACCTCTAAGAATAAAAGGATTTGCAGAAGATACGAATGTATATGATGGAACTATGATTTCATCTCCGACCTGAATATCAAGTAAAATTGCAGCCATTTCCAAAGCATCTGTACACGAGGTAGTCATTAAACACTTTTTGAACCCGTATTTCTTTTCAAAAAACTCCTGACATTTTCTGGTATAAAACCCATTGCCGGATATCTTACCATTTTCGACTGCAAGCTGAATGTATTTCAACTCATTTCCGGTAAGAAATGGCTTGTTGAAAGGAATTTTAAATTTGAGATCTGCCGTCAACTTTAAAGTATTCTTTAGATTTGTGTATCAAAGTTATGATTTATTGTCATGTATTTTGACATTCCTAAACAACTTTTATATGCAGTTACTTGCTGATAATATACATATTGGATTCGGAACTGTAATCGAGCCAACAGCTGTTATCCGGGGAATTAACGGAAAATCAAAAAATATTTCTATCGGAGATCATTGCTATATAGGGCATAATGTGCAAATAATTTGCGATGATTTTGAGTTGGGCGATTATTCCAAAATACAGAATAACAGTACTATCCATGGATATAAAGCTTGTCATATTGGTCACAATTTATGGATGGGACAATTTTGCATTATAGACTGTATTGGCGGATGTGAAATTGGAAACAACTGCGGCATTGGAGCACACTCACAGCTTTGGAGTCACATTAAATATGGAGACACCCTTGAAGGATGCAGATTCAACTCAGAGAAAAAAATGTCCATTGGAAATGATGTCTGGTTTGTTGGTCATTGCATTGTTTCTCCAATTACCGCGGCCGATAAGTCGATGGCATTAGTGGGATCTGTTGTAACAAAAGATATGGAATTTAATACTATTTACTCAGGTGTCCCGGCTCAGGCAATTTCTGATAAAATTGGTACTCAATTTGAAGAAGTTGATAATGATGTCAAATTGAGTAAATTGATCGAATACGCAAAAGAAGCGGATGTTGACTTGAATAAAATCAAAATTGTAAAAAGTAAAAATGAAATGGCTCCGAGAGACGAGGTTACCTTTTTTGTAATTGACGACAGAAAATACACAAAAAAGAACAGTGCCGACGAGATTAAATTTATGAAATTTCTCCTGCCGGAGAAAGCAAAGTTCATTCCATATTAACGCCTGTTTACCGTGATTTAAGAATAATTCTGTTCCCCCCGGAAATTAATCATCATTCATCTTCCCTAAATTGACTTTTTCAGTTTTTTTATTCTAAGAATTGAAAACTGAATTTTCCACAGAGTTAATGTCCTGCTTACTGAAGACGATTTCATTACAAGATTGCGGACCCATAAAAACAAGCTAACCAAACAACGATTGCAAAAATTAGACTTATCGCTGTCACATATACACCAGAATAAAAATAATAATACCTACCCGCAATAAAAAACAAAACCACCTGATTCAACCAAACAGAAACCAATGTTGTAAAACCGGCAGCTACATAACCGTATTCAGGAATGAAAATGTAGTTGAGAACTACATTCAGCGCTGCACTGAATAATACTACCAGACTGGTGATATATGTTTTACCTTTCAGATTAATGCCTACACTAAACATTCCGAGGCCTGAAAAGAAAACCGAGGTGTACAGCAAGGGCATAACCAATGAGGCACCGTAATACTTTTCATTTGTAAAAAGAACAAGGGTCTCATAAGAAAAAATTGATAAAATTACGACGGCAATTCCGCCTGCCAAAAAATAAATTTTGATGAGTTTGTTCAGTTTTCTTTTGGTCAGATCATTTTCATAATTTTCATAAATCAAAGGTGCAAGCGCCATACTGAATCCTGAAATAACCAAATAGAAAACACCGCTGAAACGGGCTGCAATTCCATAAATTCCAACTTCACCGAAATCACGGTACTCAGCTAAAAACAACCGGTCGGTTAGTTCTAACACTATATAGGCAATGGCCGCCGGAATTAAGGGAACAGAAAATTTTAACAACATCGCTGATTCTTTTTTTCCAATGAAAAAAGAAAAATCTTTTCGCATAAAAATCAGTTGCGCAATAATCATCAGCGGCGTGACTAAAAGTGTGGCATAAAAAACCGCATCAATTCCATAGGCATACTGGCTCACAAAAATATACGTCGTTAAAATAGTGAGAACGGCTTGCGCAAAGCTGGTGATGGCAAACAGTTTGGTTTTGCGTTTGAACCGAAGATGAACGCCAAGCTGGTAGAAAACAGCATTCAGGCCAATGGTAGAAACCGATAATTTAAAAATGGATTCACTTACAGTTTCAGTATCCGATGAAAGCAAATTTGTCCAGAAACCTGCAGTGATGAAAAGTAAAAGGGTAGCTAATAAATAAGTCAACACCACCAGATTCATGGCAGTAGATCCAATTTTCTTTTTTTCATCTTCATTCAAATGCTGATCAGCGAGATATCTGCTGGCTCCTTGCCCAATCTGCAAACTAAAAACTGCGTTGACAAATGCTGTAAACACAGTAAGTAAATCAAGTACGCCGTAATCAGAAGGTAAAAAATAAGCTGTGTAAAATGGAATTAAAAGCAGAGACACACCTTTGGTTACCAAATTGGCAAAGGTGTAAATGACGCCCTCTTTAAAAAAATCTCTTAGCATGCTTGCTTAGAAAATTAGTCATTTTACTGAAGACAACAAAAGCATGCTGCTGATCTGCACCACAATCGATTTGTCAGAAGTGAGTAGTTTTGTACAAAGATAGCCTATGAAAATTGTCTTTGCCACTCAGAACGAGAACAAAGTAGCAGAAATTCAGCATTTGATGCCTGCTGGTATTGAAGTAATGTCTCTCAAAACGATTGGTTGCGCTGATGACATTCCAGAAACAGCAGACACCCTTGAAGGCAACGCATTAATCAAAGCAAGGTATGTGGCTGAAAAGTTTGGTGTGAATTGTTTTGCAGATGACACAGGACTGGAAATCGCTGCGCTGTCCGGTAAACCTGGAGTTTTATCCGCGAGGTACGCTGGTGAAGACAAACGTGCAGATGCAAATATGAATCGTGTTTTGACAGAAATGAAAAATGCTTCAGACAGAAAAGCTCAGTTCAGAACAGTGATTGCGGCAATCATTGAATGTAAAGAAATGTTGTTTGAAGGAATAGTGACGGGAAGCATTACTGAAGAAAAATCAGGAGAAAAAGGGTTTGGTTATGATCCTGTTTTCTTACCGGATGGTTGCACACAGACATTTGCTGAAATGGATCTGAACGAAAAAAATAAAATTTCTCACCGGGGCAAAGCTGTTGCAAAACTCATTGAATGGCTTAAGCTCAGATCCACTTAAAGCACAGATTTTACCGATTCTGAAAAAAATATCTCAAATTAAATATACCAATCGGTATAATTTATAATTTTGTACCGAAACCCAATTTCATCAATGAGCTCCAAAGCACAGCAAACATCGGATTTTATCATTCAGAAAGTTGCTCCCATCTTTAATAAACATGGGTATTATGGAACATCCATGTCAGATCTTGTTGAAGCTACCGGATTAACAAAAGGAGCAATTTATGGCAATTTCAAAAACAAAGAGGAACTTGCCTTTATTGCATTCCGGTATAACGTCGAACGCGTTGTAAATAAAATCAGAGAAGAATTGAGTGACATTCAATCACCGCTTCAGCAGCTTTACGGCTTGACTAATTTTTATCGCACATACAAAGCATATACCATTGAATTTGGTGGTTGCCCGATTCTCAATATTGGAGTGGATGCAAAAGATCAGCATCCTGAATTGCTTGAAAGAGTTCAGGAAGTGATTATGCGTTTGCAGGGTTATATTACCAGAATGATTCAAAACGGAATTGATGCCGGTGAAATAAAAAAAGAAATTAATCCTAAAACCTACGCCCGCAAATTTTTTACTCTGATAGAAGGCGCTGTTTTTATGAGTTCAACTATGAATGATGATTCTTATGTTCAGGAAATGATGGGGCACATTGATGGAATTATTGAAAGAGAATTAGCGATTTAAAATTTTTTGAATTACAATATACCGATCGGTATATTTTCTGTAGAAAATAAAAATGAGAACTATGAACACGGATCTTTTGCTTTTGAAAACCTACTTCGGATTGACCTCAATTATCAACCCGGATAAAGCGGCGCGAAAAAGTTTCCGGCTATTTCAAAAAGTCAGAAAAAAAGAAATTCGAGAAAGGGAAGAGCACTTTTTTGCCTTCACCAGAAATTTTCAGATACATACCGCCAAAGAACCTGTTGATTGTTTTGAACTTGGTAATCCAACAGGTGATCTTGTTATTTTAGTTCATGGCTGGGATTCAAATGCAGGAAGTATGTCCATGATAGCCCATGCCCTTGCAAAATCAGGTAAAAGAGTAATTAGTTTTAATTTACCAGGACACGCTTTTCATAAATCAAGTTCAACCAACCTTATTGAATGTAAAGATGCTTTTCTGGCAGTGATTGAATTTCTGAATCCAGACAAACCTTTTTCTGTGGTTGCACATTCATTTGGATCAGCCGTTTCAACTTACGCACTTGCAAAAAAAGATATTGAAGTAAATAAAATTGTGCTGCTTACCAATCCAAATAAAATTGAAACCATTTTTAAAGAATTCAAATCCTTTATCGGACTTGGAAACAGAGCCTATCAGAAATTGCTAAAAATGTCTCATGAAAAATTGGGCGAACCACTCAAAGACATCAGCGTTCAGGAAAATCTGAAAAAAATAAATTATCAGTCACTTCTTTTGATTCATGATAAATATGATAAGGTGCTGCCCTATCATCATTCGTCGGAAATAAACAACGAAATAGAAAACGCACAACTGATTACGTTGGAAAATGTTGGTCATTACAAAATGCTTTGGAATGCCGAGGTGATCAGCCGCACTAACGGATTTGTGAATGGCGTGACGGTATTCTAAACACATTTTATTTTGCGGCAATCACTGTTTGTGTCGGATACGCAAACTCGATACCATTCTTTGAAAACTCTTCAATTACCTGGATATGAATTTCAGTTTGGGTATCCGGAATATTTGCTTCTTTTTTAATAAAATAAACGAACAAAATATTCAGTGAATACACACCAAAAGTATTGAAGGCTATTTCAGAACTACTTTCAAGTTTGTCAGAATTTTTTTCAACGATTGACCTCAGAACTTCAATGGCTCTTTTTATTTTTTCAGGCGGAGTTGAACTCACAATTCCTAAATTCTGAACCACTTTTCGCGTTGGTTCTTGCGCAATATTCTCAACTGCGTCATCTGAGAATTTTGAATTTGGAATGGTAACCAATCTTCCTTCCTGATTCTGAACACGCGTACTTCTGATACCAATTTCCTTAACCGTTCCGTCAATTGCTCCTACTCGAATGCGCTCACCAACTTTAAATGGTTTATCAACCAAAATCATGATACCACCGAAGAAATTTTTAACTGTATCCTGAGCGGCAAGGGCAAAAGCTAAACCTCCAATTCCCAAACCGGCTAACACTGCACCAACATCAAATCCGGCATTATCCAGCCCAACAATTATTCCAAGCACCCAGATTAAGAGCTTAACCCCTTTGCGTACAAGTGGCAATACCTGATTATCAAGATCTGTTGCTGTTTTACGCGTGAGAGGTGTCACGTACTCAACAATCAAGGCATCAACTAAACGCGCAATCAGCCAGGCAACATTTATTACAATCAAAAATCCGAACGTAGCATCGATGAAGTTTTTTGTGTGTGAATAAGGAATAGTGATTCCTGCTTCAATATCTTCAGCAGTCAATTTTGAAACCGAATAATTAAGCGTACTAAATGCATAAACCGCCGCTGAAAGTATGATACCAAAAATCACCGGTTCTTCAACCTGATCAATGATGATGTCATCCAATTTTGTTTTGGTTCTGCTGGTAAAAGCTTTAATTACATGTTTAGAAACAAAATATAGAATTTTTGCCGCTATTATTGCCCCTAGTATAATACCCAGACAAATAGCATAATCAAGAACCGTATTACCGTAATAGATTTTATTCCAGAAAGACATAGTAAAAGTAGTTTGCGCAAAGATAAATAAGTTTGGGCTTTTGAGTATTTAGGAGTTGGGATTTAGGAGTTAGGATTTAGGATAAAGGATTTAGTAAATTTTGGTTGATGAGTTGAAAGTTGATAAATTGAGAGTTGATTTATTCAGCGTTTATCGGCGAAATCTGCGGGAAATAATTTTATTCTAATAAGTCATTTGAGAGATTTAGTTGATGAGTTCATTTTTTTTATTCGAATGACGATAATCTTAAGAAAACAACTTATCAACTTTTCAACTTTTCAACTTTTCAACTACAAACTTAAACCGACACGCCGGAGTAAGTCCCCAGAATACCAAGTTCTCAAACCCGCTCACTGAGTTCAAGCCAGCGCATTTCTTTTTCATCTACAGCTGATTCAATTTCGGCAAGACGCATGGAAAGTTTTGAAATTTCATCCCCGGATAAAGACGTGTCCATCATTTTTTCAGTGATGTTACTTTTTTCAGAATTTAATGATTGAATATCCTTTTCTAAGGTATCAAATTCTTGTTTTTCTTTATACGACAATTTTTGTTTGGGTGAATCAGATTTTTCTGAAATTGGCTGTTCTTCTATAACAACTGCCTCAACTTTAGACACCGATCTTTTTTCTGATTCACGCTCGTTTTGTTTTGCCACTTTTAGAAATTCACGGTAGGCGGTGTAGTTTCCAAAAATATCTTTTATTTCACCATTTCCTTTGAAATAGAAGGTATGCTCTACCATCTTATCCATGAAATAACGGTCGTGAGAAACAACAATCAGGCAGCCTTCAAACTCGTGCAGATAATCTTCCAAAACGCTCATTACAAAAATGTCCAGATCGTTGGTTGGTTCATCCAGAATTAAAAAATTTGGGTTTTTCATCAGAATCGTCATCAGATATAACCGCTTCTTTTCACCACCACTTAATTTTTCAATCATGTTCCAGTGCATGTCTCTTGGAAATAAGAATTTTTCAAGAAACTGTGCGGCCGACATAGTTCGTCCTTTGGATAACGGAATAAATTCTGCAATTTCTTTTATTGCCTCTATGACCCGCTGACCCTCTTTGAATTTCATTCCATCCTGATGGTAATAGCCAATAACAATGGTATCCCCCACCACTATTTTTCCCTTTGATGGCTGTTGAGTTCCAACTATCATATTCAACAAAGTAGATTTACCGGTTCCGTTGTTTCCAACAATCCCGACTTTTTCTCCCCGCTTAAATATGTAATCAAAATCTGAAATCAATAATTTATCTCCGAATGATTTTCCAACATGATGAAACTCCACAATCTTTGAACCCATACGGTTCATCTGAACATCGATACTCAGCTCATCTTTTTTAATTTTTTGTGTAGCTGTTTCTTTAAGTCCGTCAAACGCATCAACCCGTGCTTTCTGTTTTGTGCCCCGCGCTTTGGGTTGTCTTCTTATCCACTCCAGCTCAGTTCGCATGAGGTTCTTTGCTTTGCTGATAGTTGATTGAAGCATTTCTTCACGCTCTGCCTTTTTCTCCAGGTAGTAAGAAAAATTGCCATTGTAACGGAACATGGTTCTGTCTTCCATTTCAAAAATAGTATTGCACACCACTTCCAGAAAATAACGATCGTGGGTTACCATAATGATGGTAGATTTTGACTTGGATAATTCTGCCTCCAGCCATTCAATCATGTCCAGATCAAGATGATTGGTTGGCTCATCCAGAATCATGATATCGGGCTCATTGATGAGAATTTTTGCCAGTGCTACCCGTTTTTTTTGTCCTCCTGAAAGATCACCGCATTTCTGATTACGGTCATCCAGTTTTAATTGGGCAAGAATGGTGCTGATTTTTACGTCATAATCCCAGGCACCTGTGTTGTTCATCATATCAGTTGCACGTTCAAAAGCATCGTGATCATCCATGTTTTCAAGCGCACGCTGATACATTTTTATCGCCTTTATTTCCTGCGTATCTGCACTCAAAACTTCTTCAATGATTGTTCTTTCAGGATTAAAATTTTCAGCCTGCTGCAAATAATCCACGCGAATGTCATTTCTGAAAACTACTCTTCCTGAATCAGCTGCATCCAGTCCGCAAACAATTTTCAATAACGTAGATTTTCCTGTACCATTTTTTGCAACTATGGCAACTTTGTCTCCACGGTCAATACCAAAAGTCAGGTCTTTAAAAATAACACGTTCACCAAATGACTTGGTCAGATTTTCAACGGAAAGATAATTCATGTATTAACGGATACGGTCTAGTGATTTAACCAGTTTTTCATCATTTTTAATTCCGCGGTTAGCCAGAATCAGAAACGGAAGTGAAGCAATCAGAAAATAAAATCCAATTTCCAGACTAAATGACACAACAAGATTTGCATTGAGCGGAAGCGCAGTTTTCACAGCTGAGGTTCCAAAATAATAAAACACCACCAGCGTAAGAATTACCAGAAAATGAAGAATCAAATTTAATCTGGCAATCGCAAGCTGTCTTTTTCTGTTTTTATACATCAAGATACATACCGCTGTTAACATAGCAAGTCCAATAAAAATCAGATAGACTGGATATTTACCGCTATCTGGATTATCAGAGAGATTTTCAAAAGCCTGATACCGGAACGTGGCATCCTGAAGTGACTGCGGATCTGAGGTAAAAACAAGACCATAAGCGCCAAATTCAGCTGTGGCTGAAACAGAATCATCTGTTCCACCTGATACAGCATTAACTGAAAAGAGTGGAAAAACGAGAACCACTGTAACACAAACCAGTGCCAGCAGAAAATAAATGGATTGTACCCGTTGAATCATAATTCAAAGAAATTCAGTTTTTTTTCGACGGAAATCAGAATTTCCGGCCGGGTGCAAATATACGAATGAAAAGCCTGTAACTTATTGAAACAGGGCATTTATAGTTTAGACACATTTAATTATTAATAAAATTTAAGGGTAGCCTCAAATTTGCGGCACTGAAATGACTTAATTTTGAAGCCGCTGACTTGTCAGCCAAAACACAGATGAAAGCTTTATACCTCAAAGAATTGCGCAGTTTCCTCGGTTCCATGATCGGGTATATTTTTATTGCCATTTTTTTAATTCTGAACAGTTTGTTTCTGTGGGTGTTCTCTTATGAAACAAATATTCTGGACGGTGGTACGGCTGACCTGAAGTCTTTTTTCGGTATCAGCCCGATAATTTTTATCATTTTGATTCCTGCCATCACCATGCGTTCATTTTCAGAAGAAAAAAGAACAGGAACCATTGAATTACTTTTTACCAAACCCATTACAGATCTTTCCATCATTCTCACCAAATTTTTTGCGGGGGTTACACTCGTTGTAATTTCTATTCTGCCTACTCTCATTTATTATTTTACGGTTCATCAATTAGGCGACCCGGTTGGAATTGTTGATGACGGCGCAACTATTACCTCTTATTTTGGTTTGATTTTAATTGGTGCCTGTCTTGTTTCGGTAGGAATTTTTGCATCCAGCATTACCAACAGCCAGATTGTAGCGTTTATTATTTCCATGTTCCTGTCCTGGTTTCTTTTTTTAGGACTTGACTTGCTTGCGGTATACAGTCAGCTCGGCGGATTAGATCTGGTACTCAGAAATCTGGGAATGATGGAACATTATACATCTTGCCAGAAGGGAGTGATTGATACACGTGATATTTTCTACTTTCTGAGTTTCATTTTTGTTTTTATTCTTTCCACTAAACTTGTTCTGCAATCCAGAAAATGGTAGATACCACTAAAAATACCACGCAAAATTCTGCCCCGAGTTTTAGAAAAGACATCTGGATGTATGCCGCAACGGTTGCCATTGTAATTCTTGTTAACTACATTTTTTCCTTTTTCTTTGGGCGGTTTGATTTGACTGAAGACAAAAGACATTCCCTTTCTCCCAACACCATAGCATTACTGGAAGATGATAACCGCATTAACGACCGGGTGTTTTTTAAAATTTATCTGGAAGGAGATTTACCTGCAGACATCATGAAAATCAGAAATGCCGTGCAGGAAAAACTGGATGAATTTATTGTTTACGCCGGTGATAAAGTTCAATATGAATTTATTGATCCGAACGGAGATGAAGATGCTGATTATAATTTGCAGGTTCAGGAAGGATTGTATGACAAAGGACGTGGAATCATTCCTTGCGATATCGAAATTATTGAATCCGGGAAAGCTGAAATAAAAACCATCTGGCCGGGCGCAGTTATTGAGTACAAAGGATTAACGGTTGATCATTTGCAGTTCTTCAACAAGCGTGTCATTTTTGCTAAAGAAGATATCCGGAATCTGGCAGATCAAACCATCAATAACCTGGAATATCTTTTTATTTCAGCAATCCGAAGAGTTACTGCAGAAGAAAAACCAACGGTAGGTTTTTTACAGGGGCAGGGAGAATTGATGCCTGTTCAAACTGCAGATGTAAGAATGGGATTGATGAAATATTATTTACTGGAAGATGTTACCATCAATGGTCAGTTGAATGCACTTGATGAAATTGATGCCCTCATTGTTGCTGCACCAACACAGCGCTTTACTGAAAAAGATAAATTTGTGATTGATCAGTTTATCATGAATGGCGGAAAAGTTTTGTGGTTTGTTGATCCGCTTTTTGTTGACAGAGATTCACTTTATTTTACCGGAGAATCTTTTGGTGTGGATGCAGGTTTGAATATTGAAAAAGACATGCTGTTCAAATACGGTGCACGCGTCAACCAGGATTTAATTATTGACAAAGAATGTGCACCGCTTTATGTTCCCGGACATCCGCTTGAAGTAGTTGACTGGTATTTTTACCCGAAACTGCAGCGTGAATCTCACCCGATCACAAAAAATATTGATCCGATAAAAGGAGAATACACCAGTTCCATTGAGCTGGTCAACAATGAAAACACCAGCATTACCAAAACAGTGCTTCTGAAATCATCGTTTAACTCGCGCGTATTTAAAGGTAAACCAAGAGTGAATTACTCAATCATTGATGTTGAACCAAAATTTAATGACGGTACGCAGGGTGAATTTCCGGTTGCTGTTTTATTGGAAGGAAATTTTACATCTGCCTTTGAAAACAGAATTTCAGAAGCATTTACCAGTTCACCGGATTACAAAACCAGAGTGCTGAGTGATTCAACAAAAATGCTGGTTGTATCAGATGGAGATATTATAAGAAATGAAGTTGATTCGGTAATTAAAGATGGTGTAATGAAATATTATCCGGTGCCATTGAATACAGATGTTTACCAGGTTAGAAATCAAAACGGATCTCCTAAAAACATTTACGGAAACAGAGAATTTGTTCTGAACTCGATTGATTACATGATGGATGATTTTTCACTGATTGATGTACGTTCAAAAACAATAACACTAAGAATGCTCGATACAGAACGAATCATTGAAGAAAAAGAATTCTGGCGAATGCTTAACATCATTCTCCCAATTGTTTCAATCACACTTCTT
>Ga0268298_10001970_pt1 | contig 23089 bp, 13 predicted proteins | sample WWTPWeurt_MetaG_FD_194462 | JGI IMG/M metagenome (GOLD analysis project Ga0268298, IMG submission 194462) | Activated sludge microbial communities from WWTP in Nijmegen, Gelderland, Netherland - WWTP Weurt | ecosystem: Engineered > WWTP > Aerobic digester > Activated sludge | place... | reverse complement strand
TAAATGGGGTATTCCTCGTTTTGCAGCTTCATCAACAATACATCCTGTAGAGGGGCCTAAACGTGTGTCTTCTCTTATTACTCTTAAACTTTGAATGTCTTCTGCTAAATCATAATTTGTACCATTGGTTAAAGCTTGTGCAATTTTTACAGCAGCTTTTGCAGCAAATACGCCAGCATCTTCTTCCATATAACTAAAAACAACATAATATTTGCCTTCTTCTCCTGTACCTCTTGTTCTTCCAAAGCCTGTATCCATACCAGCAAGTGTTTGTAATTCTAAGGCTATATGTTCAATTACATGCCCCATCCAAGTTCCTTCTTTTACTCTATGAAAAAAACCACCTGGTTTTGCCTCGCTGCAACGATGGCTGTACATACTTGGAAACATTGCTTCTAACCTTTCAGAAAAACCTTCTATTTTATTGGTTGGCTGTTGTTCTAACTCTTCTAAGTCAAGTTTCATCTGAATAAGCTTATTTCTACGAATACTCCAAAAGTTAGGACCCTTTAATACTTTAATTTCTTCTATTCTCATACACTATTAGTTGGTTATAATTTTTATTAAATTCAAAAATGTAGTTATAGGAATGTAAGATAAGAGTAATTGATTTTACTTCAAAAAAAATAGAAATTATATTTTTAATTAGCCACCTTATTCTTAAAATTTAATTTTTAAACACCCTTTTTAAATATCTAAACTGCAAACAACTATTTTTGTTAACTATGAATAATGAAATTGTTTTAAGTGGAATTAGACCTACAGGGTTCTTGCATTTAGGAAACTATTTTGGTGCAATGCGTAATTATGTAAAAATGCAACATGAGTATAATTGTTATTTTTTTGTTGCTAATTGGCATTCTTTAACTACACACCCCGATACTAAAGAATTAAAAAATGCTGTTAGAAGAGTAATTGCAGAAAATATTGCATGTGGTTTAGATATAGAGAAAGCGGTTTTATATGTACAAAGTGATGTTCCGGAGATTGCAGAATTGTACTTGTATTTAAATATGCTTGCCTATAAAGGAGAACTTGAAAAAACTACCACCTTTAAAGATAAAGTTAGGGCTCAACCAGATAATGTAAATGCAGGATTACTTACTTATCCTGTTTTACAAGCTGCAGATATTTTAATTCATAAAGCAATAAAAGTTCCTGTTGGTAAAGATCAGGAGCAGAATTTAGAAATGGCAAGAAATTTTGCACAACGATTTAATCACAGGTATGGAGATATTTTTCCTTTGCCTTTTGCTTTTAATTATGGCAACGAATTAGTTAAAATTTTAAGCCTTGATGGGAATGGAAAGATGAGTAAAAGTGAAAACCAAATGGCTACACTTTATTTAGCAGATGATGATGAAACAATTAAGAAAAAAATTTTAAAAGCAAAAACAGATTCAGGCCCAACAGAACCCAATGCTGTTAAACCAGATTATATTCAAAACTTATTTACACTAATGCAGCACACAAGTAATGTAGATGTTTTAAAAAAGTTTGAAGATGATTTTAATAACAGTAGTTCCGGTAATTGCATAATTCGTTATGGTGATATGAAAAAACAATTAGCAGAAGATATGATTAATTTTATAAAACCAATTAGAGAAAAAGCAGCCGATTTACAAAAAAATACCGACTTATTAAATAAAATTATTAAACAAGGTGCCGATAAGGCAAGGCAAAATGCAGCAAACACCTTAGAACAAGTAAGAAAAGCAGTACTGGGTTAATTTTATTTTTTTGAAGTTATTTATTTATGGCTTTATAGAGGATAAACCTTACTTTCACGACTTGAAATATTATAACCTTTTTTTGAATTTAGATTATTATGGCTAAAGCTAAAAAACCAAAACATATTGCTATTGCAGGCAATATTGGTGCTGGAAAAACAACCTTAACTGAAATGTTAAGTAAACATTATCGTTGGATACCACAGTTTGAAGATGTGGATCATAACCCATATTTAATGGATTTTTATGAAGATATGCCAAGATGGAGTTTCAACCTTCAAATTTATTTTTTAAACAGCAGATTAAACCAATTATTAGACATACAAAGAGGCACTGAAACTATAATACAAGATAGAACTATTTACGAAGATGCTCACATTTTTGCACCTAACTTACACGATATGGGCTTAATGAGTAAAAGAGATTTTGAAAATTATTTTCGTTTTTTTCAAACTTTAAAAACAATGGTGCAACCACCAGATTTATTAATTTATCTTAAAGCAAGTGTACCAACTTTAGTAGGGCAAATAGAAAAAAGAGGTAGAGAATACGAGGAAAATATAAGACTGGATTATTTGAAAAAATTAAACGAATTGTATAATAAATGGATTGATGGATATAAAGAAGGCCCCTTATTAGTGATAGATTGCGATAAAAATAAATTTGCTGAACATGAGGAACATTTAGGGGAAGTTATTAGTAAAGTAGATAGTATGCTTTTTGGTTTATTTTAATCCTCTGGTATTTTTTATAGGTAAAGAAAGTTTTATACCATCTCTTACTTGCATAATTACAATTCTATTTTTTAGCAACGATAAATTATTGTTATGGTTACTTTAATTAGATGGTTGGTAGGTTTACTTTTTATTTTTTCGGGTTTAATAAAAGCCAATGACCCATTGGGTTTAAGCTACAAAATGCAAGAATTTTTTGAAGCTTGGCAACTTCATGCATTACATAATTATACGTTATTTTTTGCTTATGGTATGAATGTGTTAGAAGTAGTGGCAGGCATTGCAGTAATTGTTGGATGGCAAATTAAAAAAACGGTGTGGTTGCTTTTAACGCTAATTGTATTTTTTACTTTTCTTACAGCTTATGTATTGTTTTCTGGTAAAATTAAAGCATGTGGTTGCTTTGGAGATTGTGTACCACTTACACCAGTTCAAACTTTTACTAAGGATATTATTTTGTTAATTCTTATTTTAATATTGCTTTTTAAGGTTAATAGTTTTCGTAGAAGCTTAAATAATAACCTATCATTTGCTATTGTTTTCATTGCTTTAATTGGCACAATATTATTTCAAAATTATGTGTTGAAATATTTACCTGTTTTAGATTGTTTGCCTTATGCTAAAGGAAAAAATTTAGTTACAGGTATGCAACTACCTAAGGGGGCTTTGCCAGATAGTTTTGCTATAACTTTTAAATATAAAAAAGATGGCAAATTAATAGAGTTTGATCAAAATAATTTTCCTGCAGATTTTGATGATACTTATGAATATATTGATAGATACGATAAATTAGTAAGAAAAGGAACTGCATTGCCAGCTATAACTGATTTTTCTTTAATTACAGTTTTTGGCAACGACACTACACAGGCTTTATTAAACAGCAAAACAAAATATATTTTATTATTTGCTAAAGATTTTAATAATATAAATAAATGGGATAATGAAGACTTTAAGAAGGGTGTAGAAATTGCAAAAAATAAAAATATACCTTTTTATATTGTAACTGCTAATGTTTCGTTTGCTAAGGAACATTTTAATAACCTTACAATTCTTTCTTGCGATGCAGTTGCAATTAAAACAGCAGCAAGGGTAAACCCAACTTACTTTTTAATGAATGGAGCAGATGTAGATAATAAGATAAGCTATGCAAATAATAAAGAACTTTTAAAAGCTCTAACTACATTTTAAAAATTATTAAAACTATTAAAAGTTCATGTTCAGTTTTATTATTAAAAAATTGGGTTATGGCATTTTAGTAATGTTTGGTGTTGTTGTAATAGTATTTTTTTTATTTCAAGGCTTTGGCGACCCATCCAGATTAATTATAGGTCAAACTGGTGATAGCACAACCATTAAAAATATTAGAAAAGAACTAGCATTAGACCAACCCAAATGGAAGCAATTTACCATGTACCTTAATGATATAAGCCCATTGGGTTTTTATTCAAAAGCAGAAAGAAAAGAAAAAAATATTAAAGGTTATTTTGTTGGAAATGTTGGTGTTAAACTACCTTATTTAAGAAGAAGTTATCAAACCAGAAAAAATGTAAGTGCCATTTTAAGTGAAGCTATTCCACAAACCATTGTATTGGCATTTGCTGCAATGTTTATTGCAATAATTTTTGGAATTGCATTAGGAGTTGTAGCTGCATTAAAACAAAATACCTGGTTAGATACTGGCAGTATTTTTACAAGTGTATTGGGTATTTCGGCTCCCTCTTTTTTTATGGGTATTGTTATTGCCTATTTATTTGGTTTTGTTTTAAATAACTATACTAATTTGCCTTTAACAGGAAGTTTATACGAAATAGATGCTTTTAATGGTAAACAATTACAACTAAAAAATTTAATATTACCTGCCATAACTTTAGGTATTCGGCCTATGGCAATTATTACCCAAATTACTCGTAGTGCAATGTTAGATGTGTTAAATCAGGATTATATTAGAACAGCTTATGCAAAAGGACTTTCTACTAAAATGGTTGTTTGGAAACATGCTTTAAAGAATGCATTAAATCCAGTAATTACATCTATTACAGGATGGTTTGCAGAATTGTTAGCTGGGGCTTTTTTTGTTGAATATATTTTTGGGTGGAATGGAATTGGAAAACTTACTGTTATGGCTTTAGAAAATTTAGACTTTCCTGTTGTTATGGGCAGTGTTTTACTTACAGCATCTTTTTTTATTTTAGTAAATATTATTGCAGATTTATTGTATAGTTATATTGATCCAAGAATTAAACTTAGCTAATTTTAGTTTATTAGGCAACAACCTTTAAACTGTTTTTTATTTTATTTGCTTTGTAAGTAAGGTCACTATAATCTGAACTTAAGATGGTTACATGACCCATTTTTCTGCCAGGTTTTGTAATTATTTTACCATACAAATGAACAAATACATTATCCATACTTAAAATATTTTCTAGCCCATCATATATGGCATTGCCATTATAGTTATTGCTGCCAATTAAATTAACAATTGCTGATGGCAAAATTGCTGAAGTGTTACCTAAAGGAAAATTTAAAATAATTCGCCAAAGCATATCATATTGACTGCTGTAATTGCCCTCAATGGTATGATGCCCACTATTATGCACTCTTGGTGCTGTTTCATTTACCCAAATATTATTATTGTTATCTACAAACAATTCTACTGCAAAAATGCCTGGGCTATTTAAGTTTTTAACTACACTTAAAGCAACAGCTTCTACTTTATAAACTATATTTTCTGGTAATTTGGCTGGACTAAATTGGTAATCTAATAAGTTTAAATAAGGATCAAAAATCATTTCAACTAAAGGGTACACAGCAGTTTCTTTTTTATCATTAACTGCAATAATAATAGCAATCTCTTTAGTTATTGTAATACATTTTTCTAAAACAGATGGAGCATTAAAACCTTTTACTGCATCTTCTTTTGTGTTTATTGTTTGTACACCTTTTCCATCATAACCACCTTGGGCAATTTTATGAACAGCAGGTAATAAATTTACATGGTTTATAATTTCATTAGCTTGATTGGTTACAACAAATTCAGCTGTTGGAATTTGATTTTGTTGATAAAATTGTTTTTGTAAAATTTTATTATTAATTGTTTTAATTACTGATGGAGAAGGGTAAATTTTTACACCCTCTTTTTCTAATTTCTCTAAAGCTTCAACATTAACTGATTCTATTTCTATGGTTAAAGCATCTACTTTTTTTCCGAAATTATATACAGTTTCAAAATCTTTTATATCTCCTTTAATAAAATGGGTACATAAATGTGCAGAAGGGCAATTTTCATCATTCTCTAAAACAAAAGTTTCTACCACATAATTTGCTGCAGCTTGTAACAACATTCGTCCTAACTGCCCACCACCTAATATTCCTACTTTTTTTATTGTTGAATTGTTGTTTAAAGACATAAAGCTTATTTAAAAATATTTAATGCACAAATTGAAACATTTGTTTTCATATTAATACTTTTTAAAGTGGATTTTTTAAAATTTTCTAAAAATAACATTCGTTAAGGGTAAAATTTTTAATAATTTTTTTGGTAATTAAATTTTTTAATTAATTGATTTTCAGGCTTATTTATTAAGAGATAGAAATTAAAATTATTAAAATCTTTTTATCATACAATAAAAGAGTATCTAAGGTAGTTATTATGTAGCAAGGTTTTTTATATCCAATATCCAAATTCCACACTATGAAAGCCATTATGGTTTTGTACCTGGAATATTTTCTGTGTACGAGTATAATTTTACTTTCTTTCCTTGTTAAATCCAATGCACAATTGGAGGTTGGTTTTTATGCTAATCATTTAACAGGCTGTTCTCCAGAATTAATTCAATTTAAAGATACTTCAAAAGGTAATCCAACTTATTGGAAATGGGATTTAGGTAATGGTACCATTTCCTACCAAAAAAATCCATCAGCTACTTACTTCAATCCAGGTTCATACACTATTAAATTATTTATTAGCAATCAAAATGGAGAGGATAGCATCACTAAAACATCTTATATAACTATTTATGAAAAACCAACTGTAAATTTCACTGCCAATAAAAATACAGGTTGTGCCCCTTTACAAATTCAGTTTAACGATTTAAGTGTTGCTGGCAATGATTCTATTACACAATGGCTTTGGGATTTTAATGATGGTAATATTTCTTCTCTTAAAAACCCTAATCATATTTATACACAACAAGGTGAATTTGATGTTAAGCTAAAAGTTACCACTATGAATGGTTGTTTTAGTGCAATAGAAAAAAAGGATTTTATTAAAACAGAAGGTTTGTTACAAGCAGGCTTTAACTATACTACTTTAGGAGCTAATTGTACTGCACCAACAACTGTACAATTTACCAATACATCAACAGGCTCGGGTAATTTAACTTTCAATTGGAGCTTTGGAGATGGAGCTACTTCAACTATTATAAACCCTACACATACTTATTCAACTACAGGAAGTTTTACTGTACAGCTTGTTGTTACTAATGCTTTAGGATGTACAGATACATTAAAAATAGATCATGCAATAACTATTGGCTCGGTGCAAGCAAATTTTTCATTACCAGATTCTATTTGTGCAGGCACCAAGCTAGATTTAATGAATGCTTCTTCGCCAACAGTTGTATCTAATAATTGGTATTTTGGCAATGGCTTAAATTCAACTCAAATAAATCCTTCCGTAACTTTTACAAATGCCGGTACTTATACAATTAAATTAGTTAGCAATTTTGGAACTTGTCTTGATTCTGTAGAAAAATCTATTAAAATATTATCTAAACCCGAAGCTAATTTTAGTGCAATAAATACTTCTGGTTGTTCCTTGCCTTTACAAACTCAGTTTACAAATTCATCTATGGGTGGTGAGTCTTACCAATGGAATTTTGGAAATGGTATTACTTCAACCTTGCACAGTCCCACCCATACTTTTACCAATTTTGGTATTTACAATGTAATGTTACAAGTAACAGCAGAAAATGGTTGTACAGATACTTTACTAATGGATAGTGTTGTTAAAATAATTCCAATAAAAATTAATTCAATAGCAATTGACCCAGAAGAAGGTTGTGTGCCATTATTAGTTTCTTTTAATGCTAATATTACGGCAGTTGATAGTATTGCAACGTACACTTGGTATTTTGGAGATAATACAATATCCAATGAAAAAGAACCAAAGCATACGTATAACCAAGCTGGTACTTATGATGTTAAACTTGTTATAACAAGCACTAATGGTTGTGTAGATTCTTTAATTGTATTTAATGCTGTAAAAGTAGGAGAGAAACCAAGAGCAGATTTTGAGGCAACTCCTAGAGAAGGATGTACTATTACAGGTATCAATTTCACCGACCTATCAACCAATGCAACTGTAGATAAATGGTATTGGAGCTTTGGAGATGGGAAAAGGTCTTATAATCAGAACCCTTTAACAACCTATCAAGATACTGGTTGGTTTAATGTAAGATTAATTGTATGGAGTAATGGCTGTTCTGATACTATGGTTAAAGCTAATTACATTCATATTAAACCTCCTAAAGCAAATTTTAGTTTTAAAGCAGAGGATTGTAATAATAAATTAACTGTTCAGTTTTTTGATAGCTCAAAAGGTGCAGTAACATATAAATGGTTTTTTGGAGATGGAGATACTTCAAACATAGCTAACCCAATTCACACTTATTCTAAATCTGGTACTTATCAAGTATTGTTAGTTGTTGTAAATGGCGATTGTTCTCATTCAAGAATAAGAACTGTTGTAGTAGATGATAATAATGGAAAACTTGTTATAAGTGATACTGTAGTTTGTAGAAATACTAAAGTGAATTTTTCATTAACTAATTTAAATACAATTTCTGCAGCAACTTATACTTGGAGTGTAGGAGAGGGAAATTTAATTACAACAGGTGGTGGCCCTTTAACAGAATATGTATATACCAATGCTGGTAAATTTAATGTATGGGTTGCAATTGATTATGCTAATGGCTGTAAAGATACCATTGAATATAACAGCATTAAAGTATATGGTGCAACAGCAAAATTTTCATCACCCGAAAATACATTTTGCTCGGGTAGTACAATTGTATTCAATGATTCTTCATTTACTGATGGAACCCATGCAATAACCAATTGGTTATGGAACTATGGAGACGGAACTGTTGAAAATAATAACAATGCAGCAGCATCCCATTTTTATGCAACAGGCGGTAGTTTTGATGTTAAATTAAAAGTAATAGATAATTATGGCTGTACGGATAGTATTGTGAAAAATAATATTGTAAATATTGCCCAAACAATTGCAAATTTTACTACAGATACTTTGGTTTGCCCAAGTACAAGTATTTATTTCTTAAATCATTCTAGCGGTAATAACTTAAACTATCAATGGAGCTATGGAGATGGAAATACAGCAAATGGTTTTGCAGTTAACCATAGTTATACAAATCAGGGTATTTATACTGTTAGATTAATTGCAACAGATGATATTGGTTGTGCCGATACTTTGGTAAGAACAAATTATGTAAAAGTATATTACCCAATTGCAAATTTTACAATCAGCGATTCTACAGCAGTATGTCCTCCTTTAATGGTAAATACTACTAACAATTCTTTGTATGCAGGCAGCACAAATTGGAGTTTTGGTAATGGAAGTTTTTCAACAAATACTAACCCATCTCATCTCTATATTTATCCAGGAAATTATACCATTAAATTAGTGGTTAAAAATTTAGGAGGCTGTGCCGATTCTACAACAAAAAATGTAATAATAAATGGGCCAACAGGTACTTTTTCTTACCCTGCAGTAATAGCTTGTAACCCTACTCAGGTAAAGTTTAAAGCAACATCCGAAAACAGTATTTCTAACACATGGGATTTTAATAATGGTGTAACCTCTAAAACTATTGCTGATAGCACTGCTTACACTTATACAAATGGTGGGCATTATGTACCAAAATTAATTTTAGAAGATGCTGCAGGTTGTAAAGTGCCAATTGTAGGTAAGGATACCATTAAAGTAAAATATGTACAAGCATCCTTTGCACCTGTTTCAAAAGTTGTATGCGATTCTTCTTTTATTCAATTTAATGATTCTTCAACTACAAACGATATAATTACAAATTGGAATTGGAGCTTTGGAGATGGCAAAAAATCTACCCAAACCAACCCTAACCATTTTTATAATGTTAATGGTTTTCATTCAGTAAAACTAAGAGTTACTACACAAACTGGTTGTACAGATAGTGTATATTTTAATAACCTGATAAAAGTAGTAAGTTCACCAAAATTGATTGTAAATGGAGATACTTCGGTTTGCAAAAATGGCAGTTTAACTTTTACAGCCATTCAAACAAATCCAGATACTTCTTCTGTAACATGGAATTGGAATTTTGGTAATGGTAATATCTATAATGTTCAAAATCCACCAACACAAACATTTGCTAATGCAGGTGGTTTATTAATGACAACTAAAATTACCAATAGTAGTGGTTGTTTTAATAAAGTTATTAAAAACATTAAAGTTCATGAATTGCCAAATGTGAATGCTGGTGCAGATGTTACAATTTGTAGAAACCAAACTATCTCACTAAATGCAACAGGAGCAAATACCTATACTTGGTTTGGTAATATTGCAACACTTAATTCAACAACAATTGCAAACCCAATTGCTAAGCCATTAATTAATATTACTTATGCTGTTGTTGGTAAAAGTATTTACAATTGCGAAGCAACAGATTCTGTAACTATTACTGTGCAACAACCACTTAAAATTAACGTTCAAAAAGCAGTTACAATTTGCCTTGGTCAAACAGCAGAGATTAATGCAACTGGTACTGATAATTATACTTGGTATCCTACCTTGTATATTGATAAACCCAATCAGTCTGCAGTAAAAATTCATCCTGCAAAAGATACCTTAATGAATTATATGTTAATTGGCAAGGATAATAATCAATGCTTTACAGATACGGCTTATGTAAAAATAAAAACATATCCAATTCCTTCTATTTCGGTGGAGCAAAATGATATTACAGTAAATGCAGGAACATCATTTAATTTAAAAACCAAAAGTACTGCTGATGTAACTAAATGGAAATGGAGCCCTAATAAATATATAGATAACCCCAATGTTGCCTCTCCAAAAGCTGTAGCAAAAGAATCTATTGTTTATACCTGTGTAGCAACCAATGAAGGAAAATGCTTAGCAAGAGAAGAAGTAAAAGTTACAGTTGTATGTAATGGTGGAAATATTTTTGTGCCAAATACTTTTTCTCCAAATGGCGATGGTATGAACGATGTTTTTTATCCTAGAGGAAAAGGCGTATATACAATTAAAAGTTTCAGAATTTTTAATAGATGGGGTGAAATGGTTTTTGAAAAAACAAACTTTCAGGCTAATGATGCAAGTGCAGGATGGGATGGAATGTATAAAGGTGTTAAACAACCAACTGATGCCTATGTGTACAGCATAGAAATAATGTGCGATAACAGTATCTCTGTTCCAGCAAAAGGCAGTATAACCATATTAAGATAAAAAATATTTTTTTTACTATATTTGCATTTAATAACAATTTAAAGCAGCAAATGAGCATTTTATTTGCTCATTATTATTGATGTTTATAAAAGTTAAATGTAATTATCTGTGCAGTTTTTTGTTAAACTTATATATATTAAAAAATTTATTTTACTACACTTCTTAGTCCTCTTAAGTAGTTTAATATTTGCTCAAAAACCTACAGCCAATTTTACTACTAATGTTATTAAAGGTTGTGCACCATTAATAGTTCAGTTTAACGATTTATCAACTAATATTCCAACCAATTGGTCATGGGATTTAGGAAATGGCGTTACCTCAACGCAACAAAATCCAGCTACTACTTACTTTACTCCTGGTGTATATACTATTAAGTTAATTGCCATTAATGCAAGTGGTGCCGATACAGTTATTAAAACAAATTTTATAACTGTACACGATGTGCCTACAGTAAATTTTAATGCAGATAAACAAACTGGCTGTTTTCCATTAAAGGTTCAATATAGCGATATGAGTGTTGCCAACTCAGGAAGTATTACAACTTGGAATTGGGATTTTGGCGATGGCACTACTTCAACAATAAAGAACCCACAACATACTTATGTTGTTGCAGGAAATTTTCCTGTAACATTAAAAATAATTAATAGCGAAGGATGTACAAAAACATTAACCAAACCAAACTATATTAATGTACCTGGTGGGGTTATAGCAAATTTTGATATTGGCTCTATCTCTAGTTGTACTTTACCAGTAGATGTTTCATTTAATAATACATCTACAGGAACAGGAATTTTAAATTATCAGTGGGATTTTGGTAATGGTAACACTTCAACACTTCCAAACCCTACTAGTAACTATAATAGCAATGGTTCCTATTCTGTTACTTTAATTACTAGTAATAACCAAGGTTGTAAAGATACTTTAGTTAAAACAAATGGTGTAGTAATTGGAACTGTTAAAGCAGATTTTAGTTTTGTTGGAACTTGCTTAGATTATCCAACTGTTTTCACCAACACATCCACACCAGCAACTGGTACATATTTTTGGAGTTTTGATGATGGCACAACCTCAACAACCAAAAACCCAGTTAAAACATTTGCTATTACCAATAGCTTTAATGTTAAAATGGTTGCAGATTTTGGTGCATGTAAAGATTCTGTAACAAAAAATATTACTATTAACCCTTCTCCAAATGCAGACTTTACAAACAATCCAACTGGTGGTTGTCTGCCACCCATATCTATAAATTTTGTTCCTGCTACATCTACTAATGCAGCTTATTTATGGAACTTTGGTGATGGAAATACTTCCATCCAAGTTTCTCCAACCAATATATTTCAAAACTTAGGAGCCTTTAATGTTTCATTAATTACAACCAATGCTTTTGGCTGTAAGGATACCGTTGTAAAAAATAATGCAGTAATTATTGCACCACCAGATATAAAAGTATTTACAGAAGGTGCACCATTTAGTGGATGTGCACCCTATACAAGTAACTTTAAAGTATATGTGGAATCGCAAGATTCAATTGCAACTTATGAATGGGACTTTGGAGATGGAACACCCATAGTTACTGGTAGTAATCCTTCTCATACCTATAATGCAGTGGGATTATATACTATTCAAGTTGTTGTTACAACCATAAATGGATGTAAGGACACTTTAATTGCAACACAAACGGTAAAGCTTTATGATAAACCAACTGCAAATTTTTCTGCAACACCTTTAAATGCTTGTGCTAAAGATAATATTGCTTTCACCAATTTATCTTCAAGTAATGTAAGTACCTGGTCGTGGAGTTTTGGTGATGGTGGAACTTCCACTGCATCAAACCCTATTTATAATTATACCGATACTGGATTTTTTGCTGTAAGGTTAATAGTGTCAAATAATAATTGTAAAGATACATTGCAACTAAATAATTATATATACATTAATCCACCTATTGCTTTGTTTTATACTGTTTTTAGCTGCGATACTCCTTTAACAAGAACCTTTATAGATCAATCTAAAGGAGCTGGATTAACTTACTTATGGGATTTTGGAGATGGGAACACATCAACTGCACAAAGCCCAACACATACTTATGCAACTTATGGTATTTATAATGTTAAGCTTACTGTAACAAATGGTGTATGTACACATTCTGCAACTGCACCTGCTAATCTTTCATTTAATAATCCAATTTTGGTTACTACTGATACTGCATTTTGTAAATATGCCTTAGCTACATATAAAATAAATAACATAGTTCCATCCTTAATTACTTCCTATGTGTGGGATTTTGGCGATGGTACAATAATGAGTGGCTCCAATATAGATTCAGTTACACATGCATACACCACAAATGGCAATGTAGCTCCAACTGTAATTATAAATGATGTTGCTGGTTGTGCAGATACATTAACTATTTCGCCACCAATTAAAATCTTTGGACCAAATGCTAATTTTGTAAATCAGCCAGGTACTTGCTTATATGATACAATTAATTTCACCAATACATCTACAACAGATGGTATTCATAACTTAACACAAGTAATTTGGAATTATGGTGATGGTATAACAGATACACTAACTTCTCCACCATACCAGCATCAATATAATGCAACTGGTTTTTTTACTGTTAAATTAAAAGTGTTGGATGACTTTGGCTGTTATGATACTTTAATAAAACCAAATGCGGTTCAAATAACCAAGCCTATTGCAGGTTTTTTTAGTAACGATACTATTAGATGTGCAAATAGCAATGTAACATTTCAAGACACTTCTAAAGGAGTTAACCTTACTTATTTGTGGAATTTTGGAGATACTCAAACTGCAACACAACAAAACCCTCAACATCCCTATTTGCTTCAAGGGCTTTACTCGGTTAAATTAAAAGTTACTGATATTTTTGGATGTGTAGATACACTTTTAAAACCATTGTATATTAGGGTTGCCAATTCGGTTGCTAACTTTAAATTTTTACAAGGAGATACTTTGGGTTTGTGTTATCCTTTTTTAATAGAAACTGCTAATTTATCTTCTGATGCGGTTAGTGTAAATTGGAGTTTTGGTGATAATGGCTTTTCTAATTTAGATACACCTTCTCATATTTATACTTATGCAGGTAAATACACTTTAAAACTAAAAGCTTATGGCTATGGGGGTTGTGTTGATTCAACCCAAAAAGATATAATTGTACGAGGGCCAACAGGTACATTTTCTTACAGTCCATTACAGTTTTGTTCACCAACTGTTGTAAACTTTGTTGCTCATACAAAAAACAACGCAACCTTTGTTTGGGACTTTGCAGATGGGGTAATTACATTAACACCAGATTCTACAATTTCTCATACATACAATACACCTGGTATTTACAGGCCAGGAATTATTATGATAGATTCTGCAGGATGTCAAGTGCCAATTATTGGAACAGATACAGTAAGAGTAGCAGATGTAAGCACTCTTATAAAAGTACCACAAACAAATTTCTGCGATTCTGTTCAACTTAATTTTTTAGACTCAACTATTGTTTATAACGATACTGTTTCAACCTATTTATGGAACTTTGGAGATGGAGTTACCTCAACAATAAAAAACCCTACTCATTTTTACAATCAAACTGGTAGTTATAAAATTACTTTAAAAGTAACAACCAACTTAGGATGCACTAATACCGATACACTGAATGTTCCTATTAACGTTGTGCAAACACCTTCAATAGCTATTACAGGAGATTCAATTGCTTGCATTAATAGTTTTCTACAATTTAATGGAACAATAATAAAAAGTGACACAAATGCAATTAGTTGGCAATGGAATTTGGCAAATGGAAATACCTCTGTACTTCAGAACCCTACTACACAACAATACATTACGGCTGGCACTTATAATATTAAAGTTATTGCATTTAATATAGCAGGCTGTGCCGATACTGTTACAAAAAATATTTTAATACACCCTTTGCCAATAATAAATGCTGGTGTGGATACTTTTGTTTGTAAGGGAAAAACTATTAAACTAAATGCAAGTGGTGGTGTAGGGTATGTTTGGAACATGGATTCTTCTTTAAGTTGCACTAACTGTGCAAGCCCAAATGTATTTACCCAAAACTCTTCTATTTACAAAGTAACAGGTACAAGCAGTGTTGGCTGTAAAAATGAAGATTCTGTGGTAGTAACAGTTATTGAACCATTTACCTTTTCAATTTCAGCAAATGATAGTATTTGTACTGGTAGCAGTTCTCAACTTTTAGCATCTGGTAATGCAGATAAATTTCAATGGCAACCAACAACAGGATTAAACAATCCAAATATTGCTAACCCTATTGCTACGCCAACTACAACTACTGTTTATACTGTTATAGCAACCGATAATAAAAAGTGTTTTGCTGATACAGGATTGGTTGAGATTAGGGTTTTCCCCATGCCTCAATTCAATATCATTGAATCATTAGTTCAATCTAATGTTGGCAATGTGGTTCCATTACTAACTTCCAACTCAGCAGATATAACTAAATGGGAATGGATACCCAATCAATGGCTTACATGTGCCGATTGCCCAACGCCTAATGCAATTATAACAGATAAAATTAAATATGTAGCCGAAGCATCTAATCCTGGTGGTTGCTTTGCCAGAGATGAAGTAACTATTGAACCACTTTGTAATGGATACAATGTTTTTATTCCAAATACATTTTCTCCAAACAACGATGGTGTAAATGATGTTTTTTATCCAAGAGGCAAAGGTTTATTTTCAGTAAGAAATATGACCATTTTTAATCGTTGGGGCGAAGTTGTATTTACTAAAAGAGATTTTAATGCCAATAATGCTGCCAATGGCTGGGATGGAACATTTAATGGTAAACAACTTTCTGCAGATGTTTACGTTTATACTATAGAAGTTATTTGTGCAAATAGCCAAACAATGTTTTTAAAAGGAAATATTACGCTTTTACGCTAAAAAAGCACTATTATGAAAAGGGTTTATACAATAAATAAAATAAAAAGTACGTTTGTATTGTACCCAATATCTCTAAAAATGAGAAACCGTATCCATATTACCACAATTATTGTGCTTTTTATGCTTTTTGGCAAGCAACAAAATGTACAAGCACAAGATGTTCATTTTTCACAATTTTTTGAAGCTCCCTTTTTAAGAAACCCTTCTTTTTCAGGATTATTTCAAGGAGACATTCGTTTTCAAGGTATATATAGAAGTCAATGGGCATCGGTAACTACTCCTTTTACAACTGGCTCTTTTAATTTTGAATATAAAAAACCAATTGGTGGAGCAGATGATTTTTTAACTTTAGGTATGCAAATGTTGTATGATAAAGCAGGCTCTGCCTCTTTAACAACTACAAGTTTTTTACCAGCTTTAAATTACCATAAAGCATTAAGTGGAGAAAAAAATAAATACCTTTCTCTTGGCATAATGGGAGGCTTTGTACAAAGAAAATTCGATAGAAGTAAGATTACTACAAATAGCCATTATGATGGTAATGGTTATAACCCTTCTTTACCAGATGGAGAAACATTTTTAAATTCTAATTTTAATTATTTAGATGGAAGTATAGGGCTTAGTTTTAATTCAACAATTGGCGGAAAAGCAGAGGATAATTATTTTATAGGTGTTGCATATCACCATTTAAATCGTCCTAAAAATTCTTTCTATAAAAACCCCGATATAGAATTACAAGCCAAAATGGTTGTCTCTACAGGTATCAAATTTTCACTAAATGAAACTTCTTATTTTACAATTCATGCCGATTATTCTAAACAAGGTAGCTTTACAGAGCTAATTGGTGGAGCAATGTATTCTTATAAAATTGGCGATGATATAGACAATCCTAAATACACTTTTCATGTAGGTGCATTTATGAGGGCTAAAGATGCTTTTATACCAATGATAAAATTAGATTATCACCCTTTTGCATTTTCATTTAGTTACGATGCTAATGTTTCTCAATTAAGAACTGCAAGCCAGGGTAGAGGTGCTATGGAGTTTTCAATTTCCTATACAGGTTTTTTTGATAGAGATAATAGCTCAAAATTTGTTCCTCTTTGCCCTAAATTCTAGTTCAAATTTATTAAGAACTGTATGGTATCCACTCCATCTGCAAAATCGGTTATACAAGGTTGTTGAGAACAACCAAATGGCACACCTTGATAGCCTATTATACATTGAATTTCTTGATTCGGTTGAATGTTTTCTAGTAAATAATCAATTTCATTTTTTTTATAGTAACTATAATGAACTTGACTAATAGGAGAGTAATTACTTTCATTTTCAGTAAAAACAATAGAGCCATTATTCATATACAATTTATTACCCATTATTAATAATGCCAAATGGTAATCGTAATTATGTTTGTATTTGTGGTACTCTAAATAATAATCGTATTTTTTTAATGCATCTAATAGTGGTATAAAATCATACTTCTCAGGTACAAAAAGTTTAGTAACATTTCTGCAACCTAATCCAAAATATAGTTGAATGTCTTTAGCTAGTAAATCTAATTCGGTTTTACTTTCTTTGCCAGTAAGTATGGCAACACTAGTTCTATTTTTTCTAATAATGCTTGGGTATTTTTCAAAGTAATATTCAAAGTATCTACTGCTGTTGTTGCTGCCTGTTGCTATAAACGCATCACAACCTTTCAAAATTTCAGCAAAGCTTATTATGCTATTAATTTCGCTATTCCATTCAGCTAATTTTTGAACAATATGTTTTATTAAAACAGAATCTTTAGAAGAAGGCTTAATAACAACAGAATGTCCTGTTATAAATGCACATAAAAAATCATGAAAACCAACTAATGCAATGTTACCAGCCATTACAATACCAATTCTTTTAGGTTGTATATTTTCTGCAGGAATTTTATATTGTTGAATTAAGTTATTTAATTTGTTCTCCTCTAAAAATTCATTCGAAATATTTTTTATACTTTCTTCCACAAACTCTGGTATAAACCAAGCATTTTCTTGAAATGCCTTTTGTTTTACGTTTTGAAGTTCTATATTATTTTCAAGAAAATAATTGTTTAATTTTTTTAATAAATTTATTCTTTCTTGTAAAATCATTTCTTAACTTTATTTTTGAGTTGGCAAAGGTAAGGTTGTAAAATACTTTTCTATTGCTATCTATTCATAACCAAGATAAAATTTATTATTATGGCAATAAAAATTACAGAAGAATGTATAAACTGTGGGGCTTGCGAACCTGAATGTCCTAACAATGCAATTTACGAAGGAGGAGTAGAGTGGGCAATAACAGATGGTACTACAGTGAAAGGAGATTTTACATTATTAAATGGCACCACCATTGATGTAGAACAACGTAATGAACCAATTAGTGTGGACACCTATTTTATTGTACCAGATAAATGTACAGAGTGTCAAGGGTTTCATGAAGAACCACAATGTGCAGCAGTTTGCCCTGTAGATTGCTGTGTGCCAGATGAAATGTATAGAGAAACAGTTGAAGAACTTTTAGCCAAGAAAGATAAAATGCACATTTAAAGCACAATGCAATGTGCATAATATTATAACTAAAAAAAGCAATTAATATCAAAACATTATTACCTTAGTATTACAATAAAAAGTAGCAATACTACTTTTAGCAACGGCGGGTGATATTTCCTGCTTTTAAAAGCAAAAGAACTAAAAGCATCTTTTGCTTTTTTAATTTTATATTCTTATCTCAAAATACATCAACTTGTTAAATGCTATGTAAAAGAATGTTAAATGATGTATTAAATGTACTGACATTTCTACTGGTTTATTTACTTGCATACGAAAGGCATGGTATTTGAAATATTTTAATCATTAATTTTAAATCAGAATAATCATTTTAAAAGAACAATTATGAATAGCAATCTCAAAAATTTATTTACAGTAGTAATAGTAAGTGCTGCTACTGCTGTTTTGAGTGTGGTAGGATATGATAAGTATATGCAAAACAAATATGCAGGCACTCAAGAGGAAGGTAAACTACCTGTAAACTATGCAAGATTTTTTGATAATACAAATGCCCCAATTGGAGCAGATTTTTCTTTAGCAGCAACAAGTGCTACACCTGCAGTGGTACATATAAAAACCAAAACAAAATCAAAGCAAATAAGCAATAATGCCCCTCGTAGCAGAAACCCATTTAGTGATATGTTTGGTGGCGATATGTTTGATGAGTTCTTTAATGGTCCACGTATGCAAGTAATACCAGAACAGCAAGCAAGTGGTAGCGGTGTAATTGTAAGTAAAGATGGATATATTGTTACTAATAACCATGTTGTAGATGGTGCCGATGAAATAAAAGTTACCTTAACTGATAAAAAAACTTATACTGCCAGTATTATTGGAACAGACCCAAGTACCGACCTTGCAGTAATTAAAATTGAAGGCAATAATTTTCCTTATTTAATTTATGGAAATAGTGATGAAGTAAAACTTGGACAATGGGTTTTAGCTATTGGATATCCATTAAACTTAGATGTAACAGTAAGTGCAGGCATTGTTAGTGCAAAAGCTAGAAGCATTAATATTAATCAACGCCAAAGTAAAACACCTATTGAAAGTTTTATACAAACAGATGCTGCTGTAAACCCAGGTAACAGTGGTGGAGCTTTAATAAATACTAATGGAGAGTTAGTAGGTATCAATAGTGCTATTGCATCTCCAACTGGCTATTATACAGGCTATGCTTATGCAATACCAGTAAATATTGTAAAAAAGGTAATTGCCGACATGGTAAAATATGGCTCTGTTCAAAGAGCTTTTATAGGTATTTCTTACCCACCAGAAGGTATTGGTGAAAAACAACAAGAACAGTTTGACAAAGAATATGGCACAGCCTGGAAAACCAATGAAGGTGTTTTTGTAATTGGTGTACCAGAAGATGGAGCAGCTTATGCTGCTGGTATAAAAGAAAAAGATATTATTACAAAAGTAAATGGTGTAGCAACTCCTAGTGGCCCACAATTACAAGAGCAAGTATCTTTATATAAACCAGGAGATAAAGTAAAAATTACTTTGAAAAGAAACAACAAAGAGATGGTTGTATCAGTAACACTTAAAAATAAAGCAGGAAATACTGAGATAGTAAAAAAATCAACAATACTAGATAAAATTGGAGGAACATTAGAAACAATTGATTCAAAAATTGCTGCTGCAAATGATATACAAGGTGGTGTAGTGGTTAAAAAAATTGGTACTGGTGCATTATCCAAAACACGTGTTCAAGAGGGCTTTGTAATTACTTCTGTAAATGGTATTGAAATAAAAAATTTAGAGGATCTAAAATCTGCATTGGATAAAGCTGATGGAAGAATTAGATTAGAAGGTATCTATCCAGGCTACGAAGGTTCTTACACATATCCTTTAAACATTAACAACGAAGACTAATAAATTTAACTCACCATTTTAAACATAAAATGCTACCTAAATTTTAGGTAGCATTTTTATTTATGAGTATTTACATTACACATTTTGCTCATAGTTTTAAAATCATAATCCATTAATTCGTATTTAGAAGAGTTTGGTAAATAAAAATGCCACCATTCCGTATCTAATACTTTAAAACCAAACATTTGCATAGTATTTATTAAAATCGTTCTATTTTTTAAAACTATTTGGCTTAGTTGCTGATAATTAGCATGAGCATTTTCAGTAAAATTATCGTAAGAGGTTGGCATTTCAAGTTCAGTTCCTGTTTCTAAATTATACAATGTTAAGTCTATAGCAATACCCCGATTATGCCCACTGCCTTTTGCAGGGTCAGATGCATATCTATCGTCTGGCACAACCTCCCACATTTTTTTTGTAACAGAATAAGGACGATAAGCATCAAAAACTTTTATTCCTAATCCTATTTTTTCTAACTCTATAGCAACATTTTTTAAATTATTGGCTGCTTCAATTCTTAAATAAGCATCTGGGTTTGTGTATAATATTTGTTTTGTAAAATTATTTGTGGTTGCATATCTCCAATCAAAAACAATATTTGGTATAAAACCATTAAGCCTTTTTAATAGTTTACTGCTATCTAATGATACGGTAGAAAAATATTGTTTTGGAGTGGTGAGAACTATTAAACCATACTCATTTTTAGAAAATATTTGCTTATTAGATTTGCAAGAAATGATAAAGCAAAGTAGGAAAAATATATAATATTTTTTGTTCATGTATAAACTTATTAAGATATTCAAAGTTAAAATTCGTTTATTTTATCATATACCCATAATTTTGCAACAATTAATTAAAATGTAATTATGAAGAAAATTATTTTACTTTTTGTTGTTGGATTAATAACAACAACTTCTTTTGCTCAAAATCAAAAAGCTGATTATAAAAAAAGGCCAACACTAAGTGTTAACTTTTTTATGAAAGATTTCTTAACACCTAGTCGTATTGGAACTTCATCTTTATCTTCTGTAATTGGTAACAAGCAATGGGCTCAATTTGCTGATATGGTACCAGGATTGGGAGTTTCGTATATTAAAGGCATTTCTAATCACATGGATTTTGCATCCAATTTAGGCGGTAGTTTTATTGATTATCCTTTTTTAGATGCTCCAAAATTGGGTAAAGAAAAGTTTTTATTAGAGTTAGATGCTACTTTAAGACTAAAATTATTAACTGATAAGTATATAGTTGTTCCTTATGTTTCTGGTGGTGTTGGTGCAACAGCATTAGGTGGCTCACATTTTGGTGCTTACATTCCAGTTAGTACAGGCTTACAATTTAATTTAGGCCAAAGCGAAGCATTTTTATTTACAGATGTTTCTTATCGTTACCCTGTAACTCAAAAAACTGGTAACTATCACTTAAACTATTCAATTGGCTTAGGTGCTCCTTTATGCGATAAACCTGCTGCAAAACCAGTAGAACCTCCAATGCCTCCTAAAAAAGTTGAACCAAAAGATACCGACAAAGATGGCATTGTTGATAGTTTAGATAAATGCCCTACAGTGTATGGTATTGCAAAATATCAAGGTTGCCCAATTCCAGATACAGATAAAGATGGCATTAATGATGAAGAAGATAAATGCCCTACAGTATATGGTGTTGCAAAATATCAAGGTTGCCCAATACCAGATACGGATAAAGATGGTATTAACGATGAAGAAGACAAATGCCCTACAGTTGCTGGTTTAGCTCGTTATCAAGGTTGTCCTATACCAGATACGGATAAAGATGGCATTAATGATGAAGAAGACAAATGCCCTACAGAAGCTGGCCCTGCACACAATAATGGCTGCCCAGTTTTAACAGAAGAGAAAAAACAAAAGGTTCAGTTATACGCTAAAAATATTTATTTTGCTACTGGTAAATCTGCCTTATTAACAAAAAGCTATAAATCATTAGATACTATTGTAGCTTTATTAAAAGAAAAAGGCAATGAAACATTAGGTTTAAATATTGAAGGCTACACTGATAATGTAGGTAAACCTGCAAGTAATTTAAAATTATCTCAATCACGTGCAAATGCTGTAATGGGCTACTTTAAGAAAAAAGGTATTGCAGAAAATCGTTTATCTGCAAAAGGATTTGGTCAAGAAAGCCCTGTAGCTGATAATAAAACAGCACAAGGCAGAGCACTAAATAGAAGAGTGGAACTTAAGTTAGTTGAAAAACAATAATATTCGCTTTAATTTATATTCAAACTGCCCCAAATATTGGGGCAGTTTGTTTTTACTACCATTTATATAATTTTATAATTCTAATTAAAATTTATAAAGTATATTGCTTACGAATAAAATCGTAATTATGTTTAATAAGCAAAAAATTAAACCTACCGAAAGTGAATTGGAAATTTTAAGAATATTATGGGATAAGAAATCTGCTAGTGTTAGAGAGGTGCATGAAATTTTGAGTTTACACAAAGAAAGTGGTTATACAACAACTCTAAAATTATTACAAATAATGTTTGAAAAGAGTTTGGTAATTAGAGATGATACAAGCAAAGTACATATTTATACACCCAACGTTTCAAAAGAATCTACACAGAAACAATTTATGCATAAAATGGTTGAAACGCTTTTTGGAGGCTCATCTGTACAATTAGCAATGCAAGCTTTAGGTAACAGCAAACCAAGTAAAGATGAATTGGAAGAAATAGAAAAA
>Ga0268298_10001969_pt1 | contig 23096 bp, 24 predicted proteins | sample WWTPWeurt_MetaG_FD_194462 | JGI IMG/M metagenome (GOLD analysis project Ga0268298, IMG submission 194462) | Activated sludge microbial communities from WWTP in Nijmegen, Gelderland, Netherland - WWTP Weurt | ecosystem: Engineered > WWTP > Aerobic digester > Activated sludge | place... | reverse complement strand
TAAATGCTGTTAAGATGATTTTGAGTAAATGTTGGTTTGATGCTAAGAAATGTCATAAGGGTATAGAGGCGTTAAAGGCATATCAAAGAAAATGGGACAGCAAGAATAATGTATTTATGCCAAAGCCTTTGCATGATTGGTCAAGTCACTCAGCGGATAGTTTTAGAACATTTGCAATGGGTATTAAAGAGGATAGGAAGCAAGCGCGAAGCGAGCTTCCGCAGAAGTCTAACAGTAAATTTAATATATTTAGTAGGAGGTAATAATGGCTGGATTTTTTGAGGATGCGTGGAATACAGCAACTGGTCAAAGTAATGGGAATGGGTTTTTAGATAAATACAATCCTATCAGAGTTGGTCGTAATTTTATACAGAACCCAGGTCAGACAGTTAAAAATAATCTAACAGATATTGGCAGTGTTTTTGATCCTTTACTTAATACAGGAGACTATAGTGCATCAGATCCTGGCGGAGCTTCTAATACAGTAAGCGGTAGCGGTAGGGAAATTACCAGACAGTTAAGAGATAACCAGCGTATGGCTGGCGAGTACGCGGCATTGCTAGCTGAGGGTAAGGTAGATCCAGCATCTATGCAGGAGTTAGCGTTAAAATTTTATGACAATTCAATTACACCTGATGCGTATAGTTCTTTAATTGCGGAGGCAAAAGCTGGTAAGGGTGGATTTGGTAGAAATGCTATTGATTATAAACAGGTAGCTATGATGAAGGATAGGCCTGGAGTTATACAACTATTTAATTCTAATCAGGCACGAACTGCTGCTTCTAGTGGATTATTAACTCCTGGGTCTATGGGTAATTCTTTAATTGGCGCAAATGGATATGCGGGGGCTTCTCGATGAATGTAGGAGAGATAAAAAAGAGATTAAGTAGTTTAAAGAGTGAAAGATCTAACTGGGAGACACTTTGGCAAGATATAGGTGACTATATATTCACTAGAAAGAACACAGTTTTAGTTAAGCGAACTCAGGGAGAGGACAGACAATTTTATTTATATGATAATACAGGTCCACAATCATTAGAGTTACTGGCTGGTAATTTACATAGTTTATTAACTAGTTCTACGCAACAGTGGTTTGAATTAACTACTGGTGATGAGCACTTAGATAGTTTAGATGATGTTAGATTATTTTTACAAAAGTTAACTACTAAGACGCATAACATATTAAATAACTCAAATTTTCAGATGGAAGTTCATGAGTTATATATGGATATAGGTGGATTTGGTACTGGGTTACTTGCTATTGAACCAGATGAGGAAGATGTAGTAAGATTTTTATGCCAGTTTATAGCTTATGCATATATAAAGGAAGATTCTCGCGGAAGAGTAAACGAGGTATATCTAGAATACGAATGGAATGCTAGGCAGATAGTTCAAGAGTATGGAGTAGACGCACTTTCTGATAAAGTAAAACGCGCGTATGATAATAATGAGGATACAAAGTTTAAGGTAGTTCACGCAGTATATCCAATGAAAGAAAAAGATGCGCGTGGATTTACCTATGAGAGCGTACATTGTTTACTTGAAGAGAAGCATGAATTAAAGCGCCATGGTTTTAAGGAGTTACCTTTTGTAGTTCCTAGATGGAGCAAGGCAAGTGGTGAGACTTATGGAAGATCTCCGGCCATGGTAGCTTTACCTGAAGTTAAGGTATTGAATAAGATGGTAGAAACTACATTGATTGGTGCTGAGAAGGTAGTTGATCCACCGCTACAGGCACCTGATGATGGTTTTATATCCCAGTTAAATACATTTCCTGGTGGTATTAGTTATTATAGAGCTGGAAGTAATGATCAGATTAGGCCTGTATTTAATGATAGCAGAATTGATTTTGGTTTTCAGGTTATACAGGAGAAGCAGTCTAAGATTAGGGATGCATTTTATGTGAACCAGTTACAGCTACGAACTGGTCCACAGATGACAGCTACTGAGGTTATGCAAAGAACCGAGGAGCAGATGCGATTTTTAGGTCCATTTTTAGGCCGAATGCAGTCAGAATTTTTACGTCCATTATTAGATAGAGTAGTTGATATAATGTTTTCACGTGGAGTAATAGATCCTAGAGAGGTTCCACCTATTATTAGATCTAGAAAAATAGACGTTAGATATTCATCATTTGTTGCTAAGTCTCAGCGTGTTGGCGAGGGTCAAAATATCATGAGATTTGTACAGACAATTGAGCCATTTATTAACGCTGATCAGTCAGCAGTTGACAACCTAAATGCGGATGGTGCTATTAATAGATTATCAATTATTTATGGTGTGCCACAGGATATATTAAGAAACAAAAAAGAGTTAGATAATGTGCGTAAGGCAAGAGCTGAGGCTCAGCAACAAATGGCAAGTGAGCAGAAACAAATGCTACAGGCTGAGCAAGCACAAAAATTAGGGTCTGTTATGGCGCAAAAGGGGAATAATGGCTAGTCAAGAGTTGAATAATTTAGACCTACTAAAGTCTTATATTTCAGTTTTTAGTAGTTCTGAAGGGGAGAAAGTTTTGAACGACCTAATAAGCAGATATATGCTTAGGAGTAGTATGCACGACAATCCTACTCAAGTGTCTTTTCGAGAGGGTGAGAGAAACGTAGTTTTACAAATAATTGCGGCTTTGAATATAGACGCTAAGACACTAAGAGAAAGGGTAAAAGATGCTAAAAAAGCACGTGCTACTATTTAATAAGGATGTGGGTAATGGGTCTGGGTCGGGAGGCTCTGGAGATTCTTCTGGAGGAGCTGGAGCATCAGGGCAAGGAACTGGTAATCCTGGAGCTTCAGGAGGGGGCGGATTTTCGTCTGGCCAAGGGGCAGGAAATGCTGGAAATGGAGCAGGTTTCTTCAGTCCGACCTCTAACACTCAGGGTAGTAATGACAAAAACCAAGTGCAGTACCCTGAGAATTGGAAACTTGGGTTGCCTCCTGAGTTACAGGAAGATAGTGCACTCAAGGTTATACAAGATATCCCATCTCTTGCTAAATCTTACATATCAGCACAAAAATTAGTTGGAGCAGATAAGATAGTTATTCCAGGAAAGTTTGCGACAGAGGAAGACTGGAGTAATGTATATAAGAAGTTAGGGTTACCATCTGATATCAAAGAGTATCCTATTAATTTCAATAAAGATGCTGGCATCCCAGAGGATTTTTTCAACACGTTTAAAGAAAATGCATATAAAGCTGGAGTATTACCTCAACAGGCGCAGAAGTTAGCTGATTGGTTTGCTGAGGCTAATGTTAAAGCTATGGATGAGTTTAAGGCTACGGCTCAGAAGCAATTTGATGTGGATACTGGAGCATTAAAGAATGAGTGGGGAGCTGCATACGAGCAGAAGGTATTAGCTGCTGGAAATGCTGCTAAGCACTTTGGCGGGGAGCAATTTCAGAATTATTTACGTGAGTCTGGTCTAAGTAATAATGTTCAGCTAGTGAAAGTATTTGCTAAAGTTGCAGAAGTTTTAAAAGAGGATACTATAAACCCAGGGTCTGGTTCTTCTGGAAATTTACATACGCCAGATGCGGCTAAAGAGAAGGTTAATACTATTTTACGAGACTTTAATAACCCTTATTATTTAAAAGATCATCCTAACCATAAGTTAGCGGTGAACGAGGTATCTACACTTATGCAACAGGCTTATCCTAATAAAAAGTAGTTGCAATTGATATTTAGATAGGCATAATTATATACAGAGGCAATCTTCGCCAATGAGATCTCTGTATATAGAATCCTTCGTTTGAGGGGTAATTCATTTAGTTGGAAACAAGTAAACAAATTAACTTAAAAAACGAATAGGAGACATTATATGTCATCTTTGATTACAGAATCATATGTGCAGCAATTCGGTGCCAATGTATTTCATTTATCTCAACAAAAGGGTTCAAAATTACGTGAGACAGTTCGCCAAGAGACGCAAAAAGGTGAGTCAGCTTTTTACGATCGTATTGGTACAGTAGCAGCTGTTAAAAAAGTTGGTCGTCACTCAACTACTCCACACTTAGATACTCCACACTCTAGACGTATGGTTACTCTAGTTGATTACGAATGGGCAGATTTAATTGATGACGCTGATAAAATCAGATCATTAAACGATCCGACCAATGATTATGTTATGGCGGCAATGTGGGCGATGGGTCGTTCAATTGACGACGAAATTATTTTAGCGCTAGGTGGAAATGCATATTCTGGTCAAAAAGGTACTGTAGCAGTGGCTTTGCCAAATGCTCAGATGTATTCAGCCAACAATGGCGCAGCTTTTACAGATTTGAATGTAAAAACATTGCGTGCATTGAAACGTATTTTTGATAATAATGATGTTGAAGATAATGACAGATATATTGCTTGTGCTCCTTCACAAATTGAATCTTTGTTGGGTCAAGTGGAAGTAACTTCTTCTGATTACAATTCAGTAAAAGCGTTAGTTCAAGGCGATGTAAATTCTTTTATGGGATTCACATTTAAACGTCTTACTCGTTTACCTACAGTTGCTTCAGGTAGTGGTATCGTAGCATCTCCTACTACAGGTGTTGTTGGTGCGGGTTCATCAGTAGATGGCTTTAGACAAGCATACGCATACTGCAAAATGGGTATGTTATTAGCTGTTGGTGCAGATATTACTTCACGAGTTTCTGAGCGTGATGATAAGTCTTACAGTATGCAAGCATATGCTAAGATGACTATTGGTGCTACTCGTATGGAAGAAGCAAAAGTTATTCAAGTTTTCTGTAAAGAAGGTTAATTAATTATAGCGTGGATTTATATCCACGCTTTTATCAATGGGGGACACATGGCTCAATATTACTCTACACAATTCACACAAGCATATATTAATAATCCAACTACAAAAATTGACAGAGGTTTAGTATCTGGAGAACGACGACTTGCATATGCTAAAATTACATTAACAGCTGCATTGTTACTAAATGACGTTGTTGATTTTTTAAAATTGCCTGCTGGCGCATTAGTTACAGATGTTATTTTTAAATCTGGTAACGTAGGCGGTACATTTAACTTAGGTTATAAGGCAAATGGGGTTGACTCAGCTGCGCCTGCAGCATGGCTATCTGCTCAAGCTGCAAATGCTATTGCACGTACAAATGTTTTAGCTGGAATGTTTAAGCAATTTACAGTTGAGACTACAGTATCTGCGGTAGCTGCTACTGCTGGTTCAGCAGCTGGAGACATCGAAGTAGCTGTTGAGTACGTAATTGTTTAAGGAATAAATGGCAATAAGTGAAGTTACTATTTGTAATAGTGCGCTCGTCAAAATTGGGGTTGATAGAATTATCAGCCTTAATGATGACGTTCGCCAAGCAAAGATCTGTAAAGAGCAGTATAGTAAAGTTTTAAATGAACTTCTCGGCTCCCATCCCTGGAACTTTGCAATAGGTAGGGCTTCACTTGCTGCTTTAGTAACAGCTCCAGATTTTGGATATTTATATCAGTATCAGCTACCTGCTGATTATAATAGAGCGCTAGATTTTAACGAAAATTTATATGAGTGGTCTGTTGAGTCTGGATGTATAGTTACTGATGCGGGATATGCTCAGTTAAGATATATAAAGAAAGATGTTCCAACATATTTATTTACTAGTCTTTTTGCTGAGGCTCTTTCTTGCAAGCTTGCACATGACATAAGTTATTTTTTAGTTCAGTCTGTTACATTAAAAGATCAATTATACAAAGAATATGAGTCTAAGCTTAGACAAGCTAGATCATTTGATGCTCAAGAGGGGACAGGACAGAGAGTAGCTACTACCTACTGGGCAAATTCTAGGAGGTAGTTCTGTCTAATTTCAATACAATATTATCAAATTTCACTGCTGGTGAGATATCGCCAAGAGCCTATGGTTCAACTGAGGCAGAGCAGTATTTAAATGCTCTAAAAGAATGTACCAACGCGTATGTTATTCCACAGGGTGGGGTTCAGCGAAGGCCCGGTACATTTCTTGTTAATGATATTACATCTACTGCTACAAGATCATTTTATAGTTCATCAAAATTAATTCCTTTTAAGACTCCATCAAAGAATTTAGTCTTAGTGCTAAACTCTGGGTATATCAGTAGCAGTAGGATATACAACGCCGATTATGGGTCATTAAACGCATTAACTGTTGGCGCTGAGTTAACTGGTGTTGTAATACCGACTGACATAGCTTCAGAGATACAATACACACAGTTCGGTGAAAATTTATTGATAACACATAGGTCATTTATGCCACTTGTTGTATCTCTTAGATTTTTATCTACATCTGGTTACTATATAAACGCATGGAATTTTTCTCCTTTATCTTATGGGGTAAAAGAAGGTACACAAACAGTGCCATATCTAGAGGTTAATTTAGATGATAATCAAGGGCAGGGAGAGTTACAGGCAAGTGCTACAAGTGGTACAATAACTCTCACTAGCACTAAGGGGATATTTAATTCTGGTCATGTAGGGGCAACATTTAAGTTAACTAGAACAATAGCTACTGCACAGACTGGTTTAGTCAGAATAACTGGAGTAACGAACGCATTTACAGCAACTGCAAATGTTGAACCTTTATTTCCTTTACCTGTTACAACAGGATATGGGGTAACAACAGGATATACTTGGGAAGAGCAGGCATGGTCTACATATAGAGGTTGGCCAAGAGCTTGCGCATATTTTCAAGGTAAGTTATGGGCAGCTGGTACACTAACACATCCAAATAGAGTTTGGGCTACTGCGAGTGGCGATTTAGATGAATGGCAAGAAAGGCCATATGCACAATATCCAGAGTTTGCTACATATACAGATGATACTTCTCGTGCTTTTTCTTTCGACGTTTCTGCTTCACAGGTAAATAATATTAAATGGCTAAAAGCTGGTAAAAGATTATTTATAGGTGCGGAAGATGGTGAAGCTATTATTTATTCTTCTGATGGATTATATAAAGTTGGCTCAATAATATGTGAGGGTGCTACATCGTTTGGGTCACGCGAACACCAACCAGTAAAAATTGATAATAATATTATATTTTTACAAGGTACAGGAAGCAGAGTTAGAAACTTAGTATTTTCATTTCAAGAGGATGAGTATAAATCTGATGATATATCTCAGCACGCTGATCATATATCAAGTAAAACATACGTAAATTATACCGGTACAGATATGTCGGACCATTCAAGTCCATTTTTTACTGATATATGCTTACAGAGATCTCCAGATGCTAGATTATGGTTATTAGATGATTTTGGTGGATTAAGCTCATGCACTATAGACACTAAAAATAATATACGTGGTTGGTCATCGCATAAGCTAGGTGGTACTAGTCCATATGGTTTTGTTAGAGTTCTTTCAATTTGTTCTGTCCCATCTCGAGACAGAGTTAACGAGCATTTATTAATGATATGTGAAAGAACAATAAATGGGGTTGTAAAAATCACGCTAGAAATAATGTTCAGTTACTTTAATGGTAAAAAATATACGAATACTTATTATGATGCAGATACTGGGTATGGTTTTCAAGAGACGTTAGCTGTTAGGCCATTATTTACAGATTGTTCAGACTATAGTATTTCATACATAGCTAAGAATAGTATATTCTCATTTATTAATCATATAAATGAAACTGTTGAAGTAATAGCAGACGGGATATACTTAGGTAGTAAAACAATTGACGGGTCTGGTAACTTAGATTTGTCGCCTAACTCATATAATGAGGTCATAATTGGCTATAAGTATGAGTCAGTGTTAGAGACGGTGGACTTTGATATAGCCAATTCTCCTCAAAGTTTACAGGGCTTAACAAAAAATGCAAATGAGATATGGGTTAGATTTCATAAAACGCACAATGCATTAATGAAAAAATCTACAGATGCAGATTATGAAAGTTTTAAATTTTTAAATGACTCAAGTCCTACAAATATGCCAGTATTGCCATTATTTACTGGGGATAAGCGCATGTATATAGGTGGAATGGAAAGAAATTTATCTATTAAGATAAAACAGGATCAACCATTTCCTTGGGAAGTTACAGCAATAATAATGAATGGTCAGTCGTATTAGGAGTTAATATGCCATATGTAATGCTAGCAGCTGCGGCTATAAGCATAATAGGTTCAATGCAATCTGCGCAGGATCAAGCTGAGGCAGAGAGAAAGAACGCGGCTTTTTATAGAGAGCAGCAGTTATTCCAGCAGGAAGCAACTGCACGAGAGCTTGCAATTTTTGATAGAAAATCTAGGCAGCTAAAAGGTGATCAGCTTATGTCTGTATCATCTCGTGGTCTTGAGCTATCTGCTTCATCTATGGAGTTATTAGCTTCTGAGTCTGTAGCTATGGATAGCGAGAGATTTGCTATTCAACGAGAGGGTGAGTTTAAGCAGCGATTAGCAGGTCTACGTGCTGAACAATCTAATCAGACCGCGAGTGATCTAACTGGTTCATCTATGTACTTGCGAGCGGCTGGGCAAGGTATGACAATGTTTGCTCAGAGTGGTATCGGAAAAGGTGGAAAGCCTTCTTCACCAACTAAAGGATAAATTATATGCCAATGATGCCAGGTTTTAATGAGACAACACGTTTAACACCAAGCTCTCCGGTGCAGATATCTAGTACATCAGATGCTAGAATTAACGGAGAAGCGCTTCAGCAGTTTGGTAAAGGCGTGTTTGATTTAACTAATGTGATAGAAGATCAAAGGGCGCAGGTAGCTGGCAATAGAGCCGAGGTACTTGCTGAAGAGGCTAGGATTGAGGCGCTAAAAATAGCAAAGCCAGATGGGACAGATTTTAGGGATAAGTTAGTTCAGATAACGCAAGAGAAGTTATCTAGTCTAAATTCGGAGTTAGATCCAATAGTATCTGGTAAGGCGAGTTCCCATTTTGATAGGGTTATGAAAACAGCTGAGGTTCATGGGTTAGAGAGTGGCTTTCAGATGGGGCAAGAGTATTACATAAATACTGAGAAGCAGTTAATACGAAATACTGGGGTAAAAGTAATGAATAATCCAGATTTAGCTGTTGGCGAATTAGTAGCAAAGAGAAATCAGTATTTAGAGCATTCTACTACAGGTAAGTTAACTCCAGGTTCTTCTGAGAAGATGTACAATGAAGTACGTGGAACTATAGCAAAATCTATGGTTGATGGATTGATAAATCAAAAGCGTTTTGGTGAGGCTGCTACATTACTTAACTCGAGTGATGCTGATATGAATCTAAAAATGACTCCTGAGGATTTAGGGGCATTAGGATATACAGCATCTGGTGAGTTAAAAATACCATATGCTACAAAATCTGGGGAAAAATTAGATCCTGGAAAGTCAGAGGTATTGCGTGGGTTAAGTCCTGACCAAGTTGACAGCTTTAAGGATATGTTAAAATCAGCGGGCCAGGCAGAGGCCAGGAAGAATTTAGCTGGTATAGCTCGTGAGACTAAGACATATACAGATATACTTAGTAGCGGTCAGTCTGTTCCACCAATGGCAGAGAAGAAATTATTAGAGAAGATAAACTCATTACCTCCAGAGCTTGCGAGTGATTTAAAAGATGGGATACAATTAGCAAAAGATGTATCACCGATAATGCGCAAGGCGCGCTTAGGAATGTTTTCTGATGCGCAGTCGCAGATAGAGTCGATGCGGCCAAGTCCAAATGATAGTAACGATTTAGGGTCTATGGCAAAGAAGAGTGCAGTATTTGAGCACGCAGCGTCTCAGTATAATGCCATGTTTTCGCGTGCGCAGAAAGATCCAGCTTTATTTGCGATAGAAAACAATCCTGGTATAGCTACAGCGTATAATGCATCAAAAACAGGTATGCCGGATGATTTAAGAAAGTACCATGATAGTATAGATGCTTTTTATGCTAAGTCTGGTCTTAAGCCTAACTATATAACAAAGCAAGATGCAATGGTAGAGGCAGATAGGCTTATTGGCGCAGCTGCTTTAAACGATGCTACAGCGTTAGACTTTGCTGTGCAAAAAATTGAGAAGAGTTATGGGACAAAATCGAATGAGGTATTAAATCAGATTGTGAGCGAGGGTGGAGAGAGACTTCCTAAGGATATATCTTTTATTACTGGTTTTGGTAGTGGCGATTCTCGTAAGTCTATGATTAGTAACTCATTTAATGCTAAGAGAATAGAAGAAGGTTTTAAAAATACAGGTGTAAAAGAAGCTGATATAAATATAGAGGTTGCTAATAACATTGATAGCAAGCTAGCCACGCTATTTTCTAATAGAGATGTAACGCAGTCATTGGATACACGAAATGGCTTAAAGTCTCAAATTACACTAGAGGCAAAAAAGCTAGTAGTAGGTGGCATGAATGCAAGTAATGCTGCGGAGATGGCGACCAAGAAGGTGTATGACAGTAATTTTAGGGATGTGTCATCAGGTAGAACAAATTTAATAATACCTATTAAAAATATAGGGTCAGATTCAGAGATACAGAAAATAGAGAATTTTTTTAGTTCCCGAGATCCCAGAAAAATAGATATACCGTCACAGTCAAATAACTTAAATCTACCCGCTAATGAAAATATTAGAAATTTAGTGCAAGCAAACGGTGAGTGGGTACAAAACAGAGATTTATCTGGGGCACAGTTATTTGTTAGAAAAGACGGTAGTTTATACCCTGTTCAGGATAAGAATAATAATGTCATAAAAGTACAGTATAAAGACATAATCAAGAGAGTAAAATGATAGATTTAGGTAATTTAGAAACAGATATATCTAATAAATCCGTTAACGATTTAGTAAACGAGGCACCTGATGGAATAAGTCCTTACCTTGGCTCTGTAGTTATGAGTATGGCGCAAGGTCCAACAGAGCAGATAAAAAGTTACTTAGAAAAGGTAAAGGCACGAGAGAGTGGAGAGATGATGTCTCCTGATAAAGTCATGGAGGTATACGGTCTGCATGAGAAGCCAAAAGAGGATATATCTAAGGGAGAGGCCGATTTTCTATATGAGCGTCAATTATTTAAAGACAGGATGCAGAAGGCAATAGATCTAGCTCCGGATACTTTATACAGTAAAGCGCAGACATTTGTTGGTGGAATGGTTGGGACAATGCTTGACCCAATAAATTTCGCTACAGGTATGGCAGCATCGAAGCTTTTACCATTTGCTAGTTCTACAGCTAGAGCTATAGAGAGTGGCAGTAAGGTAAATATAGCGCAGAGAATAGCTGTGAGTAGTGCGGATGCTGTGCTAGGTAACGTGGCAGCAGATGCGATTGGGTACAATGCTGGGAATGAGATAGGTGATAAGTACACAGCTGATAATTTCATGGATAGCGTGAAGTTCGGCGTAGCTTTTGGCGTAGTAGGTGGAACGATTGGACATTTTTTTAATAAATTAAGTCCTGATACACCAAAGACGAATACTTTAGTGAACAATGCGATTGAGAATAGATTTAGAAGTGGGCTAGATCCTAGGTCGGGATATGATATAGCAGCACATGCGGAGGCTAATGCTAGATTTAACGGTAAGTTATTTGAATATACGCATGAGCCAGGTGATATACGCAGCAAAGTTGTATATTCGACAACAGACGGAAATTATAAATTTAAAGAAGCCCCAGCGTTTAGGCAGTATAGCGATGGGTTTGAAGGGGTGCACATTACCGATAACAAAAACGTAGCCCATGCGTCTGGGCACATTTTAGAAGATCATAACGGTGGAAAAGTGTATTCGCATGATGTAAGTAATATAAATTTACTAGATGCAAACCAGACTATTATACCTGATTTCTTACGTGGAAAAATAGAGGAAATATACGGTAAAAATCTAAGTGGAAATCCAAAGCTATCAGATATATTCAATGATATACGTGTTGCCGAGGCTGATGGAGCATTACCTGAAGGTACGTTTAAGAGTGTACAAAAATTAATACAAGAAAATGGTTACGGTGGCGTACAATTTACTGCGGATAAGTTTCGTGGCCAAGAACACTCACCGCATAATACAGCTGTGATATTTAACAAGGAAGATTTAATACCAAAAGACAGAGGTAAAAAAACAAATAGTAAAGCGAGCGGCGATTACACACAAAATAAGGCGAAGAAAGTATCAAGTAAGGTACAAAAGGTAGCTTTTTCATATAAAGAGGACTCAAGTATAGCTAAAAAGGTGGATAATGTTCCTATGGATGAACCAACGGCAACTATTCAGCATTTGATAAGCGAGACAGACACTCATATAAAAGATTTAACAGAAGCGACGAAGTTTGATGAAAAAGCGCTACCGGAAGATATAAAAATAATAGATAAAATACGAGAAGATATAAAAAAGATAGATAATATAAAGAAGCTTAGAGAGCAAGCTTCATATTGCGCGGGGTAGTAAGTGGCTGGATGTTTTGAGAATCTAAAGGCGATTTTTGGGGATAATGTCAGTGATGCGGATATAGCTGCTGCACTAAAAGATATAGAAGAGATGAAGAAAGCGTACGGCAGCGATTTCATGAAGAAGTTCAATGAAAATACTGTTGCAATGGAAGAAATATCTAGAAATCAAGTCCGGCAAGCTGCATACCAGCAGAAGGTAAACATATCTAACAGGCAGAAATTTTCTACTTATGGCGATATGCAGGATGCGCTAAGTGGATTCTCTGAAGCGCGCGAGGGTGGGAATTACTCTGTAGACTCAATTCGACAAGCCGCCAAGAAGCAGTATGCTGGTCCTATGGAGAATTTCATGAATAGTCTAACTCCAGCGGAGTTTGATGAACTGAAGTCTAGAGAGTCTACTATAAAAATATACGAGACTCTTTTCGATCTACAGACAGGAAAAGCAAACGAGTTTACACCAAATGATATCCAGGGAAAAGCTGCGAAGATTGCCCGTGCGGCCTATGATAATGTCAGGGGTGGATATGAGGCTAGCGGTAAATTCTTAGGAAATATCACTAACTATGATGGGTGGAGAAAATGGGATAAGGGAATATTAATAGCGAAAGGTAAGGATAATTTTATTCAGTTTATGCGAGAGCGTGTAAATATATCTAAGACAATGCCAGAGGCTATAACACCCGACCAAGTAACTAAGAGGTTTAGTGAGATATACGACCACATTGTAATGGGCGATACCACAGACTTTACAAAGAATAGAAGTATATTTTTCAAAGACGGTAAGGGAACAGCTGAGTCTATAATGGAGTTTACGAAGTATGATAATTTTCTAAACTCATTTATAGATCAGATGGAGTATTCATCAAAACAAGTAGCTCTTATGCAGGTTTTTGGTCCAAACCATATAGACGGTGTTTCTCATTTAAAAGGAAATATTGACAAGAAGTTAAACACGACTCCAGATGGAAAGATAGCCACAAAGGATGCCATACAAAAGAATATGTTTGAGAGTGCGTATAAGAGCGCTACAGGGTTAGATAACGGATACGAGACTGCGTTATCTGACATCCGCGCAAATATAACGGCAGCTTGGCAAATAACTAAGATGGGTGGGTCTGCTATAACCGCAATGGCGGGCGATGCTAATAACATGGCGCAAATTGCTAAGATTGTTGCAGCTCCTGAGACAACAGCTCCTATTCTAAACGTGTATAAGCTATGGGCTACCTTAGGTAAGCAAGAGCGAAAAGAAGCCGCAGATATCATAGGGTTATTAGTAGACAGCCACACGGGACAATTAGCGAGCCAGGTGGATGTAAACAATCCAGGGGCTCTTACGCAGTTTGCGGCGAAGTTTCACTCCCTGACTGGTCTAAAACAGCATACGGAGAGAGTACAGACTGCTGTAGGTCTTACAATAAGCAAGATCATGCACTCTCAGTCTAGCAAGGCATTTTCTGAGTTACCGGATATGTTCAAAACGAATGTTTTAACTAGGTACGGTATCGACGAAAAATCTTGGAATATTATAAGAAATGCTACAGGTAACTTTGGAGAGCACGAGATAATTGTTGCCAGTAAAATACTAGAGCAGCCAATTGGTGGAAGTGTAACAGCAAAAGATCTACAAACATCCTACCTGAGATTTACAGCTATGATTAACGATTATTCTAGAGCAACTACTCTAGATGCAAATAGCTTCTCAAGAGCATGGTCTACCTTTGGAACGGAGAAGGGGGGAGTTATCGGGGAAGTTATCAGGCTTGTTACACAGTTTAGAAGTGCCTCTATACAACAGGGAAGGCTTGTATCTAGAATAGCGGGTAGTTTCGAGGATGGCTCTCCAGCAAAGTATAAAGCTATTACATCTATGATGGGCGCAAGTGCTGTGCTTGGGGCGCTATCTATTTTTTCTAAGCAGGTACTCATAAAAGGAGAACTACCAAGTGTTCCACAAAGTAACAAAGAATGGGCTGAGTTTGTGCCAAGAGCCTTTGTTGCGGGTGGGTCTGGGGGAATACTCACAGATTTTGCTATGGCAGAATATGACAAGTCTTACAGAAGTATTACAACAGACTTACTTGGTCCTACGGGTAGTTTCTTAGAGCAAGTTGTACCACTAGCTGCGGATATTATCCGACCATGGGAGAATAACTACGGTAAAAATGTAGCTCAAGGGACTGGTAAGTTAATTTACGCAAACACTCCAAATTATCCTATAGTTAGGCCAGTATTGAACGCATTATTTCTGGATTCTATTAAGGCAATGGGACATAATTCTAATAGTATGAGTAGAGCTATGGAAAGAAACAACACTACAAAAATCCTTCCAAGTCTTACTGGAGCATACAATAAATCAGCAGTAGGTAATCTACTAAATACAAGAGGTGAGTAATGGTTACTACATTAAATACAAAAGTTGAGTATAACGGTGATGGGATTGTATCATTATTTCCTATCACTTTTGAATATCTAGATTCTTCACAAATATACGTAGCGCTAAAGAATAACGCTACATTAGTGACAGTTATAAAAACACTTGGTCCTGACTACTCACTAGGAACAAGTACAGTTACCATGACAGTTACCCCTAATGTGGGAGAGACGCTAATAATTTTTAGGATAACAACAAAACTGCAATCATACGATTTTTTACAAAATACAGCCTATTTAGCAGAAGATTTAGAGAAACTATTTGATAGACAGCTAATGATGATCCAAGAAAATGATCCGTCTGCCCCCATACTTAATGACAAGTATATAAATTTTGGTACAGCGTTTATGACTGGGGCATTACCAGCTGTAAATGGTGGAACAGGGCAAGCAGGTGGATATGCTATAGGAGATCTTTTATATTCTTCTGGTCCTAGCTCTCTTGCTAAGCTACCAGTAGGTGGAAGTGGGCAAGTTTTAAAATCAGTAGGTGGACTACCAACATGGGCTACATTCTCTGGAGGTATTAACTATATATCATCTAACCCAGACGCAGAGGCGGATACTTCTGGCTGGGCTACTTTTGCAGACGCGGCAGCCTCTATTCCAACTGATGGCACAGGCGGCAGCCCGAACTCTACATGGACAAGAACTTCTACGTCACCGCTTCGTGGATCAGGGTCATTCCTATATACGCATAACTCAGGAGCATCTAGACAAGGAGAAGGCGTAAGCTTTCTATTTCAGATATCTCCAGCAGATAGAGCAAAAGTTTTACAAGTAAGCTTTGACTATAAGTTAGAAACTGGCACATTTGTCGCGGGATCAACAGGAGTTGATTCAGACTTAACCGCTTGGATATACGATGTAACTAACTCTAAGCTAATACAATTATCAAATTATAAGCTGTTAAGTAATAGTACATCTATAGCTGATAAATTCTCTGCTACTTTTCAGACAGATAGTAATGCATCTTTATATAGACTAATTATTTTTAACGGCACAACATCCACAGCCGGGTTTTCTATCATGTTTGATAATTTTAACGTAGGTCCTTCAACTTATGTTTACGGCTCACCTGTAACAGACCCAGTTGCTTACACTCCAACTTTTACAGGTTTTGGAACAGCAACTAGTATTAATGTTTCTAGTTGGAAAGATGGTGCTTACTTATTTGGTGAAGGAACATTTACGGCTGGCACAACCACTGCGACTCAAGCTCAAATAACTATGGGTTATGGTGGAGCAAATGCAAACGTCACAAGTTTATCTACAATTTCAGCGTCTTTAGTTGTAGTTGGAAAATGGTCAAGCTCTACTACGAATCAGCAAGGTGTTATTTTAGCAGGTCCAAGCAGAAACTATTTAGTTTTAGGTCTTGAATCTTCAGCTACTAACGGTCTTGCCGCAATCAACGGCTCGGCAATTACTACAGGATCAGTAATTTCGTTTAATTTTAGATGTCCAATCCAAGGCGGGTCTTCGTCTGTTCAAATGTCTGATCAAGCAGATACAAGAATTGTAGATTGGATTGGATATGTTGCTTCAAATCAGGCTGTAACTGCAAACGTCACCAACATTCCACTAACCTCAAGAAAAGATTCTCATGGTGGGTGGGGCGGATCTTCTTACACAGTAATAATTCCTGGTGACTATTCAATAACTGGAGTGTCTAGCCCAACAACAGCCGTTAGTTACTATACTCAGGTTTATGTTAATGGGGTTGTGACTAGATCACTGGCATCGTCTGCAGGTGGCGCTAATGCATGTGGAGCTACTGTTTTAAATGACCTGAAAGCTGGAGACGTAATTTCATTCAGAAGTGGCGTTACGCTAACGGTATCTGCAGATACTATGTCTAGTTTTACAATTACTAGAATCTCAGGGCCTACCACGATAGCCGCAACTGAATCTGTCAATGTTGCTTATGGTTCTACAGCCGGTTCAACAATTGGAGGGTCTTATACTCTTCAAACCTTCACAGCTAATGAAATTGATACTCATGGCGCTTGGAATGGAACTGATACATTTACAGCACCAATTGCAGGTCAGTACTCAATTAGTGCTGGTATTTTAACAGCTGCGGTTACTCTCTCAACAATACAAGCAGTTACACTAGTTGTATTTAAGAACGGTGTTGCATACAGGGTTTTAGATAAAGTAAATGGAACAGGTGCATCTAATTCATACCTATTAACTGGTAGTGATTTAATAAGATTAAAAGCTGGCGAAACTTTACAGATATATGCTTCCGGTAGTATCGCAACCTCACAAAGTACAAGTGGCGGTTACAACAAAGTAACGATTACAAAAGTTGGAAACTAATAAATGAAGTTATTAATTTTTATTTTGTTTTTATCAAGTTGTTCACATCTCGTAATTTCAAAAGATTGCGAGAAGGTTGAAAACAAAAACTTAAGTGTTTGCAAATCACTTTGGTTTTGGGAGTAACCCTAAGTGGAACAGCAAAAGCTTATCGACTGGTTAAAAGACGATGTTCAAGCGGTTAGGTCTGAAGTGAAAGAAATTAATTCGAAGGTCGATGAGCTTTTGAAATTTAAATGGCAGATAGTGAGTGGTTCGGTAATTATTTCGGCAATTGTCGGGGTAATCATACAAGTATTTTTATCAGTATATCAAAAATAACTGTGGAGTTTATCCACACAAACAAGGAGAGAAGCATGGAAGTAGGAAAAGAGTTAGGCGAAATCGCTAAAAAACACGGAAAAGCAATGGCAATCGAAATGGTTGATCAAGTTCTTTTTATTGCATTGGATGATGTTGTTGCTAAATCAGCAACTCCAATCGATGACGTTGTTTTGGCAGCTCTAAAAGAGCCTCTTAAAAAATCATTAAAAGATGCTTTAGAGAAAATCTAAACATGTGGGATGCAGCTGTTAAAAAACTTATCAGTGTTGCAATCCGTTCATGGGCCGGCCTAGCAGGTAGCTGGGCTTGGCTCGTGGAGCTTATTGCTGTCAGGTTTTACAAAAAATATATTAGACCAGCAATTGTAAAAGCATGGGCTCAAGCAATGGCAAAGCTTGAAACAAATAAAGAAATCAATGAAGAGTTAAAGAAATACAAGGAAGTGATCAATGATCCGAAATCAACTGCTGATGACGTTAAAAATGCTGCCCCTGATTTTCTTGGTTAGCTGTGGTGTAAAGCTCCCACTGGTAACACTCACACAAATCGATGCCACACACAATCAAGCCAATCCTTTTCATATAACAAAATACGATGATGATCAGTGCAAACTTGAGCTTGAGTCAAAAGAATCGTTTGCTTTGGTTGATGGCAAGGGCGTTATTAACCCAAAACTTCATGGTGGGGTCTGGATATCTGCTGAAGACTACGCAGAAATAAAAAAGGTCGTAAAGACTGACTGTGAATATAGAAAGAAGATTCGTGAAACTCCTTACAATCCTTAAAATATACTTTCTAAGAATTGTAACACCAATACAAAAAATAATGCAAGAAATTGGCAGGGATGAAACTAGGATAACTAGGGAACAAGTTGACAAGTGTATGTCATCTATCAAAGAAGGAGATATACTCCTAAGCTATGAAAGACAAAGAATTACATCTTTATTCATAAAAGGTTTCTGGTCCCACGCTGCAATTGTATCAAGTAAAATGACAGTGATAGAAGCTGTTAAGCCAAAAGTGAAAGAAGTAGACTTAGAAGAGTGGCTATTTAAAAAAGACTACGTATGCGTGATACGACCGTTATGTGAAGAGTATATCCGTAAGATAGCTGCAGCTAATTCACTATACTATATTGGAAAAGATTACGACTATACATTTTCACTTGATAACGAACAGATATACTGCTCGGAACTTGTGTACTTATGCTATAAAGACTATGAAGATTTTAATTTAGGTAAAAAAGATGATATATTACCTGAGGCGTATTTAAAAACAGACACATGTAAACTTATTCTGGATACTCGAGCTCTATAATAGTCTTACTTTTCTCTCCAGCTATCGCTAATAGCTGCTGAATAGACCACTCAAGGTTCTTAGGATTAACTTCCCATGCATAGCCATGTGACTTACAGATTTGCTCCATTACATATTCTTGCAATGGATCCGGTTTATTCTTACCAACTTTTAGCTCCCAGGCTAAAAACTTTCCGTTACAGCAGATAATTAAATCAGGTATTCCACGGATAGATTTCTGCTGCGCCTTAAAAAAATATGTGTTTGGTATCTTAGATAAAAGAAATTGTACGTGCCTACTGAACTTAGTCTCTGGCTTCATTCACGCCTATCTGATAACGAATAACCTATATGGCCAGTTATCCTCATTATTGTATCAGATACCGTAGCATAGAAAACTAACTTCTCAAAATTCAGGACCTCTACGCTATGCTCTTTCATGAACTGATCTGACACAAATTTCCTATAATCATTTTTACCATAGTTAGGTTTTTCATCAAATATTTGATCTTGGCTTATAAATATGCTTAAAGACTTATGTTGCATATCTTTTGTTTCATCATGCTTCTTCTTATTAAACGCATCTATCCTAGTTATCATGGTAACCCCTTTGTCATGTCTTTTTGTGCAAGTGATTTAAAACTATATTCTACATCAGTGCGTAGCTTTATGCCATTATTTGATATATACACGCTCTCCATTATATCTTGTATATGTCTAACATGAGATACTTCTGAAATATCCATCTCTAAAACTAAAGAATCATGGACCGTTAACACCATTTTCATAGATAATTTATTATTATATATGTAATTACCCACTCTACATATTGCTATTTTCATGACATCAGCTCCAGATCCTTGAATTAAATGGTTTGGAAGAATATATGCAAAATTTCTATCTGATATATGCATTTTTCTACCAACCCAGTTAAACACAAACTTTCTACTTGAGCCGCGCTCTTTCACTATTTCTATAAATCTCTCTACTTTTCTTAACGTGTAGAAATAACTATCCCTAATAGCCGCGGCTCTTGATACACCTACTTTTAGCATATCTGCTAGAACACCTACGGAGCATCCGTATAGCACGCCAAAATTTACAGTTTTTGCATTAGTTCTGGATATGCCAAGAAGATCAGCTGTTGCTTGATGCACGTCATGCCCTGAGTTTATGGCATTAATTAGGTATTTCTCCCCTGCGTAGTCTGCCATTAAGCAGTATTCCTGCTGAGAATAGTCTATGTTAACGAATAACTTACCGTCTCTTGGCACAAAGCATCCACGCACTGAGTACTGAGCTGTGTCCTCTTTTTCAACAGAGTCTTTTTTGCTAAGCTGTTGCAAGTTAGGTGAAGACATGGAAAATCTTCCAGTCTCTGTGCCGCCTATGTCAATATGTGGATGAATTATATCATTTTCGTCTTTGTAATAGATGAAGGTCGAGTAGAAACTAGATATCCTCTTCTCATGGAATCTTATTCGTTTTATAATATTTGCTAACGGTGAGGACATCTTGTCTAACGCTTCTTTATCGAGTACTGGGTTATTTTTATCAGAGTACTCTATCATTTCACCAGCTTGCTCAAGCATTCTTATAAAATCCTTCTTGGTGGCCTCATCGTACACCATGTCAGTTTTTGATAAGAAACTTCCTTTTAGTTCATTAATTAAATTTTCTTCATATTTCCATGCTGTATTAACGTAAGCTACATCTAGCTTTATGCCAGTTTTCTCCATGTTAAATATATGCTTAGTTAGTGCGGTATCTATTTCATTTACTTTATCTAAGCTTTTGTCGCTTGCGAATGATTCTTGCTGCCTATTATATAAACTAAGCGTAGCTATAGCATCCTGAATTGCATATTTTTTTATTAAATAAAGCGGCACTTTATCAAAATGTTTTATGGCTAATTCTTTTTGTTTACCTGGGATACGTAATTTTGTAATTAAATTATTATCTGATATATACTTTTCAACTTCATCAGACTTCTTCTCGCCATCTTGTGATAGTGATTTAAGAGAATAGTCTAATAGATTATTCTGTATAATTCTCTGCTTTTGCTTTGTACAATACACACTTCCAGCTACGGATATTCCTAGCCTGTCTAACTTATGTAAATCAAACTTAGCGTTATGAAATATCCAAGTATCATTTTTATTAGAAAAAATCTCTCTGATATCTTCTATGCATGAGTTAATATCAAGACCTTTTATGTTAACTTCAGGGTAGTCTTTAAAATTAAAATACCAATATCTATCACCGTAACCTACAGAGAAAGAAAAGGCGCTGTCGGTATATTTTATCCCATATGTCTCGGTATCACATACCTTGATTCTGGTCCCTGACAGCTCTTTTACTATTTTTGGTATATCACTTAGCTGTACTAGCATTTAGCTTTATATCATTTGCAATTAGAAACTTAATCGCTGCTGTCTTTGTCTCAATATTCTCACGTCTTACTATCTTTGCAATGTGTGCAACTTCTTTCGAAGTTAGTTTAACAAATAGCGGTGTCTTTTTTACTGTAACCTTTTTCATTATAGATCTCCTAATTCTCTTACTTTTATTGGTTGATTCAATTCTTTATCTAAAATATCGGGTAATGCTTTTACTGCTTTTACCCACATTTTCTTAAACATCTTTGGTGACTTGCGCGTTTTTTCCCAAGAAAACCCTAGGCTTTTTGCAAGATCCACTGATTTACCATTGTCTTCCCATGGAGGAGTAACTTCTGCGGCTAAAACTCTATACGGAGCAATTGAATATCTATGCATCTCATAAATATCGGCTTTTGCTTTCTCTAACATTTTACCCATCAATAGTATATCCCCAGTTGCTCTATGCAACTCGTCTGGATTTACTGTTACCCCGTAGTCAACAGCAAGATGTGATAGCTTCAGGCATTTCTTCCCCTCATTTGAGGGAAGATCTTCAATACTACAAAGCCACGGCTTCTTAAATATTTCTACAGCATCTATCTTCTTCAACTGACATTGATTAGATAGCATCCCAAGATCAAATTGTGCATTATGCGCTATAATATAATCAGCTCTAGCGGCAAGTGGTAAAACTTCCTCAATAGCTCTTCTAAGTGATATACCTTCTTCTTTTAATTTCTGAATAGATATTCCATTAACTTTCTCAGCCTCTGCAGTAATTGTGTAGCCATCCTCATACACTAAGCTGCAAAATCTTTCATTTGGTACCCATGAGCCATCGTCGTATACTTCAAATAGCACAGCCCCTAGTTCAACTATGCTATCTTTCTGTATATCTATCCCAGTTGTTTCTGTATCAATACCTAATACTAACATTAAAACTGCCCATTAAATTCTGTTGCATCTTTCTCAACTTCATCTAACTTAACTTCTGTATTGCTCATTCGTTTAAACCACTCATAAGCAAACGTTACGTGCTCCTGTTTAGTTTTATCTGCTTGCTCAACTGTTGGAACGTAGAATGTCCCTTTATCATTTTTTGTTTTTGTTGCATCAATTTTTATTTTATACGCGCAAGGTGGCAACTTAGCTGATGCATTTCTAATATACATCAAGTTAAATAACTTCTTACCTTCTTTTACTGATGTTGATTTAAAACTTATAAAATATGGCATAGCAGAACCAGCCTCTATTTCACTTGGTAGTAAACAGAAAAAATTATATCGTCTAATGCGCTTAATGGAAGTTTTTCTTCCATCTATTTCTTCTGTATCTTCCCATGGAAGGTTGTCATTATATCCTTTTTGCATTGGGTTTTTAATTATCGCGTCTGTTCGATGATATACAAAGTTACCACTTGGCATTTCTTGGCGCATAATAGTAAAAACTTCCTGGCTCATAAATGGAATAATCTCAAATGATGAACTCTCAGCTTTTCCTAATAGTTTATTTGTAAGAGAGCATCTAAACTCTCCCATGACTGCCTTACCATCGGATACAGCAACTGATAGTCCCTGCATCACAAGTATTTGTGGAATAATTAAATCATTCTGAGAAACATCATGTGTTCCCCATGCCTCAGCCGACATTTCAGCAACTTCTACTGCTTGTTGTTTTTTTACTTCTATATTTGCCATTATTTATCTCCTTTAAATCTTATTTCTATGTCTGAGTTAGGTGACTCTAGTCCTGGTATCTTTAAACTAGGGTCCTTTTCCATTTCTTTTTTAGCCCAACTATTTAAGCTCATGCTATTAATTGAAACATAGCTGTCTAATACTTCTTCTCCGTATGTATCTTTTATATACGCAAAAAGCAACTTTTTACTTTGTATATCCTTGGGTGTCTTAAAGCTAAACTTCTCAACTGTAGAAACTTGTCCTACCCCATCAACAAAGTACTTTGTTTTACCACTTGATATAAGTGCATCTCGAACTAGCTTCTCT
>Ga0268298_10001967_pt1 | contig 23143 bp, 19 predicted proteins | sample WWTPWeurt_MetaG_FD_194462 | JGI IMG/M metagenome (GOLD analysis project Ga0268298, IMG submission 194462) | Activated sludge microbial communities from WWTP in Nijmegen, Gelderland, Netherland - WWTP Weurt | ecosystem: Engineered > WWTP > Aerobic digester > Activated sludge | place... | reverse complement strand
TCTTCGCGAACGTATACTCTGCGTCTTCGTCGTGTGTGGCCGCCGCCCCCTCGGTCAAGGGGCTCGTGACCTTTCACTCCACGATCGAGGAGGGCGGCGGGCTGAGCGAGTTTTCGGTCATGGACGATCAGCTCGGCGCGCCCGACGTCGTGAAGTGCATCCAGGAGAAGGTCTTTTCGGCGGAGTTTCCGAAGGTCGATCCGAAGACGCCCTGTGTTCAGCTCGTGCACCCCATGCGCTTTCCGTGACGCTGGAGGCCCGCGCGTCGTCGAGCGACAGTGGGCGCCTCGCGGGTCCCGATCAGAAGAACTGGGAGCAACAACCACCCTGCAAGTCGCAGCTCAGGTCGGTGCCCGTGCAGGTGCCGACCTGGGCGCCGTTCACGAAGCAGGTGCAGTCAATGGTGTTGGCGCCCTGCGCGCAGTCGACCTGGTTGTCGGACCCATTGCATGTCTGCGAGCAAGAGCAGCTCATCCCGTCACCCGAGCACGCGCCGGGGCCACATCCGCCGTTCATGCACTCTTGCAAGGCCGCCATTTCGGTCGGGCAGACGACGTCGAGCTCGCAGCCGCCCGCAGGGACCTTGTCAATGGCACAGAGATAGGCCGCGTCCATCTGGGCCGCGCAGGAGGGGAACATCTGGTAGTTCTGGTCACAGCCACTCACGCACTCGGACACGGGGCCGTCATAACAGGCCGCCGCCTTGCCGACGTCACAGAGCTGTTCGCAGAGGGACTGGACGTCGGTCCCTGTGGTGCCGGAGCCGCTCGTCGTGGAGCCGCTCGTGGTGCCGGAGTCGCTGGTGGTCGTGCTGCCGGTGTCCGTGCCTCCCCCGCCGCCTGACCCGCCCCCGCCGTCACCGCCACTGCCAGTCACGGTGCCTCCACAGCCCGTCACCCATGCGAGGATCACTGTACCAAGGAGAGCCGAGATCGTTCCGTTGTTCATGCCTGCGCCCCTCAGCAAGCCCCGGACCACGCGCGCTCGTGAATGGCACGCTCCCAGGTTTGTCGGGGAAAACCGCCTCCTTTCAGGCGCGCTCGTGGGCTGTGTGGGTCGGCGCACAGCACGGTGTGCGACATCGGTGACATACCGTCAGCGCCCGCCGGGGGAAGGAGGCCCGACGCTGGGCTTCACAAGGCTCGTCGAAGCACACGGAGGGACGGCGTAAACCGGGCTTCGCGGTCCACGTCACTCTTCTCAATGTCAGAGGGCTTCGAGGATCGTGGCCCTGTGATCGACAGGGAAGTTGACGCTCCTCGCGATGAAGCAGCTCTCGTGGGCCCCGTCGTGGAGGGTGCGCGCGAGCTGGAGGTCCTGGCCCTTCTGGAGGGTGACGACAGGGGCGAGGGTCACTCGGCTGAAATGGTAGGTGCCGCCCTCCCACTCCATGGTGCCTGTCGCGTGGTCCTGGTAGTCCATCACGAGGAGGCCCGCCCGCGCCGCCAAGGCGAGGTAGGAGAGGCAATGGCACGCGGAGAGGGCGCCGACGAGGAGGTCTTCGGGGTTGTGAAGGGAGGCGTCCCCGAGGAAGGCGCCGGCAGCGCTCGCGGCGAGGACAGGTTTGCCAGGGACGGAGAGGGTGAGGTCGCGGGAGTAGGCCCGGTAGCTCGCGGTGGGGCCCTTCCGGGCGCCTGTCCATTGGAGGGAGAGCTGGAATTCGTGAGGTCGGTGCTCCAGGTGCATTGTCGTGTCTCCTGAAAGGTCCGTGTCTCCAACAGGTCCGGTCGCCCAGGAGGTGTGGTCCGGTTCTTCGGGAGGTCAAGCGGCTTTCGAGGGTCAGAGTCTCCAGAGGGCACAGCCCCAGTGGACGCCCGTGCCGAGGGCCAAGACCATGGCGAGCTGGCCCCGCTGGACGCGGCCGGCGCGCATCTCTTCGTCCAGGAGAATGGGGATGGTGGCGCCGCTCGTGTTGCCGAATCGATCGATGTTGTGCGGGAGCTTCTCGGGGGGGACCTTGAGGTCTTTGCGGACGTGCTCGTTGATGCGCTGGTTGGCCTGGTGAGCGAGGAAGACGTCGATCTCGTCCAGGGATACGTTGTGTTCCGCGCAGAGGGCGCGGGCCGTCTTTGGCAGCTTGGAGACGGCGAATTTGAAGAGCTCGCGGCCGTCCATGCGGGGGATGTGCATGTCGTTCTCGAAGGCGTCGGGCTGCCAGTAGGGGCGCCTGCGGAAGCCTCCGCCAGGGACGTAGAGGAGCTCGGCGAAGCGGCCGTCGGAGCAGATCTTGATTCCGCGGAGGCCAGCGTCCCTGTCCGTGGCCCGGATGACGAGGGCGCCGGCGCCGTCACCGAAGAGGACTGCGAGGTTCCGGTGGCGGTCGGCGCGCTCGCGATCTTCGGGGGTGGCGAATCGGCCGCTCGCGGGGTCGAGAGCGCCCCAGTCGCGCCAGGGCATGAAGCCGGCGTGGGCCTCGGCGCCGATGAAGAGGATTGTCCTGGCGGCGCCTGTCTGGATGAGGCCATTCACCGTTTGAAGGCCAAAGAGCATGGCCGCGCACTGCTGGCGGATGTCGAGCGCCGGGACGCCGGGGATGCCCAGCTTGGCGCCGAGGAGGGCGCCGGGGCCGGGGAAGATGTAGTCGGGGGTCATCGTGGCAAACACGATGTATTCCACTTCGGAGGCGTCGATGCCGGCGTTGGCGAGGGCGCGGCGGGCGGCCTCGGCGCCGAGGTCGGAGACGCCGACTCCCTCGGGGGCGTAGTGGCGTTGTTTGATGCCGGAGCGGGGGTAAATCCACTCGTCCGACGTGGTCATCACGCGGGAGAGCTGATCGTTGGTGACGGGCTCGCCCGGGACGTGGTGCCCCGTGCCGATGACCTCGAATCCGATGTCGTTCACCGGGGGCTTCTACCGCTGGATCTGGTTCTGCAAAAGAGAAACGGTTTACGCGCTGAGGGATCGGAGTCCCGACGCCGCGGTCTCCGCCGGGGGATGCGGTCGCCACGCTCGCGATCAAGGCGTGAGGGGCGGGGAGCGTCGGTTTCCGTAGGGGTGTTGTTGGGGGAGGGTCGGGGCGCGGCGGAGGGCGTCGAGGGCCGCCGAACGGCCGGGGATGAGCACGCTGACGCGGGCGCCGCCGAGCTCGGAGGTGCCGAGCTCCATCCAGCCGGAGTGCGCCGTGACGATGTGACGCGCGACAGCGAGGCCGAGGCCGCGGCCCGTGCCTTTCGTGCTCACGCTGGGCTCGAAGACGCGGGCACGCAGGTCGTGGGGGACGCCGGGTCCGGAGTCTTCGACATGGACTGCCACGTTGGGCCCCTCGGTGCGAACACAGATGCGCACGCAGCGGCGGCCGGAGGGGACGGAGGAGCGATCTTGATCCGAGGAGAAGGACTCTGCGGCGTTGCAGAGGAGGTGGCGGATCGCGATCGCGAGGAGGTCAGGAAAGCCTTCGATCTCGCAGGCGGGAGAGCACACCACCTCGAGCTCGGCGAGGGAGGTGGCGAGGGCGGGGCGCGCGGCGTGGACGGCTGTGTCAATGACAGAGGGCATCGCGACAGGGCGCCTGGCGTGCGCGCAGCCGAGCGCGGGCATGCGCAAGAGGCTCTCGGAGAGGCGGCGAAAACCGCGGTCCAGCGCGCGTCCCTGGGAGAGCATGGCGTCCACTTGGGGCGGCGCGCCGCGGTGGGCGCTGAGGTCCTGCAAGAGGGCTTGTTGGGCGGAGACCTCGCGGCCGACCGTCGCGAGGGCGTCCGCGCTCTCGGCGATGCAGCCAATACAGCCGACGGAGAACGCCGGCGTGCGGGGCGCGGGGGAGCGGCCGAGGGCGGCTCCGAGGAGGTTGGCCATCGCCTCGAGAAAGAGGGCTGTGGCGCCGTCGATCGAGCTCTTTCGGGGAGGCGAGGGGGGCACGGACTGGCCCGAACGGACGGGGGCCGGGGGGAACGAAGAGCAGGTGTTTCGTGCGCCTGCCAGGAGCGCGCCGATGCACTTTCCGGAGGCGAGGATGGGGACGGCGATGGCCTGTTGCCAGCCGGCCTCGTGGAGGGCTGTCGAGGCGCCCGCCGTCTCACTTCCCCCGAAGACGGCTGTGTCCACGACGGTGCGTCGCAGCTTGGCGGCGCGCTGAGCGAGGAAGTCGGCGGCGCCGACGAGGGCGGGCTCTTCGAGGTAAGCGCGTAGGTGGAGGGGCACGCTCTCGGCGGCCACGAACGTGAGATCGTCGCGGGTGCGACTGTAAATGGCGCCGGATGGGAGGCCCGCTCCGTGGATGATGAAAGGCAAGGACGTCGAGAGGACGGCGGCGTCGCCGCTCGAGAGGACGCGCGACAGCTCGATGAAGGCCCGATTCTGCAGGACCGTGCTCGAGGCCACGCTCGGGGCAGGCGGATTGGACGGCGGGCGATGGGGCACGAGAAACCCTCCCTTGGCCGACGACGGCCCGATTGGTTTTGGTCCTTCTGGCTTGTCACTCCCGATGGCCTTGTCAAGAAGCGATGTGACGTTGAATCCGACGCAGGGAAGTGTCGAATTCGAACGGTCACGCGGGGCGGGATCGCGGCCGGATCTGGGAGTTGAAGAGGGAGTGGGAGGGCTCTGTCAGGTGGCTTTGTAGACGAGGACGGGGGTGAGGCTCCGGACGACGCGCACGAGGTCGTGCTCCGCCCGCAGGATGACGCCGATGTCCTTGTATGCCGAGGGGGCCTCTTCGCAGAGGTCCGCGGCCAGTCGGTGGTCGAACCACACGCCGTGGAGCTCGGCGAGGAGCCTCTTGACGCCGATCCTCTTGCGCGCCTCGCCACGGCGGAGAGCGCGTCCCGCGCCGTGGGCCGAGGAGCAAAGGGAGGCCTCGTTTCCGCGGCCCTGGACGTGGAAGGTGGGTGTTCCCATGGAGCCCGGGAGGATGCCAGTCACGTCTTTTGGCAGGTGCATGGCGCCCTTTCGGTGGACCCAGAGGGCCTGTCCGCCGTGCTCCTCGCGGTGGACATGGTTGTGGTCGACGGCCACCAGAGAGGCCCTGTCCGGGGTGGCGGACAGGGTATCCTGGAGGACGGTGAGGGCCGCTTCGAGGAGCGACTCGCGGTTTCGTCGGGCGTAGTCGGCCGCCCACGCGACGTCCGAGAGATAGGCCTGTCCAGCGTCGGTGTCGGCGTCGATGGAGGCGAGGCCCGTGGGGTCTCGTGGAGCCCTGGACTCGTGGTGATCGCGGATGGCCGGGCCCATCGTGCGCGAGCCAGAATGCAAGGTGAGCCACAGCTCGTCCTCGGGGTCCTTCTGGATCTCGAGGAAGTGGTTGCCGCGGCCGAGCGTGCCAAAGGACAGGCGTCCTTCGCGGGTCTTCAATCGCTCCAGCGAGGGCGCGGAGAGAGGCCGGGAGAGGAGCTCGTCCGGGAGGGGCGGGGCCTCCGCCGCGGGGCGAAAGGACCTGGGGACGCGCGCGGTGAAGCCGGCCAGCACGCGGGCGGCGACGTCGCGACTCCCGAGGAGGGCCGCGGGCGCGCCGAGGCGCACAGCAAGCATTCCGCAACCGATGTCGCCGCCGACAGCCGCGGGGAGGAGGCGCTTCGACGTGGCGGTGACGGTCCCGACGCACACGTCCTCGGAGACGTGGGCGTCGGGCATCACGGCGATGCGCTGGACGTCCTCCGCGCGAGACAGCCTGTCGAGGGCCGCGGCGAGGAGGGGATCGGGCTTTGTGGGGAGCCACATCGCGACGGGGGCCGTCACTCGGGGGCTCCCGGCGGGAGGATCTCGAACGTGAGCGTGGGGGCGCGCTTGCGGGTGATCGCCTGCGCGACCTCCGAGCGCAGATAGCCGCTCACGCGCTCGAGGCGCTCCTTGATTTTGCCTGGATCGGCGCCCTCGGGGGCGCGGATCAAGACAGCGAGCCGGGCGGCGTCCGGGGCGGGGGTGACCCCCGAGACCCAGACGTCCAACAAGAGGTCATCTTCGATCGTGGAGAGGGCCTCTCCCACGGCTTCTTGCACCTGGCGGCAGAGCTGTCGCTCCTTTCGATCGGCTCGCCGATCTCCCGGGTCTCCGAAGAACAAACTGGCATCCACACCGGCCGCGCTCTCTTGGCGGCCGGGACGAGGCTTCCTGCTCATGAAACACACCCGCGAATGCGGGAGACCGGCCTCGGATCACGAGCGCCCGGTGTCCCGGTTTCGAACCCAGAGGTGGACCCCGCCGAACGCTCTCACCGATCGATGTCGACCGGTGCAAAGCGTCGTTCAGGCGGCGGGGCGGGTGGTTGCAGAGGGGTGCATGGCGATGCCTCTGCGCGCCAATTCAGCACGAGCGCGCGCGCAATGCAAGCACGAAGTGAGGGGAGGTCAGTTGCCGACGATGCCGACCCACATGTTGCGGGTGCCGTTCAAGGTGGACATCAGGTAGAAGATCTCTGCCTTGTAAGGAGTCGTCTTGAGCACGGTGATGGTGAGGTTGAGCTTCTCGCCGTTCACGCCTGTGTCCTTGTCAAAGGCGAAGTCGAGCTGCTTGGGGCCGCCCTGGATGACCGAGCTGTCCACGGCCTTCACCGTCCACGGGCCGCTCGTCTTGGCGTCGCTGAAGAGGTCGACCGCGATTGTCTTGGACTCGCCGAGGGGGATCTTGACGCCCTTCACCGTGATGTTCTGGCCGATGTTGAGGGTGACGTTGTCCGAGAGGACGGGCGCGGCGTTGAAGTAGACCTCGCCCGGGAGCGTCGGGACACAGGGGTCGTGGCCGGCCTTGGCGGAGGCGTTGGACCAGGACCTCTGCACCATGTAGTTGAGCTCGGGGAAGGTGACGAACGAGCTCTGCGACTGGGCGCACAGGTCGCCGACCTCGCCGCCGCCGAGCGCGAAGAGCCAGTAGATGTGGGCGGTGTCGACGACGGCATAGGCGGGGTCGCTCATCGGGTAAGGGTCGGTCGCCGCCTCGATGTACTCGTGGCTGGCCGTGGCCGTCATCGTCTCGAGGGGGGTCTCGCCAGGATACGTGCAGTGCGGCATGACGGCGTAGGGGATGAGCATGTTGCCGTGGTTGGCGTCGAGCGACAGGTCCGAGTGGTAGCCGCCGAACTGGGTGCAGCTCTGCGCGGGGGGGCCGCCGCCGCTGTCCAGCGTGATGCTCAGGCCCTGCGGGTAGAAGAGAGCATACAGGGTGTTTCCATCCGGGGCGGGGAAGGCGGGGTCGTCGGCGTTGAGCTTGCTCGCGAGCCAGGCCTGGATGTCGGTGTCGTCGATGGTGCCAGTCGGGGTGTCCGCGGAGTAGATGGCCGGGAGCCCCGTGGCAGGTCCGACGCCGTACTCCGCGGCGATCGCTGTCCAGTAGTTGGTGGCGCCGACTTTGTTGTTGAAATCTTCGATCTTGGAGTCGAAATTTGCGTCGTCGTTGGCGAAGAAGATGGGGACGATCTTGGGGCTCTCGAGGCGCGGGCCGCCATAAGAGACGACCTTGGGCGGAGCGGCGTGGGGTGCGGGGCAGACGTCGCTCGGCATGCCATTGGTGCTGCCGCCGGAGCCGCCCATTCCGCCGGTGACGACCATCCCGCCGACCCCGCCGGTGCTCGTCTCGCCGCCGGATCCGCCTCCGCCGGTGTCAGTCGTGGTCGTGGTGGTGCCCGAGCCGGTGGATTCCTGGACGTCGCCGCCGCAGCCGGCCGCGAGCGTGGATGTCAAGATGCACGCACCGAAGAACACGCGAGGAGCCAAACGAAGCATCGAGAATCTCCCTTGAAAGGTGTCCGGCGCGCCAAGCAAGACTCGGGCCCTGGATCTCGACGGTGGCAGTGGATCATTCCCTCCGAGGTGCGCTTTTGGGGCCTGGCGAGACGTCGATCGTGCCTTTGTTGACGGTCCTCCCCTTCGAGCGTGCCCGTCTCGCACGCCGGCCCCTGCCTTTGCACGTCCCGTGCTCAGATGATTTTTCTCGCTCCCCTGAATCCATTCGGGGGCGGGCGGATCCCTTTTGGGCTGCGGTCCCGTCTTTCCCGGTGAGCGGCAAGCGTGGTAGTGCGAGGGGGCCATGCGCTCTCGCGATGCCGTCCTCGTTGCTTCGTTCGCTGCCCTGACGTCCGCGTGCGGGGAGGCGGGGATTTATTATGATGTGAAGTTCGCTCCGGGCTTCTCGGAGGGGCCGACGACGGTCTCGGTGCTCGGCGTCTACCAGGACGGGCGGATGAGCAACGAGATGTGGAATGAGCTGGACGCGAGGCTCGCGCCGGTGCTCGGACAGCCTTCGTGCGAGGCGGCCTGGGGGGATGAGCTGCGGCGGGCGAACCCGGATGTGTTCGAGCAGATCGACCGGACTTCGCAGGCCGAAGGGGTCACCGAGGACATGCTCGATCGGTTCTCGGACGCGGCCTCCGGGGACGCGATCCTGGTGATTTCGATGCACGTGCGGCGAGCCTCCGAGGTGGCGCCGGTGAGCGCCGCGGCGCCGCCCGTGGGGGTCGGAGCGACAGGGCCGATGCCGGGGTCGCGGGGCGGGAGAGGCGGGCCTCCGCCGCGGCCGGGGGCGATCCGGCCGGACAGGTGGCAGGGGCAGGAGATCCGACTGGCAGCGACGCTCTTTTCGGCGAAGAGGCACCAGCCGATGGGGCGGATCATCCTGACTTATCTCGGCACGAACATCGATGACGCGACTCGACGGTTCGTGAAGAAGATCGGGGAGACGCTCCCGGGCTCGGTGTGCAAGGGGTGGAAGGTCGATCAGGTCAAGTAGCCGATCGGACCGGACGTGCGGGAGGAGGGGAGTCGCGGGGAGGAGGGGAGTCGCGGGGAGGAGGGGAGTCGCGGGGAGGAGGGGAGTCGCGGGGAGGAGGGAGCGCCCCCGGCGAGCGGCCAGGGGCGGTGGAATGCGACTTGTTACCTGCGCTTCTTGGGCGGCTTGGGGGCCGGCGTGCTCGGGCGAGGCGCGGGCTTGGGGGTCGGCGCGACAGTCGGCCTGGGCGCGGGCGGAGGCGAGGCCGAGGGTCGCGGCGTGGGGATGGACGGAGGCTGGGGCCGGGGCTGCGCCGTGGGCTGCGGCTGCGGGAGCGGCTGGGGCTGCCGAGGCTGCATGCCCGGAGAAGGCTGCGGCTGCGGCTGCGGCATGGGGGTCATTCCAGGTTGCGGATTGACACCCGGCTGCGGGCCCATGCCCGGCTGCGGGCTCACTCCCGGGTTCACGCCGGGGCTCATTCCAGGCTGCGGGCCCATTCCAGGCTGCGGGCCCATTCCAGGCTGCGGGCCCATTCCAGGCTGCGGGCCCATTCCGGGCTGCGGGCCCATGCCGGGCTGTCCATTGGCGCCGGGCTGGACATTGATGTTGGGGTTGCCCGGAGGGGGCGCCGGCTGCTTTCCAGGGGGAATCACGCCTGCGCCGGCGGCCACGGTGGTGCCGGGGCGGACATAAGGCTCTGTCGGGACGTGGCCCTGGAGCTTGCGCTCGCCCGCGCCGTCGACAGTCACCTTGCCCTGCGCCCGGATGTAGCCGGCCTTGGGCTTGACGACGTCCGCTGTCGCGATGTCGATGCCGGAGGCCTTGAATTCGTGCGAGGGCGGGCCGGCCTTCCACTTGGAGTCGCCCTTGACGTCGATGATCGGGCTGGCCGCGACGTAGGCCGCGCGGGCGCGCTCGGGCGGGAGTCGGTAGCTCTCGACGGAGGCGGCTCCGACATAGGTCCTCTCCACGAATACCCAGTGTTCCTCCACGACGACGTAGCCGGGCGGGCCCATCGGCACCCAGCCGACGTAGCCTCCGCCATAGCGCCAGTCGACCCACGCGGGCGCCCAGGCGCGGCCGGGGATCCAGACCCAGCCGTAATAATCGGTCCAGGCCCAGCGGCCGTAGTGGTAGGTCGCCCAGCCCCACTGGGCGTCGTAGGTGCTCACGAACACCCAGTCACCGTCGCCGTTCAGGACCCAGCGGCCGTGCGTGGTGTAGGGGACGAAGTTGCTGCCCGCCATGTCGGGCGCGGGCTGCCAGACTCGGCCGTAGCCGGGGACCCAGACCCAGACTCCGTAGTAGCTGAGCGGCTCGTAGAAGTCGTCGACGACGACGGTGTCGTCGGCGCCCTCCTCCACAATGACGGTCGCGGGCGGTGGCGGCGGGGCTTGCTCGACGACGTAGACGGGGTGCGAGTGGACGACGCACCCGACCTGGGTCGCCCCGAGCGCGAGGAGCAATGTCCCCAGCGCGAGGCGGGTGCGATTGCCAAGGTGCGTGCGGGGGGCCCGGATGGGATGGCTGATCATGATCGAATCCTCCAGAGCGGTCGCCGGTGGAAAAGGAAGAAGATCGGCGCGCGATCCAGGAGACGGAACTTAGGCCTCGGCGGAGCACTGCGTCGAGCAGAAAGTTTCAAGAAAGTCAGAGCACAAAAGCCTTCGCACCAAGGGGTTTTGCGCGATGTGCGGGTTTTGCCGGCGGAACCTGCGCGGGTGTTGATGGCCGTTCACGCGGGGGTGTCTCGGCGCGTTCACTCGCAGATCTTGCGGTGGGCGCGAGGCCGCCGCTCGTTCCGCCCACCGGAAATCGCGCCCGGGTTCGAGAGGTGCTCCAGGCGGAGCTGGGACCGCGCGCCGTACGGAGTAGGCGCGCCCGCGCGCCGTACGAAGAAGGCGCGCCGCGCGCCGTACGAAGAAGGCGCGCCCCCCGAGGCATGCGTCCCTCACAGGCGGTCACCGGGCCGGCGGGGTGGGCGCCTCTTCGTCGCCGGGGAGGCTCGTCGGGAGGTCATCCGGGAGACCAGGAATACGATTTGTGTTGGGTGCGGCCCCGCCGATGCGCTCGACGACGGCGCCCCACGGCCAGCCGAAGAAACCAGGGTGGAGCGAGATGCGGAGGGTGTCGCCGTTGCGGACGGTGCGGTGAAGGCCGGCGTCGACGCTGAGCTCGAGCTGGGTGGTGCCGGGCATCCACGAGGGGACGAAGAGGAGCCACTCGGTGACAGCGCCGCTCTTTCGGCTCTTGTTGGTGTCCTTGCCGGTGACCTTGGCGTCGTGGGTCTCGAGCTCTTCGTCGAGGAGGCGATTGGCGGCGTCGAGGCCTCCCACGCCGAGCGTCCACATGACGACGAGGATCGCCATCACGAGGGGGAGATCGGTCGATGTGTTGCGGCGCTTGATGAGCCAGCGGAGGCCGAGGTACGTGACGGCGAAGAGGACCGTGCCGAGCGCGATGCCGGGGATCATCTGCGGCATGGGGAACACGGGGCGCGGGATGGCGCGGATCGGGACGCCGGAGTCGTCGAGCGTGCCGGGGGCGAGGGCCGCGGCGGCGAGGAGGCCCGTCACGACGGTGGTGCCGATGACGACGCGGCCGATCGTCGGGCGCTTCGTGAACGAGGCGGGATCGAGGCGCGGGACGTGGGCGACGAGGGTGGCGAGGGCGTCGACGACGCGGCCAGCGGTGGCCGGGGTGAAGTGGGAGTCCGTCGGGGAGGGGGCGTCGGCGCGGAGGGCGCGCTCCTCGAAATGCAACGTGAAGCCGGCGTCGAGGATCTCGATCGCGGCCTTGCGGGCCTCGGCGGAGCCGAACGCTCGCGAGAGGACCTCGTCGGCGTGCTCGGTCTCGATCGCGACGGCGCGATCGAAGGTGGAGTCGCCCGTGCGGGTCTCGCAGCGAAAGCCGAGGAGCGCGTTCATGCTGTCGAGCGAGGTGATGCGGCGAACCGTGAGCGCCGGGTACACTTGGCGGGCGCGGGCGCGGGCGAGGACGTTCTTGCGGATGGTGTGCCCCTCGTCCGCGGCGCCCCTCGCGTAGCCGGAGCTCGGGGCGGCCTCTTCTTCGTGGGCGCGGAGCGTGAGGCACGGGGGCGCGCCTTGAACGAGCGCGATCTCGAGGACGCTGTCGCCGCGGTGGAGGGTGAAGGTGTCGTTCGTCCAGGCTTGTTTTTCAGCCTCGGCGCCCGCCTCGAGCGCGACGGCGAGCTTCTGGAGCGGGGAGCGAGGGGCCTTGGGATCAGCCATCGTTCGTCCCTCCCCAGGGATCGCGGCGCGCGGGGCTCGGAGAGCCGACGTCGAGCATCTTACCCCTTGAGCCCATCCAGCACTTCGAGCGCGAGCTCGTACCGGCCGAGCGGCGGCATGAGGTAGGCGCCCTGCACGCGATCGCGCACGGCGAAGAGCATCTCGCGGGCGATCTTGACGCCCTCCTTGCGCGCCTCGGCCCCGCCAGGGACGCGGCGCATCCGCTCGCGGATGTGATCGGGGATGCGCATGCCGGGCACCTCGTTGTGCAAGAACTCGGCGTTCTTGTACGAGACGAGCGGGAGCACGCCGACCATCACGGGCATGTTCATCCTCCCGGCGCGCTCCAGCACGGCGTCGAGGAGCTCCTGCTGGAATACTGGTTGTGTCATGACGATGTCGGCGCCGGCCGCGCGCTTCATCTCCAGGCGCTTGAGCTCGCGCTCGAGGTCCGCGGCGCCCGGCTCGACGCCCGTCGCGGAGACGAAGCTGGTCTTGCCGCCGCCGAGCAGCTTGCCCGCGGGGTCGATGCCGCGGTTGAGGTTGGAGGCCATCTGGAGGAGGCCGACCGAGTCGAGGTCGTACACGGCGCTCGCCTCGGGGTAGTCGCCGACCTTGGGGGGATCGCCGGTGATCACGACGAGGTTGCGGATGCCGATCGCGTTGGCGCCGAGGAGGTGCGCCATCTGGCCGATGAGGTTTCGATCGCGCCCGCAGATGTGCATCAAGGGCTCGATGCCGTAGCGCTCGAGGAGGAGCGCGCAGAAGGCGAGGTTCGACATGCGGGCCGTGGCGCGCGGGCCGTCGGCGACGTTGACGATGTCGATCCCGGCGTCGATGAGCATCTTCGCCGCGTTGAGCGCGCTCGTGGGGTCGAGGCCGGGCGCGGGGTTCACCTCGACGGAGACGACGAATTTCCCCTTCGCGATCTTCTCGCCGAACTTGCTGCGCTCCGCGAGCGGCACGGGATCGAGCGCCTGCACCGAGACAGGGGGAGGCTCGACGTGCGTCTTGGTGTGCTCGACAGCGAGGCCGGAGAGCATGCGGACGGAGTTGGCCATCCAGCGGATGTGGTCGGGCGTGGTGCCGCAACAGCCGCCGATCATCTGCGCGCCGAGCTGGATCATGCGTCGCGCGAAGACGTCGAAGTACTCGGGCGTCGCCATGTAGAGCAGGCGGCCGTCGACGTTGCGCGGGAGGCCGGCGTTGGGCTGGACACAGAGCGGGAGGCCCGCGCCGCGCATCCGCTCGGCCATCGCGAGGGAGAGCTGCGGTCCGTCGCCGCAGTTGACGCCGACCATGTCGGCCCCGAATGAGCGCAGGAGCTCGGCGACCTTCTCGGGGGTCGATCCGTCAGCGACCGTCTCCGAGGGATCGAAGGTCATCGAGGCGAGGAGCGGCACGCCGGGAGCGGCTTGTTTCGCCGCGCGGATCGCGATCTCGATCTCTTCGGGGTGGCGGAATGTCTCGATGACGAGGAGGTCGACGCCGCCCTCCGCGAGGGCCGCTGCCTGCTCGACGAAGGACGCGTACGTGGCGTCCATCTCCTCCTTGCCCATGACGCCAGGGACGAGGCCGGTGGGCCCGATCGAGCCCGCGACGTAGGCCTCGTGCCCCGCGATCTCGCGCGCGTTGCGAGCCCCCGCGAGGTTGTACGCGCGCACCTCGGCGCCGAGGCCGTGGCGATCGAGCCTGTGCTTGTTCGCGCCGAACGTGTTGGTGAGGAGCACCTGCGCCCCGGCCGCGAGGTAGTCCGCGTGGATCCGCTTGACGACGTCGGGGCGCGTGACGTTGAGCTGCTCAAAGTTCTGCGTGACGAAGATGCCGCGCTCGTAGAGGAGCGATCCCATCGCCCCGTCGAACACGAGGATCGACTCCTTCAGCTTCTCGAGGAACGGAACCTCCGGCCTGCTCGCGACCATGTCCGCGCAGGGTAACTCCAATCAGCACGGGACGAGACCTGGTTTTCGAGGATAATGCGTGGCGCGATCGCGATGGTGCGCCGCCGTCGCGGGAGGGGAACGCAATGAGCCTTTTGCTACCGTCCTTGTTCGACCGCCTTCGCTGCCCGTCTTGCCGAGGAGCGCTGGTGAAAGAAGCGCCGTCCAGCGTCGGGCGCCGATGCGGGACACGCGCCGTGAAGCTGTCCGGAGGTCACGCGCTCGCCTGCGCGGATTGCGACGCGCTCTACCCCGTGGTGCGCGACGTGCCGATCCTCATCGACGCGAAGAAGAGCCTGTTCGACGTGGGGGATTGCGTCGCCGAAGCGACGTCGGAGACGCACGTGTCCACGTGGAAGGAGACGCTCCGCGACACGCTGGAGCGGATGATTCGACCCACCGGGCGGAACCTCGCGGCTCCTTCGATGATCGCTCATCTCGCCTCGGCGCTGCGGGGAGAGAGCCCTGCGCCGCGCGTGCTCGTGATCGGGGGCGCGACGCTCGGCGTGGGGATGGGGGCGCTCACGAGCGATCCGGCATTTCAGCTCGCGGAGAGCGACATCGCGATCGGGCCGCGGACGAACGTCGTGCTCGACGCCGGGGACATCCCGTTCGAGGACGGGACGTTCGACGCGGTCGTGGCGCAGGCTGTATTCGAGTATTTTCCGGATCCGTTCCGCGTGGCCTCCGAGATCCACCGGGTGCTGCGGCCGCGCGGCTGGGTGTATGCGGAGTCGCCGTTCATGCAGCAGGTGCACGGGGGGCCGTACGATTTCTTTCGGTTCTCGCACGTGGGGCACCGGCGCGTGTTCCGCATGTTCGAGGAAGAGCGGAGCGGCGTCGCGTGCGGCCCGGGGATGGCGCTCGCGTGGTCGTATCGGTATCTGCTTCGATCGCTGGGGCAAGCGAAGGTGTACCGCGCGGCCGCGAGCCATTTCTCGAACCTCACGTCGGCGTGGCTCACGCGCATCGACGGTCACGTGGCGGACTCGCCGGGGGCCTACGACGCGGCGTCGGCGTTTTATTTCCTGGGGCGCCGCTCCGAGAAGGCGATCCCGGACCGCGAGATCATCGGGGTTTATCGCGGCGCCTGGAAGATCCGCCGGTAGCGTGGCCGTCGCCGTCGTGAGGGAGCGCGCGACGCTTGAGGCCGCGCGCCTCAGGAGATAACACCCCCGCCATGCGGCGTCCCCAGCTCCAGGCACTCTCTCGGGAAGAGCTCATCGTCGAAGCGGAGCGCGCCGGAGTGCCGCGCCCGCGGGTGCTGACGCAGGCGGAGCTCGTCGATGAGATCCTGAAGCGCACGGCGGGGAGCGATCGCGAGAAGACGAAGGCGCGAGGTTGGCTCGGCCGGGCGCGCGATCTCATCGCGACGGTGGTGGAGAAGGGGCTTCACTTGCCCGACGCCGCGGCCGCGATCCGCACGGGGCAGAAGGGTTGGCCGCCTCCTCCGCCTCCGCTCCCGACGGTGACGCTCGCCGAGATCTACGCGGCGCAGGGTCACCTGGAGCGCGCCGTCGCCGTGCTCGATGACGTGCTCCGTCGTGAGCCGGATCATCAGGAGGCCCGCGAGCTTCGTGAACGGTTCCTCGCGCAGCTCGCGCGGGGTCCGAAGTCAGTGCCCGAGCCGCCCGTGAGCTCCGCAGCGGATACGGAGCCTTCGCCCGCGCAGGCCCCCGTGGTCGAGGCGAAGGTGGAGAAGGCCTCGGACGAAGAGGCGGCTCCCGCGGCCTCGAGCGAAGGCCCGGCAGCGGCCTCGAGCGACGCTCCGGCAGCGGCCTCGAGCGCAGCGGAGCCTTCGATCTCCGCGGAAGTGGAGAACACCACCGACGAGGCCGCCCCGCCGCGCGAGCGCGTGACGCTGCCGTCGGCCCCGCCGCCCGCAGAAGCCAAGGACCTGCACGCCGCCGCGGTCGCCTCCGAGAGCGAGGAGATGAAGCTCGCGGCCGCGGACGATGCGGCGACGACGGCGAGCGGCGAAGCGGCCGCGATCGACGAATCGACGAGCGGGAAAGAGGTCGCGTCGGACGAGTCCGCGAGCGGCGAAGAGGCCGCGGCGGCTGCGAAGGAGAGCGGTGACGAGGCCGCGGCGAAGGACGAAGCGGAGAGCGATGAAGAGGTCGCGGCGAAGGAAGCGGCCGCGACAGAGGGCGCCGAAGAGGCTGCAGAAGCCGCAGAAGCGGAGCCGGAGCCCGTCCTGCCCGAGCGCTACGACGTCGACGAGGTCGTCGCTCTCGCCGTGGATCCGAGCACTTTCTATGTCTACTGGGAGGTGCGCCCCACGACGTTCGCGCACATGGCGGCGCGCTCACCGAGCGGCTCGCTGGCGCTCCGAGTGACAGCGGTCACGCCTGGCTGGGACGGGCCCATTGTCGAGACGCGGGATGTGGCGATCGACGCGCTGCACGGGGATCATTTCATTCACCACGTGCGGCCTCGCGCGGACGTGCGCGTCAGCGTGGGCTGGATCTCGGAGGGTCGCTTCGATCCGATCGCGATCGGGGCCGAGGTGTCCGCGCCGCGCGCGTTCGTGGCCGCGGGGTCGCCCGCTCCGGCCGGCGCGCCGCTCGATCTCTCGGAGGGGCCGCACGGCACTCCCGCGGGCTTCGTGCGCCCCGTGACGTTCGCGGATCATCCGCGCGGGGCCGCGCTCCTCGCGTCGGGGTGGGTCCCGCGCGATCTCGGAGGCACCGCGATGGAGGGCGCGTCCGAGCAGTCTCCCGAGGGCACAGGGGATGGCCCGACAGGGTGGATCTGGGTCCCGGGGCCCATCTCCGAGCAGATCGGGATGTCCGTGATGATCGGTCCGAGCACGGCCGAGCTGCCGCGGGCCGCGCTGATGGATTCGTCACAATCCAGCCAAAACACAGCCGATTCGCGCTCGTGGGGCGGGGCCAGCGATTCGGGCTCGTGGGGCGGAGCGAGCGAGTCGGGGCCGTGGGGCGGGGCGAGCGAGTCGGGGCCGTGGGGCGGGGCGAGCGAGTCCTTGCACCGCTGAGCCGCACCCCTCCGGGGGCCTCGTTCGTTTTTTTTTCGAATGCACGCAACTGGCGGAAGGGCGCGCCGATGAACGTGCATGAAAGCGAACCCCGCCTCGATCCTCCCGTCCCAGATCTCTCTCCCCGTGCAGATGCGAATGCGACAGGCCGCCTCCCGCGCCCGTCGATCGCGCGTGCGAGCCTCGGTGATGTGCGCCCTCGCGCTCGTCTCCGCCGTCGTGCAGGCGTCCACCGCGCGCGCGGCCGCCGCTGGGGGACAGAGTCCCGACGCTGCGCGCGCCGGCGCCCCCGCGTCCCCTGTCGATCGCGACGTCGACTCGTTCGATGTCTACCTCGATCGCTCGGCGGGGGATCGCGTCGACGACGAGCCCCGCGGCGGCGCGTTCTTGATCGGGGCCACGGCCTCGTTGACGGCTTCTTCTTCGTCCTCGCTGTCGTTCGGCTTCGTCGGCTTCGTGCAGGTGCCCTTCGATCGGCTCGCGCAGGATCGCCGCCTCACGCTGCTCCCGACCGCGATCGCGGATCGCAAATCGGTCGCGCCTGCTCGAGCCGCTGCGCCTTCGAGTCGCACGCCGCCCGCGACCCCTGCGCCTCCCGTGGATCGCAAGTCGCGCCCGGCGCCCGCGCCGTCGAGCCCCGCGCCTTCGGATCACGCGCTCCCCGCGCCTGTCGATGCAGCGCTCGATTCGGTGATCGATCCCGCGCCGGAGCCCTCGCCGCCGGCGTCGCTGCTCACACCGGAGCTCGCGCGCGGCGCCGTGCGGGCCGCCTGCAAGGTCGCGAAGCTCGACGAGGCCGACGCCCGCCTCGACTCGCTCGCGTCCCGCGCGAAGACCTCGGCGCTGCTCCCGGAGCTCCGCTTGAGGGCCACCCGCGCGATCGATGAGTCCGAGTCTCTCGCGCCGACCGAATACGATCCGTCGCGCCGCACAGCGACGGGATCTTCGACGACATGGCTCGAGGCCCGCGCGACGTTCCGCCTCGATCGCCTCGTCTTCGCGGAGGAGGAGATCGCCGTCGAGCGCCAGCGCATGGCTCGCGCGTCGGAGCGCACGAAGCTCGTCACGAAGGTCCTCGAGCTGCTCGACACATGGCAGCGCGCGCGCTTCACCGAGGCCGACCCGGAGGCGAAGCTCGAGGCCAAGGCGCGCGCATCGCTCTCCGCGATCGCCGCCGAAGCCTCGCTCGACGTGCTCACGAATGGCTGGTTTTCCAAGGCGATCGACGCGAACAGCCGGGCCGCCACCCCTTCGTCCAGCCCGGCCAAGGCGGCTCCCGGCGCGGCGCCCTCGCCCCGCACCGCCCCCGATCCTCCCGATGCTTCGGCATCGAAATAGCTCGGATCCAAGCCGCGTCCTGGAGGAGCACGCCGTCCTGCGACGCGGCGCATCCATCCCCGCGAGCGCCGCCTCGCGTCCCCGCTTCATCATCAAAAGGCTCGATTCTGCGTGGTTTCCGTGCTCACGCGAAGGGACCGCGACGCGGCGCGTCCATGTGGGCCCGCCGTGTCATCATCGATAGCGATGCTCCCTTCGCCCTTGAAAAAGGCCGGATCCCGCTCGCTGCGTCGCGCCCTTCGCCGCGTCACACGGCCTGGTGCGTGACGCGCCGCGCGGTGCGAAGTGCCTTGTTCGGCCGCGAAAAAAGACACGATCGACGTGCAACAAATGGCGCGTCGCCGCTCCATGTCTGCTAAGCGGATCTCGTCGCGCACGGGCGGATGCGCGGCTCATCGCGAGCTCGTTCTCGCCCCTGCGGCCTCGCGCCGCGGCGGCCCACCGTTTGCAATCTCTCGGAGTAACCCCATGCGAATCTACCCGACCTACCGTGTGCTCGTGATCAGCGAAGACCCCCCGCTCGCGGATCGCATCGCGTCGTTCCTCTCCGCGCGGAGGTTCGAGGTGTTCACCTGCGAGCTCGCCCACGCGCGCGACGTGCTCACCCACTGGACGCCGCACGTCCTCGTGCTCGTGCCCACGGGCGAATGCGAGCGCCACGCCGAGATGGAGACCCTCCGCCAGAAGTACCCGAGCCTCCCCGTCGTCGTGCTCACCTCGGGCGAAGGGCCGGATCTCCTCCTCGATCTCGAGGCCTTCGCGCCGGCCCTCCCCGTGAAGCCCTCGCTCGATCTCGCCCCCATCGCGTCCGCCGTCACGGCCGCCGCGCAGCTCTGCTGATCTCTCCGATACCTCGGTTTTTCAAGCCTCACCGGCCCTCGCCGACGGGGGCCGCGCGAGCAGCGCGAGGAAAACCGGGCCGCCGATCATCGCCGTGACAGCGCCCACCGGGAGCTCCGTGCCGAGCGCGCGAAACAGCATCCGCGAAGCGAGATCGCACAGCAGCACCATCGCCGCGCCCGCGAGCATCGACGCGGGCAACAGCGCGCGGTGATCCGGACCCAGCGTCCTCCGCAGCGCGTGCGGCACCACGAGCCCCACGAAGCCGATGAGCCCCGTGAGCGCGACGATGCCTCCGACGATGCACGAGCACGCGAAGAACGTCCTCCGCGTGAGCGCCCGCACGTCCACGCCGAGCGCGCCGGCCGTGTCATCCCCGAGGGCGAGCAGGTTCATCCGCGCAGCGTCCGAGAGCAGCACGGCCGACCCCACGCCCACGTAGATCGCCGTCGCCGCGAGCGCCGAGGCCGTCGGCAGATCCACGAACCCCGTGAGCCACCGCAGGAGCTGCTGCGCGCGCCCCGGCCCGACGAACACCTTCAAGAACGTTACGAGCGCCGCGGCGATCGCGTTGACCATCACCCCCGCGAGCAAGATCGATGTCCCCGACGATCCGTGCTCCGCGCGCCTCGCGATCGCGTACACGAGCAGCGTGGCACCGAGGCCTCCGACGAGCGCCGCGCCCGGCACCATCGCGGCCCCGATCCACATCGCCGCCGCGGCTCCGAGCGTCGCTTGCAACCAGCCGGCGGCCGCGGCACCGATCGCGATCGCCCCCGTCGCGCCGAGCGCCGCGCCCCCCGACACCCCGAGCACGAAGGGCTCCGCCAGCGGGTTTCGCAAGAGCGCCTGAAACGAAGCCCCGACGATCGAGAGCCCCGCGCCGGCGATCGCCGCGAGCACGACGCGCGGCAGCCGCACCTCGAAGATCAGCACGCGATCCAGCCCCGTCGGCTCCGCGATCGCCTTCGCGAGCGACGCGCTCTCCGACCCGAGGAGCGTCGCGAGCACCAGAGACACGACGAGCGCCGCCGCCGTGATCAGCACCGGGCGTGCGATCCCCGTGGTCCCCCGAGGCTCCTCGCCTTCCTGCACGCTCGCCTCGGGGCCTCGCGCGCGGCCGCCGCTGGGGGACGCAGTCCCGACGCTGCGCTCGTTCAACTCGCCCCGCGCGCGCCGTCGTCGGCCCCGTGCGCGCCGCGCCCCACGTCGCCCGTGTTGCGCTCGTAGAGGATGCGCAGCCCCGTGAGCGTGAGGTCGTTGTCGACGGCCTCGATCGCCTCGGTTTGTGGGGCGATCAGCTTCGCGAGCCCGCCGGTCGCGACGACGCGGCACGGGTAGCCGAGCTCCTTCTTGAGCCGCGCGCAGAGCCCGTCCACGAGGCCCGCGTACCCGTACACGATGCCCGATTGCATCGAGTGGACGGGGTTCCTCCCCACCACCTTCGGGGGCAGCGCGATCTCCACGCGCGACAGCCGCGCCGCCCTTGCAAACAAGGCCTCCGCGCTGATCTGCACGCCCGGCGTGATCACTCCGCCGAGGTACTCGCCCTTGGGCGTGACGCAGTCGAACGTCGTCGCCGTGCCGAAATCGACGACGATCACGCCGCTCTTGGCCCACTCGTACGCGGCCACCGCGTTGACGATCCTGTCCGCGCCGACCTCGCGTGGGTTCTCGTAGAGGATGGACATCCCCGTGCGGATCCCGGGCCCCACGACGATCGGCTCCCGTGAGAAGGCGCGCCGCACGAGCTCGGCCATCGTGTCGGTGAGCGAGGGCACCACGCTCGCGAGGATCGCGCTGTCGATCTTGTCCGGATCCACCCCGCGCAGCGCGAGCATCGATCGCACGAGGACCGCGTATTCATCGGCGGTGCGAGCCCGCGCGCTCTCGCTCCGCACGTGGTGGAGCAGGGTCGTCCCCTCGAACACACCGAAGCTCGTGTTGGTGTTCCCGACGTCGATGACGAGCAGCATGACTACTTCTTCCTCGCGACCATGATCCCGTCGCGCACCGGCAAGAGCACGTTGTCCACCCGCGGATCCGAGGCCACGCGCGCGTTGAACGCCGCGATCGCCTTGCCGGAGGCCGTCGTCGGCGCGACGACCTCGCCGCTCCACAGCGCGTTGTCGCCGAGGAGCAGGCCGCCTTGTCGGAGCAGCGGGAGGGTCGCCTCGTAATAGTCCGGATAGCGCTCCTTGTCCGCGTCCAAGAACACGAGATCGAACGGCCCCGTGAGCTTCGCGATCGTCTCCAGCGCGGGCCCGAGGGCGATGGTGATCTTCTTTCCGTGCGGGGATCGATCGAAGAACGCGCGCGCCACGGCGGTGGCCTTCGGATCGATGTCGCACGTGATCAGCTCGCCGTCGTCCGGCAGGCTCTCGGCCATCGAGAGGCCCGAGAACCCCGTGAACGTGCCGATCTCCAGGATCCGCCGGGCGCCGATCGCGGCGACGAGGATCCGCAGGAGGGCGCCTTCGATGCGGCCCACTTGCATCTGGGGGCTCGTCATCTCGGCGTACGTCCGCTCGCGCATCTCGTCGAAGATCGGCGCGGGCGGGCGCGCGTGATCGAACAGGTAGGCTTCGAGCTCGGGCGCGAGGAAATCTTTCATGCGCGGGGATCTTCCACATCTCGCGGCGGAGGGGTCATGGCAAGTACGTTGGTCTGCCATTAACCGGAGCGTGGGTTTTCAAGAGCCAGCAGATCTTTTTGCGGGCGCCCTCGTGTTCCGAATTGCCCCATCGCGCCTCGAGCGGCCCTCGGCCCCCAAACCAGGCGCAACGAGCGCGGTGTCGCGTAGGATCGCAGGAGATCCCATGAAGCCCCCCTCGCGATCGAGCGTCCTCTCCAACGGAAAATCCGCGGCGATCGTCCTCGCGATCCTGGCGGCGGCGGCGCAGGTGAGCGTCGCGTGCAGCTCGGAGGTCACCGTCGACACAGGCGGCTCCGCGGGCTCTGGAGGCCACGCGGGCAGCGGAGGCTCCGGGGCGAGCGCGGCGGGCGGCGCGTCGACGGGCGGCGCATCGACAGGGGGAGTCGCGGCAGGCGGGGCCTCCACGGGCGGCGCCTCGGTGGGCGGCTCCACGGGCGACGCGGGCTCCACGGGCGACGGCGGCTCGATCACCGTGTGCCCCGGCTACGGCGACGCCTGCACCGAGTGCTTCTCGTACAACTGCAGCGACGTGTGGTGCGCGTGCGACGCCGAGCCTCATTGCCTCGGCTATCTCCAGTGCCTCGGCACGTGCGCGCAGGGCGACGCCGCCTGTTATCAAAACTGCGCGACGGTCCACGAGGCGGGCATCTCCAAGGCCGTGCTCGTGTCCGACTGCGCCGCCACCACGTGCGACGCGGACTGCGCCTTTGGCAAGGAGCTGACGCCCTGTCAACATTGCTTGTATACAGACTGCTCTTCCGAGATGAACGCCTGCATCGCCGACGCCGAGTGCCTGGCGCTCGTCCAGTGTTACCAGGCGTGCGCCCCCGGCGACATGGCGTGTTACCAGGTCTGCCAGACGGACCACCCGGACGGCATCACGCTGGCTGTGTCCCTGGGCGCTTGCCGCAACACCACCTGTTCGGCCGCGTGCCCGTGAGCCGGCGTCTTGCGTGATCAGCGGAATCGAGGCCGCGCGAGCCGCGGAGAGGCCGGGATCCGGGGGAGCGGCACGGACACGGGTCGCACGAGCGGCCCGGGGGTCCTCACGGTGCTCGTCACCGGCCGAGGCTGGTAGTAATAATACGGGTTCGGACCATAATACCGGCCGTATCCGTACCACCCAACCGGCCCGTATCCCATGTACCCGGCAGTGGGACGCGCGACGACGTCCTCGATCCGCTCGAAAGGCGTCCTCTCCGAGACAGCCCGCCCGTCCGTCTGCACCGTCCACACGAGGTCAAACCGGTGGACATCGCCCGGATTGTCCCCCTCCGGAAGGTGGTAGTGCAGATCGATCTCGCGCGCCTCTCCCCGCGCGATCGTGACCTTTTCGTCGTTGCCGTCCGCGCTCCTCGACCTCGGAGCCACCCGGACGGCCGAAGGCGCGAGCGCCCCGACGACCGGGTGCTCCAGCCGAACGTCGCTCGGCGTGAGGCTCCAGGCCCCGGCCCCGTCATCGTTCGAGACGACGAGCCGCACGGCGACA
>Ga0268298_10001966_pt1 | contig 23155 bp, 21 predicted proteins | sample WWTPWeurt_MetaG_FD_194462 | JGI IMG/M metagenome (GOLD analysis project Ga0268298, IMG submission 194462) | Activated sludge microbial communities from WWTP in Nijmegen, Gelderland, Netherland - WWTP Weurt | ecosystem: Engineered > WWTP > Aerobic digester > Activated sludge | place... | reverse complement strand
CTGCCCACGTGCCCGAACTGGCGCGCACCGAGACCATGGACACGGGCCAGGTGATCGCACAGACCGGCAAGCAGCTCGTTCCGCGCGCGGCCGACAACTTCTACTACTTCGCCGAGATGTGCACGCGGGTGGACGGCCACACCTACCCCACGCCGACGCACCTGAACTACACGCTCTTCCATCCCGTCGGCGTGTGCGCGCTCATCAGCCCCTGGAACGTGCCCTTCATGACGGCGACCTGGAAAGTGGCGCCATGCCTCGCCTTCGGCAATACCGCCGTGCTGAAGATGAGCGAACTCTCGCCCATGACGGCGGCACGCCTGGGCGAGCTGGCACTGGAGGCGGGCATCCCCGCGGGCGTGCTCAACATCGTGCACGGCATGGGCAAGGAGGCGGGCGAGCCGCTGTGCCGGCACCCCGACGTGAGGGCGATCTCCTTCACCGGATCGACCGTCACCGGCAACCGCATCGTGCAGAGCGCCGGCTTGAAGAAGTTCAGCATGGAGCTCGGGGGCAAGAGTCCGTTCGTGATCTTCGAGGACGCCGACATGGCGCGCGCGCTCGACGCGGCCGTCTTCATGATCTTCAGCAACAACGGCGAGCGCTGCACGGCGGGCAGCCGCATCCTGGTGCACAGGAGCGTCTACGCGGACTTCGCCGCCCGCTTTGCCGAGCGCGCACGGCGGCTCGCCGTCGGCGACCCGCTGGACGAGAAGACCATCATCGGCCCGATGATCAGCCAGGGCCACCTGGCCAAGGTTCGCGGCTACATCGAGCTTGGCGCCAAGGAGGGTGCGACGATGCTGTGCGGCGGCCTCGATGCCCCCGAACTCCCCGCGCACGTGGCCAAGGGGAATTTCGTCCGTCCCACCGTCTTCGCGGATGTCGACAACCGCATGCGCATCGCGCAGGAAGAGATCTTCGGCCCGGTGGCCTGCCTGATCCCGTTCGACGACGAAGCCGACGCGATCCGGCTCGCCAACGACATCCCCTACGGCCTGTCGAGCTATGTCTGGACCGAGAACATCGGCCGCGCACACCGCGTGGCGGCCGCCATCGAGGCGGGCATGTGCTTCGTCAACAGCCAGAACGTGCGCGATCTGCGGCAGCCCTTCGGCGGCACGAAGGCCAGCGGAACCGGGCGCGAAGGCGGAACCTGGAGCTACGAAGTCTTCCTCGAGCCCAAGAACGTGGCGGTATCGATGGGCTCGCACCACATCCCGCACTGGGGCGCCTGACATGGGGCCGGTGAACGCCGTGTTCCCCGTTTGCAATCTTCCGGCCTGAGCGGGCCATCCACGCAAGGAGTCCACACACATGGGAAAGCTGGCTCTCGTCGCCAAGGTCACGCACGTGCCGTCGATGTACCTGTCGGAAATGGAAGGCCCGCGCAAGGGCACCCGGCAGGACGCCATCGACGGCCACGTGGAGATCGCGCGCCGCTGCAAGGCGCTGGGCGTCGATACCTTGGTGGTGTTCGATACGCATTGGCTCGTCAACGCCAACTACCACGTCAATTGCGCGCCGCACTTCAAGGGCACCTACACCAGCAACGAACTGCCGCACTTCATCAAGAACATGCCGTTCGAGAGCCCGGGCAATCCGCAGCTCGGGCGCGTGCTGGCGCGAGTGGCCAACGACATGGGCGTCGAGACGCTGGCGCACGACGCGACGACGCTGGACCCGGAGTACGGCACGCTCGTGCCGCTGCGCTACATGAACCCCGACCAGCACTTCAAGGTCGTGTCGGTGTCGGCGCTGTGCACGGTGCACTACCTCAACGACAGCGCGCGGCTCGGCTGGGCCATGCGCCGGGCGGTCGAAGAGCACTACGACGGCACGGTGGCCTTCCTCGCGAGCGGCTCGCTCAGCCACCGCTTCGCGCAGAACGGCCTGGCGCCGGAATTCGCCTTCAAGATCTGGAGCCCGTTCCTCGAAATGCTCGACCGGCGCGTCATCGAACTGTGGCAGCAGGGGCGCTGGGCCGAGTTCTGCGACATGCTGCCGGAGTACGCCAGCAAGGGGCACGGCGAGGGCTTCATGCACGATACGGCCATGATGCTCGGCGCCCTGGGATGGTCGGGCTACGACGGACGGGCCGAGCTGGTCACGCCCTACTTCGGCGCCTCGGGCACGGGCCAGTTGAACGCCATCTTCCCGGTGACGCCGCAGGACGGCCGCGCCATCCCGAAGGCGCAGGCCTCGTCGGCCGACGGCTACACCAGCGTCGCCACGCGACTCTAGAGGCGCACATGCCGCACCTGGTGATCCTGTATACGCCCAACCTCGAGGGTGAGACCGACATGACGGCGCTGTGCCGCACGCTGGCCGACGCCATGCTCGGCGTGAAGGACGAGGCCGGCGCAAACGTATTCCCCACCGGAGGCACGCGCGTGCTGGCCTACCCGGCCGCGCACTTCGCGGTGGCCGACGGCTCGGGCGACCATGCCTTCTGCTGGTTCAACCTGCGCATGGGGCGCGGCCGCAGCGCTGCCGTGCAGCAGGCCGCGGGGCAGGCGCTGGCCGATGCGGCCAAGGCGCATTTCGCGCCGGTGCTGGCCCGGCGCGCGGTGGGGCTGACGCTGCAGGTGGACGTCGGTGCCGAGGTGTTCGACGCGAAAGTCGGCAACCTGCACGCCCTGTTCGCCAAGAAGGAAAGCTGAGACCGCCATGCTCGACGCCGACACCATCCGCACGCTGGCGCGCCAGCTCTACGAAGCGCGCAAGACGCGCACGCAGCTGCGTCACTTCAGCCGCCAGCATCCCGGCATGACCATCGACGACGGCTACGCCATCCAGCGCGAATGGGTGAAGCTGGAGCTGGCCGACGGCCGCAGCATCCGCGGCCGCAAGATCGGCCTCACGTCGCGCGCGATGCAGCAGGCCAGCCAGATCACCGAGCCCGACTACGCGCCGCTGATGGACGACATGTTCTTCGACGCCGGCGGCGACATCCCCATCGACCGCTTCATCGCGCCGCGCGTGGAAGTGGAGCTGGCCTTCATCCTGGCCAGGCCGCTGAAGGGCCCGGGCGTGACGCTGTTCGATGTGCTGTCGGCCACCGACTATGTGGTGCCGGCGATCGAGATCATCGACTCGCGCATCGAACAGTTCGACCGCGAGACCCAGGCGATGCGCAAGGTATTCGATACCATCAGCGACTTCGCGGCCAACGCCGGCATCGTGCTGGGCGGCCGGCCGGTGAAGCCGCTGGACGTGGACCTGCGCTGGGTGGGCGCGCTGCTGCACAAGAACGGCGTGATCGAGGAGACCGGCCTGGCCGCGGGCGTGCTCAACCACCCCGCGACCGGCGTGGCCTGGCTGGCCAACAAGATCGCGCCCCACGGCGAGCAACTGAACGCCGGCGACGTGGTGCTGTCCGGCTCGTTCACCCGCCCCGTCGCCGCGCAGCGCGGCGACAACTTCCACGTCGACTACGGGCCGCTGGGCAGCGTCGCCTTCCGATTCGTGTGAACCTGGCCCTCCCTCCGCATGGAGCTCCCGGTGAATCACTTCAAGCGCGCCCTGCAGGTCGGCAAGGCGCAGTTCGGGCTGTGGGTCGGGCTGGCCGACCCCTACGTCGCCGAACTGCTGGCGACCACCGGCTATGACTGGCTGCTGATCGACGGGGAGCATGCGCCGAACCATTTGCGCAGCATGCTGGCGCAACTGCAGGCGGTGGCGCCCTATCCCGTCCATCCCATCGTGCGGCCGCCGGTCGGCGACGCGGTGTTGATCAAGCAGATCCTGGACACCGGCGCGCAGACCTTGCTGATTCCGATGGTCGAGTCCGCCGAACAGGCGGCCCGGATCGTCGCCGCGACGCGCTACCCGCCGGCGGGCATGCGCGGCGTGGGCAGCGCGCTGGCGCGCTCTTCGCGCTGGAACCAGATTCCCGACTACCTGCACAGGGCCGAGGAAGAGATCTGCGTCTTGGTGCAGGTGGAGTCGGCCCAGGCCATGACGCAGGTCTGCGACATTGCCGCGGTCGACGGCGTCGACGGCGTGTTCTTCGGCCCGGCGGATCTGTCGGCGTCGCTGGGGCTCATCGGGCAACCAGGGCATCCCGATGTGCAGCAGGCCATCGTCGGCGGCATGGCGGCCGTGCGCGCGGCCGGCAAGGCGGCGGGTGTGCTGTCGCCCGATCCGCTGCTGGCGCGGCGCTATCTGGAGGCTGGCGCGAAGTTCGTGGCCGTCGGCGTGGACACCTCGCTGCTGGTGCGCGCGGCGGTGCAGCAACTGGCGCCCTACAAGGACGCGACACCCCCTGCGCCGCCCGCGCCGGCGCGCAGCGCCTACTGATCGCCCCGTCGTGATCCGGCGCGCCGCGCCCCCCTGCCAAGAGGGGGCTGCGGCCGTGCCCCCCTGCCCAGAATTTCTCACGCTGACCCAGCCTCCGTGGCCCCTCGCCGGGCCGCGGCGACCTCTACAACGAGACGGAGACAGAAGTGAGAAGTCCTGCGCACACCCCGTTCGCGCTCGCCCCGCTGGCCCTTGCCGCCGCGACGCTCGCCCTCGCCGCACCGGCGATGGCCTTCGAGATCGACTCTGGCAACCCCGACCTCAGCATCCGCTGGGACAACACCGTGCGGCTGAATCTCGCCACGCGCGTCGAGGGCCGCGACCCGAAGATCGGCAACTCGGCCGTCGCCGACGAAGGCACCTACAGCTTCGACAAGGGCGACATGGTCGCGCAGCGCCTCGATCTGCTGTCGGAGTTCGACCTCGTCTTCAAGAAGCGCAGCGGCCTGCGCGTCAGCGCCGCCGGCTGGTTCGACGGCGCCTATGGCAGCAAGAGCCGCTCCAACCCCAACGCGCCGCTGTCGGCGATCCCGAGCTACATCGGCAACCAGTACAGCGACACCATCAAGCACCTGTACCGCGGCGGCACCGGCGAGATTCTCGATGCCTTCGTCTTCACCGGCTTCGACGTCGGCGAGTCGCCGGTGTCGGTGAAGTTCGGCCGCCACACCGTCTACTGGGGCGAATCGCTGCTGCTGGGCGGCCACATGCACAGCGTGGCCTACGCGCAGAGCCCGCTCGACCTGCAGAAAGGCTTCGCCACGCCGGGCACCGAGGCCAAGGAACTGTTCCGCCCGCTGACCCAGCTCTCGGCGCAGGCGCAGGTGAGCGACACGCTCTCGCTGGCGGCCACGCTGGGCCTGCAGTGGGAGCCGGCGCGCTACCCCGAGGGCGGCACCTACCTCGGCCCGGTCGACTTCGCCTTCAACGGGCCGGATCGCCAGTTCGTCTCCGCGGCGCTCGGCTTCGCCTCGCGCGGCGCCGCCGCGGAACCGAAGCAGGCCGGTGAATGGGGCGTCTCGGCGCGCTGGAGCCCGGCCTGGCTGGACGGCACGCTGGGCGTCTACTGGCGCAGCTTCGCCGACAAGATGCCGCAGACCTTCATCACCCAGGCGCCGCCGCTCGGGCCCACGCGCTACAACCTGATCTATGCCGACCAGGTCAAGCTGTTCGGCGTGAGCCTGGCCAAGAGCATCGCCGGCGTGAGCGTGGGCGCCGAGATCTCGACGCGGCGCAACACCCCGCTGACCAGCCAGGTGCTGGGCGTGGCCATCGGCCTGCCCGCCGAGGGCGAGACCAAGGGCCCGCGCGGCGACACCTGGCATGCGCTGGTCAACCTGCTGGGCAGCGTCGGCAAGACGCCGGTATTCGACAGCGCCAGCTGGGCCGCCGAAGTGCAGTACTCGCGCTGGTCCAAGGTGAGAAGCGGCGCCAACCTCTTCAACGCCGTCGGCTACGCGCCCTGCCTGGCCAACGGCACGACACGCACGCGCGACTGGGACAAGTGGGATGGCTGCGCCACGAAAGACTACGTGGGCGCCGGCGTCTCCTTCACGCCCAGCTGGTTCCAGGTGTTCCCGGGCGTCGATCTCTCGGCGCCGGTCAGCTACTCGATCGGCCTGAAGGGCAACGCGGCCACCACGTTCGGCGGCAACGAGGGCCTGGGCAACTACAGCATCGGCGTCACGGCCGACGTGCAGCAGAAATACCGCTTCGATCTCAAGTACATCGACTACATCGGCCGCTACCGCGACAACGGCACGGCCGTCACGTCGCAGAACGGCTTCACCACCTTCCTGAAGGACCGCGGCTTCGTCAGCCTGACCTTCAAGACCACCTTCTGAGGGCCGCATGAACTCCACCTCTTCCCTGCTCGCGGCGCTGGTCGCCGCCGCCATTCCCACGCTCGCGACGGCTGGCGTGTCTGCCGACGAAGCCAAGGCGCTGGGCAGCACGCTCACGCCCATCGGCGCCGAGAAGGCCGGCAACAAGGACGGAACCATCCCCGCCTGGAGCGGCGGCCTGACCACGCCGCCCGCGGGCTTCAAGGCCGGTGACGGCATCCGCCCCAACCCCTACGCCGCCGACAAGCCGCGCCTCGCGATCGACGCGAAGAACATGGCCGCCAGCGCCGAGCACCTCACTGAGGGCACCAAGGCGCTGCTGCAGAAATACCCGACGTTCCGCGTCGACGTCTACCCGACGCAGCGCAGCGTCGCCTTCCCCAAGTGGGTCTACGACAACACCGCCAAGAACGCGATCAAGGCCAAGACGAACAACGAGGGCCGCTCCATCGAGGGCGCGCATGCCGGCTTCCCCTTCCCGATCCCGAAGACCGGCTACGAGGCGATGTGGAACCACCTGGTGCGCTTCAACGGCCAGGCCTACGAGTCCAAGTACCGCAACATCACGGTGGACGCGAGCGGCCGTGCGACGCTGGCCACCGAGGGCGTCAGCACGCAGGAATATCCGTTCTGGGACAACAGCAAGACCAGCGCCGACACCTACTGGAAGATCAAGCTGACCTACACCGGCCCGGCGCGCCGCGCCGGCGAGGCGCTGATGGTGGTCGACCCGCTGGACATCGGCGCCAAGGACCGCCGCGCCTGGATCTACCTGCCCGGCCAGCGCCGCACCAAGGTGGCGCCCGACCTGTCGCACGACACGCCCAACCCCGGCACGGCGGGCACGACCACCTTCGACGACACCTTCCTGTTTACCGGCTCGATGGACCGCTTCGACTTCAAGCTGGTCGGCAAGAAGGAGATGTTCGTGCCCTACAACGCCTACGCGGCGGTCTACCAGGCCAAGCAGGACGATCTGTTCAAGCCCAACCACCTCAACCCCGACCTGGTGCGCTGGGAGCTGCACCGCGTGTGGGTGGTGGAGGCGACGCTGCGCGAGGGCAAGCGCCACGTCTATGCCAAGCGCACCTTCTACCTCGACGAGGACTCGTGGGCGGCGCTGGCCAGCGACGAGTACGACGCGCGCGGCCAGCTCTACCGCACCGGCTTCGCCTACATGGCGCCGAGCTACGACCTGCCTGCGCCCTACACCGACATGTTCGGCCACTACGACCTGGTCTCGCGCCAGTATTCGCTGACCGGCTTCATCGCCGAGACCGGCGGCCTGCGGCACACCAAGCCGCTGCCCGAGCGCGAGTGGACGGCCGACGCGCTGGCCGGCGCGGGCGTGCGCTGATCGGAGCCGGTGCGTGATGAAGCGGCGCACCCTGCTCGGCGCGGCTGCGCTGCTGACGCTTCCCGCCGCGGCGCGGGCCGCGCCGGCCGCGTTCCGCGACCTGCTGGACACGCCGGCGCTGCCGAGCCGGCTGGCGCCGCGTTCGCCGCTCACCGGCCTGGCGCGCGCCGGGCAGCGCCTGGTCGCCGTGGGCCAGCGTGGCCATGTGCTGAGCAGCGACGACGCCGGCCGCAACTGGAAGCAGGCCGACGCGGTGCCGGTCAGCTCCGACCTCGTCGCCGTGCACTTCGCCACGCCGCAACGCGGCTGGGCGGTGGGCCACGACGGCGTCGTGCTGGCCACGAGCGACGCCGGAGCGCGCTGGACACGCCAGTTCGACGGCCGCCAGCTCGGCGCGCAGGGCGCGGAGAACCCGCTGCTCGACGTGTGGTTCGACGACGAACAGCACGGCATCGCGGTGGGCGCCTTCGGCACGCTGCTGGTCACCGACGACGGCGGGCGCCACTGGCGTTCCGAGCCGGCGCTGGCCGACAACCCCAAGAGCCTGCACCTCTATGCGGTGCGGCGCGTCGGCGACGCGCTGTGGATCGCCGGCGAGCAGGGCCTGCTGCTGCGCCACGACGGCAGCCGCTTCGTCGCGCGGCCCACGCCTTATGCCGGCACCTTCTTCGGCGTATTCGGCAATCAGCGCGCCGTGCTCGCCCACGGCCTGCGCGGCAACGTGGTGCGCAGCGTCGACGGCGGGCGCAACTGGCAGGCCGTGACCACCGGCGTGACCGTGGGGCTGACCGCCGCCACCGTCGACGAGGCCGGCCGCTTCGTCATCGTCAGCCAGGCCGGGCATGTGCTCGTCAGCGCCGACGAGGGCGCGAGCTTCGTGCCGCAGAAGCTGGAGCGCCCCGTGCCCGCCGCCGCCGTGGCGACTGCCGGCCCCGGCACGCTGGTCGTGGCCGGGCCGCGCGGCGTCGCCACGCTGGCCCTGTCCTGAAGGAATTGCCATGCATGCGATGAGCGCCCCGGCGGGCGATGCGCCGTCCACGCTCGACGGCTTCGACAAGGCCTCGGGTTCGCTGCTCGAGCGCGCGGTGTTCAACCACCGCGCGGTGGTGCTGGTGCTGTGCGCGCTGGTCACGCTGCTGCTGGGCGCGCTGGCCGCCACGCGGCTGTCGCTGTCGGCCAGCTTCGAGAAGATGATCCCGCGCAGCCACCCCTTCATCCAGAACTATCTGGACAACCGCGCCGAGCTGCGCGGCCTGGGCAATGCGCTGCGCATCGTCGTCGAGAACCCGAGCGGCGACATCTTCGACCCCGCCTACCAGCACACGCTCAAGGCCATCCACGACGAGATCTTCCTCACGCCGGGTGTCGATCGCGCCTGGGTCAAGTCGCTGTGGGCGCCGGGCGTGCGCTGGACCGAAGTCACCGAGGAGGGCTTTCGCGGCGGCCCGGTGATGCCCGACAACTACGACGGCTCGAGCGCGGCCACCGAGCAGCTGCGCGCCAATATCGCGCGCGCCGGCATCGTGGGCAGCCTGGTGGGCAACGATTTCAAGTCGAGCATGCTGGTGGTGCCGCTGCTCGACACCGATCCGGGCAGCGGCCAGCGCCTGGACATCCGCGCGCTCTCGGCTTCGATCGAGGCCATGCGTGCGCGCATCGAGGCCGGTGGCAAGGCGCGCATGCACGTGATCGGCTTCGCCAAGCTGGTCGGCGACCTGATCGCCGGGCTGGCGCAGGTGGCGCTCTACTTCGCGCTGGCCGCCGCCATCGCCGCGGCGATCATCTACCTCTATACGCGCTGCCTGCGCTCCACCGCGCTGGTGATGGCCTGCTCGCTGGTGGCGGTGGTGTGGCAGCTCGGCCTGGTGGCCGCGCTCGGCTTCGAGCTGGATCCGTATTCGATCCTCGTGCCCTTCCTCGTCTTCGCCATCGGCGTGAGCCACGGCGCGCAGAAGATGAACGGCATCATGCACGACATCGCGCAGGGCGCGCACCGGCTGGTGGCGGCGCGCTACACCTTCCGGCGCCTCTTCCTCGCCGGGCTGACCGCGCTGCTGGCCGACGCGGTGGGCTTCGCGGTGCTGATGGTGATCGACATCGCCGTCATCAAGGATCTCGCGCTGACCGCCAGCCTGGGCGTCGCGGTGCTGATCTTCACCAACCTGATCCTGCTGCCGGTGCTGCTGAGCTACGTGGGCGTGAGCGACAAGGCCGCCGCGCGCGCGCTCGCGGCCGAGAGCGAAGCGGCGCAGGGGCGCGGCTTCAACCGCCTGTTCGGCCTGCTCGCGCGCTTCGTCGAACGGCGCTGGGCGCTGGCGACGCTGATCGCCGCTGCCGTGCTGCTCGTGGCCGGCCATGCGGTGAGCACGCGGCTGGCCATCGGCGACCTCGACCCCGGCGCGCCCGAGCTGCGCGCCGACAGCCGCTACAACCGCGACAACGGCTACATCACGTCGCACTACACGCTGTCGAGCGACGCCTTCGCGGTGATCGTCAAGACGCCCAAGGAAGGTTGCCTCAAGTACGAGACGCTGATCGAGGCCGACCGGCTCGCCTGGGCGCTGCAGCAGATCGACGGCGTGCAGACCACCACCAGCCTGACCAACGCGGTGCGCCAGATCACCGCCGGCAGCAACGAGGGCGCGCCCAAGTGGCTGACCATCGCGCGCAACCAGGACGTGCTGAACTACGGCGCGCAGCAGGCCAGCGTCAACAACCCCGACCTGTTCAACACCGACTGCTCGGTGATGCCGGTGATCGCCTACCTGGCCGACCATCGCGCCGGCACGCTCGATCGCGTGGTCGCGGTGGCCGACGGCTTCGCCAGCGAGCACGGCGCGCCGGATCGCCAGTTCCTGCTCGCCGCCGGCAATGCCGGCATCGAGGCGGCCACCAACATCGTCGTGCGCAAGGCCTGGGTGCAGATGCTGCTGCTGGTCTACGCCGCGGTGATCGTGCTGGCCTTCATCACCTTCCGCAGCTGGCGCGCGGTCGTCGTCGCGGTGGTGCCGCTGGTCGTGACCTCGGTGCTGTGCGAGGCGCTGATGGTCGCGCTGGGCATCGGCGTCAAGGTCGCCACGCTGCCCGTCGTCGCGCTGGGCGTGGGCATCGGCGTGGACTACGCGCTCTACCTGCTGTCGGTGCAGCTCGCGCAGCAGCGCGCCGGCGTGCCGCTGGCGCAGGCCTGGCGCCAGTCGCTGCGCTTCACGGGCAAGGTGGTGGTGCTGGTCGGCGTGACGCTGGCCGCCGGCGTGGCCACCTGGGCGCTCAGCCCCATCAAGTTCCAGGCCGACATGGGCGTGCTGCTCGCGTTCATGTTCGTGTGGAACATGGTGGGCGCGGTGGTGATGATTCCGGCGCTGTCGCGCTTCCTGCTGCCGACGCGGGGGTGAGCGACGCGGCGGGTACGGCGTCCAGCAGCCGGCGGCTGTAGGAACGCCCTTCCGCGGCCAGGGCGCGCAGGTTGCGGTCGTCCTCGCGGCTCTTCGGGTACAGCAGCTCGATGTGCTGGAAGGTGGCATAGCGCTCGGCCAGCGGCACCAGCCGGATGCGCGAGGAGAACGAGCCGATGCGCCCCGGCAGCAGGCTGATGCCCATGCCGCCGCTGATCAGGTTGATCAGCGAGAAGATGTCGCCCACGTGCATGGTCACGCGCGGCGCGATCCCCGCCTTGGCGATCAGCTGCTCGAAGCTCTGCGAGGTGATGAAGCCGTTCTTGAGGGTGACGAAGTTCTCGTCGGACAAGGCCGCGAGATCGACGCTGTCGCGGCCGGCCAGCGGCGAATCGAGCGGAACGGCCAGGTACATCCGATCGACGAACAGCGGCACTCTCAGCAGCTGTTGCGTGGCGATGCCCTCGTGCATGCCGATCAGCACGGCATCGAGCTTGCCGTGCTCCAGCCCATCCAGCAGTTCGCTGTTCGACCCGAGCGTGAGATCGATCTGCAGCCCCTCCTTGCGCAGCTTCGTGCCGACGATCAGGTGCGGCACGCAGTGCAGCGTCAGGGAGTAGATCGCGCCCAGCCTCAGGCGGTCGCCCAGGATTCCGGCGCGTTCGCGCGTCTGGCGGATGCCGTCCTCGCATTCGCTGACGACGCGCCGGGCCGATTCAGCCAGCTGGTGCGCGGTGGCGAGCGGAACCAGCTTGCGGCCCACCCTGCGGAACAGCGGGCAGCCGACGGCCTCTTCCAGCGAATGCAGCGCGCGGTGCACGCTCACCGTGCTCTGGTCGAAGGCCTCGGCCACGCGTGACAGGCTCTCCAGCCGCATGAAGGCGAGAAAGATCTCGAGCTTGCGCAACGTGAACGCCTCGTCTATGGCCACCGTGAACCCGTCTGGACTGGTCACCGACGCCGGCACGATAGCAGATGGCCCCCGGCCCGCCGGACCATTAACTTCAAGTTCGGCCACGTGCGCTGGCGTTGATTGATCGCCTGAATCGGAAACTCCACCATAGAGGCATCGATCGGCACGGTATCCCCCGTCGAGGGCCTCCCGAAGGCCGGTCGCCGCCGTCGGGCCCTGCCTGGCGACCACCACCAGCAGGAGACAAAGCGCATGAGTACCTCTCTATCGGCCGCCGGCGGGGCCCTGCCCATGGCCGGCAAGGCCTCGCAGGAACAAGCCGGGCGGGTTCCCCGCAAGGTGGTTGCGGCCACCGTGGCAGGCAACTGTCTGGAGTTCTACGACTTCATGACCTATGCCTATTTCGCGGTCTACATCGGCAACGCCTTCTTCCCGGCGTCCACCGAGATGGGGCGCCTGCTGGCGTCGGTGGCGGCCTTCGGCGTCGGCTTCGTCACGCGCCCGCTGGGCGGCATCCTGATCGGCGCGCTGGCCGATCACGCCGGCCGGCGTCCCGCGCTGCTGTTGACCATCCTGCTGATCACCGTCGGCACCATGGGCCTGGCGCTGACACCCTCATACGAGAGCATCGGCCTGTGGGCGCCGATCATCGTCGTGACGGCGCGGCTGATCCAGGGCCTGGGCCTGGGCGGCGAGGTCGGCCCGGCGAGCGCCTTCCTGATCGAGATCGCGCCACCCGGCAAGCGCGGGCTGTACGGCGCGTGGCAGGTCTCGAGCCAGGGCCTGGCGATGCTGGCCGCGGGCCTGTCCGGCATGTGGCTGACGGCCTCGCTGTCGCCGCAGGAGATGCAGGCCTGGGGCTGGCGCGTGCCGTTCGCGATCGGCCTCTTGCTGATCCCGGTGGCCCTGTACCTGCGCCGCACCATGCCCGAGACCGCCGGGCACGGCCATGCGCCGGCGCGCAGCGCGGGCGCCGAGCAACCCCGCCTGCGTGACTACACGGGCCTGGTGGTGCTGGCTATGCTGGTGATCCTGGGCGGCACCGTCTCGGTCTACGTCGGCGGCTACATGACCACCTACGCGATCACCACGCTGAAGATGTCGCCCACGGTGTCGATGGCGGCCACGCTGGTGCTCGGGCTCACGACCTTTGTATTCGCGATGATCGGCGGCTGGGCCAGCGACCGTTTCAACGCCCGTTCGCTGATGGTCTGGTCGCGCATCATCGTCGCGGCGCTGGCCTGGCCGGCCTTCTGGCTGCTGGTGCAGGTCAAGACCCCGGCGGTGCTGCTGCTCGTCACCTTCGTGCTCGCCGCGCCGGCGATGATCGGCGGCGCCGCATCCATCGTCGGCATCGCGGCGGCCTTCCCGGCCCGCATCCGCGCCACCGGCATCGCGGTCAGCTATTCGATCGCGGTGGCGGTGTTCGGCGGCTCGACCCAGTTTCTCGTCACCTGGCTGGTCAAGACGCTCGACAACCCGCTGGCCCCGGCCTGGTACCTGACGGTGGCCAGCCTGATCACGGCCGTCGCGATGTACTACCTGCCCGACAACAGCGGCAAGCCGCTGGCGAAGTAAGCCGGCGCGCCCCTCGCGAGTGCCAAGCCCCATGGATACATCGACCTCCAGCCCCTGGAACACGCGCGGCCGCGACCGGCAATGCCGGCTCGCGCGCGCCGCCAGCCAGCAGATCGGCAAGCAGGTGCCGCGCGAGCGAGCGCGCGACCTGCTGCATGCGGTGATCGCGCCCGGCGACCGGATCTGCCTCGAAGGCAACAACCAGAAGCAGGCCGACTACCTGGCCGAGGTGCTGGCCGACTGCGACCCGCAGCGCCTGCACCACCTGCACATGCTGCTGTCGGTGCTCGCGCTGCCCAGCCACATCGACCTGTTCGAGCGCGGCCTCGCCAGCAAGGTCGACTTCTCCTTCTCGGGGCCGCAGGGCGCGCGCCTGTCGCGCCTGGTGCAGGAGCGGCGCATCGAGATCGGCGCCATCCACACCTACCTGGAGCTGTTCGCGCGCTATTTCGTCGACCTCACGCCGCAGGTCTGCCTGATCGCGGCCGAGGCCGCCGATGCGCAGGGCAACCTCTATACCGGCGCGAATACCGAGGACACGCCGGCCATCGTCGAGGCCACGGCCTTCCGCGGCGGCATCGTGATCGCCCAGGTCAACCGGCTGACCGATGCGCTGCCGCGCGTCGACGTGCCGGCCGGCTGGGTCGACTTCATCGTCGAGGCACCGCGGCCCAACCACATCGAGCCGCTGTTCACGCGCGACCCGGCGCAGATCTCGGACGTGCAGGTGCTGATGGCGATGATGGCCTTGAAGGGCATCTACGCCGAATACGGCGTGCAGCGCCTCAACCACGGCATCGGCTTCGACACCGCGGCCATCGAGCTGCTGCTGCCCACCTACGGCGAGTCGCTCGGGCTCAAGGGCAAGATCTGCTCGCACTGGGCGCTCAACCCGCACCCGACGCTGATCCCGGCGATCGAGGCCGGCTGGGTGCAGACCATCCACAGCTTCGGCTCCGAAGTGGGCATGGAGCGCTACGTCGCGGCGCGGCCCGACGTGTTCTTCACCGGCGCCGACGGCAGCCTGCGCTCGAACCGCGCGTTCTGCCAGACCGCCGGACTCTATGCCTGCGACATGTTCATCGGCTCGACGCTGCAGATGGACCTGCAGGGCAACAGCTCGACGGCGACGGTGGGCCGCATCACCGGCTTCGGCGGCGCACCCAACATGGGCTCGGACCCGCACGGCCGGCGCCATGCCACGCCGGCCTGGCTGCAGGCGGGGCGCGAGGCCGGCGGCCCCGGCGCGATCCGCGGCCGCAAGCTTGTCGTGCAGACGGTGCAGACCTTCCGCGAACAGATGGCGCCGGTGTTCGTCGAATCGCTGGACGCCTGGAAACTGCAGGAAGCGATGGGCGCCGATCTGCCGCCGATCATGATCTACGGCGACGACGTCACCCACGTCGTCACCGAGGAAGGCATCGCCAACCTGCTGCTGTGCCGCACCGCCGAGGAGCGCGAACAGGCGATCCGCGGCGTGGCCGGGTTTACGGCGGTCGGGCTGGCGCGCGACAAGCGCATGGTCGAGAACCTGCGCGACCGCGGCATCGTGCGGCGCCCCGAGGACATGCAGATCGACCCGCGCCAGGCCAGCCGCGACCTGCTGGCGGCGCGTTCGATCAAGGATCTGGTGCGCTGCTCGGGCCATCTGTACGACCCGCCTGCGCGTTTCCGCAACTGGTGAGGCAACTGGTGAGGCAACTGGTGAGATGAACGGCATGGAACAGTTCGACTACCACTTCGCGAGCGCGCGTGCCGCGGCCGGCCGCGCCGAGATCGGTCTCCCGCCGGGGGTGCTGTGCGGCGTCGTCGGCTCGGGCAACCTCGAGGTGCTGATGGAACCGGCGGCCGGCGATGCGCAGGACTGCCACATCACGGTGCAGACGGCCGCGCGCGGCTTCGGCACCATCTGGCAGGCGGTGCTCGAAAGCTTCTCGACCCAGCACGCCGTGGGCGGCACGCGCGTGCGCATCCACGACATGGGCGCCACCCCCGCGGTGGTGACGCTGCGCTTGCGGCAGGCGCTGACGCAATACACCCAGCAATACACGCAGCAAACCACCGGAGGCCGCTGAGATGCACAGCTACCTGGAAGCCAGCGCGCGCCAGCGCGTGGCGGCGCTGCTCGACGCGGATTCGTTCGTCGAATTCCTGCCCCCGCAGCAATCCGAGCCCAGCGCGCACCTGGCGGCGCTGGGCATCCCGGGCGCGTTCGACGACGGCGTCGTCATCGGCGCAGGCCGCATGGACGGCCGGCGCGTGCTCGTCGTCGCGCAGGAAGGGCGCTTCATGGGCGGCGCTGTCGGCGAAACCCACGGCGCCAAGATCTGCGGCCTGCTGGCGCGCGCCGCGCGCGACCAGCCCGACGCGGTGCTGCTGCTCACCGACTCCGGCGGCGTGCGCCTGCACGAAGCCAATGCCGGGCTGATCGCGATCTCGGAAATCATGCGCGCGATGCTGGCCACCCGCGCTGCCGGCGTGCCGGTGATCGGCGTGGTCGGCGGCTCCTGCGGCGCCTTCGGCGGCATGGGCATCGTCACCAGTCTGTGCTCGGCGCTGATCATGACCGAGGACGGCCGGCTGGCGCTGTCCGGCCCCGAGGTGATCGAGACCGTCAAGGGCGTCGAGGAGTTCGACTCGCGCGACCGCGCGCTGGTCTGGCGCGTCACCGGCGGCAAGCACCGCTTCCTGATGCGCGACTGCAGCGCGCTGGCCGACGACGATGTGCACGACCTGCGCCGCTGCGTGATCGAGACCCTGGCGGCTTGGCGCGACCCGGCGCCCGGCCTGGCGCAGCTCGAAGTCCGGCAGCAGCAGTTGCAGGAACGGCTGCGCTGCTTCAGTGGCATGAACGACGGTACGCAGGTCTGGCGCGCGATGGGCTTGAAGCAGCCCGAGCGCGTCGCGCTGATGGAACCCGAGGACCTGGGCGCGCTGCGCGAGGAGTTTGCATGATGGAACTGGACACCCTGCTCGATGCGCTGTTCCCCGCCGGCCACCGCGTGAGCGTGCACGGCGACCTGGTCGCCGGCGAGGCGCAGACCGCGCAGGGCACGGTCGCGGTGCTCGGCACGACGCACGCCGCGGCGATCGGCCACGAGATCGCGCTGGGCCTGGCCGGCCGTGTCATCGAGGTGATGCGCCAGCATCCGCGGCGCCCCATCGTGTTTCTGGTCGACACGCAGGGCCAGGCCTTGTCGCGCGCCGAGGAACTGCTGTGCCTGAACGGCAGCTTCGCGCACCTGGCCAGCTGCGTCGATGCGGCCCGGCGTAGCGGTCACCCGACCCTGGGCCTGGTGACCGGCGTCGCCGTCAGCGGCGGCTTCCTGTCCTTCGGCCTGATGAGCGACCGCGTCTATGCATTGGCGGCCTCCGAGGTGCGCGTGATGGATCTGCGCGCAATGGCTCGCGTGACCAAGCTCGAGCACGAGCGCCTGGTCGAACTGGCCAAGACCGTGCCGACCTTCGCGCCGGGTGCCGAGAACTATGTGCGCATGGGCGCCATCGATGCGGTGTGGCCGCAGCCGTCGGCGGCGTTGCTGGAGGCCGCTTTGGGTGAACTGATCGCTGCGCCGTCGGTGCACGACGGCCGCATGCAGCGGGGCCGCGAGCGCGGCGGCCGCCTGGCCGCGCGCGCGACCTTCGAGCGCGTGCTGGCGGCATGAGAAACCACCCCGTCATCGTGCGCCGGCATGACCGTGTGCACGTGGCGCCCGAGGCGGCGCTGCAGATCGTGAGCTGCGGTGATCCGCTGCCGCAGGCCCGCGCCGTGCGGGCTTGGCTAGCGGCCGGCCTGCCGCTGGTGGCGGCGCGCCAGCCGGAAGTCGACGATGGACAGGTGACGCTCGGGCTGACGCTGCCGCCGGGCAGTGCCATCCGGCGCATCGGCGTGCGCGTGCCGGCCGCGTCGATTCGCCGCGTCGAGCCTGCGCTGCCGATCGCGCGCTGTGCGGCGCTGCTGCCGGCCGCGCTGCGCGTGCCGCTGCTGCAACTGGATGCGACCCTCAGTGCGCTGGCCGTGCGCGTCGGCGTCTACGGCTCGCTGGCCTGGCAAGTGACCAGCGGGCAGGCCTATTGGCGCGATGGAGGGCGCGAGCCTTCCGACATCGATCTCTTGTGCGATGTGCCTGGCGCCGCGCGGGTATCTGCCTGCCTAGCCCACCTCGCCGCGCTGGACGCTGCAGCGCCCGTGCGCATCGACGGCGAAATCCGCCTCGGCGGCACGCGTGCGGTGGCCTGGCGCGAACTGCTGGCCGCGCGCGGGCGCAGCGAAGCGCAGGTGCTGGTGAAGGGCGAACGCCGCGTCTGGCTCGCCACGGTCGACGCCTTCGTGAACGCACACGTACCCGAGCTCGCCGATGCTGACGCTTGAACGCCCGTCTGCGCCGCCCGCGCCCGCGCCCGATCGCCCGAGCACCGAGCGCATCGGCGCGCGCGCGATCCGCGCGCTGTACGACGAGGTCGCGTTGTTTCCGAAGCCGGGTCTGGTGAGCCGGGTCGACACCGGCTCGCACGCCGACATGAACTTCGGCACCTTCATGCGCAGCCTGCAGGCCTTGCAGGACTATTTCCCGGCGATCGCGCGGCTGGGCACGCAGCACGCGCCGCTGGCCGAGCTGCGCGCCCTGGGCCGTGCCGCCGAGCAGCGCATGCTGGCCGCCACCAGTGGCGTCAATACGCACCGCGGCGCGATCTTCAACCTCGGGCTGCTGTGCGCCGCCGCCGGCCTCCGGCCAGCGTCCGCCACGCCGGAACAGCTGTGCCTGACGGTGGCCGAGCGCTGGGGCGACGAGCTGCTTGCCGCGGCCGAGCCCGCGGCCAGCACGCACGGCGCGCAGATGCAGCGCCGCTACGGCAGCGGCGGCGCCCGGCTCGAAGCGGCGCGGGGCTTTCCCAGCGTGCGCGAGGTCGGCCTGCCGGCCTGGCGCGACGCGCGCTCGCGCGGCGCATCGCTGCGGCTCGCGGCGGTCCAATGCTTCTTCGCGCTGGTGTCCGAGCTGGAAGACACCAACCTGCTGTGGCGCGGCGGCCCGCAGGGGCTGGACTTCGCACGCCGCGGTGCGCGCGACTTTCTGCGCTGCGGCGGCGTCTTCGACGAGGGCTGGTTCTCGCGCGCCACGCAACTGCACGCCGAGTTCGTCGCGCGCGACCTGAGCCCGGGCGGCGCGGCCGATCTGCTGGGCGTGAGCCTGTTCCTGGCCGAGCGCTGACGACCGTGCGCATCGCCGTCCTGTTCAGCGGCCAGGGTGGGCAGCAGCCCGAGCACCTGGAGCAGCTTCGCCGCACGGCCGACCCGGCGCTGCGGCACGCGCTGCAACAGGCCTGCGGCGATGGCGACGACCTGCACGCCAACGCCGTGGCACAGCCGCTGATCTTCGCGCTGCAGATGCAGCGCTGGATGCAGATCCAGGCGCTCGTGCCGTCGCCGATCGGAATGGCCGGCTACTCGCTGGGCGAGCTCGCCGCCGTCGCTGCTGCCGGCGCGTTCGGCGCCGTGGACGGCATGGCCCTCGCGGCGCAACGCGCTGCCTCGATGGACGACTGCGTCAGCGGCGAGGCCGGCCTGCTCGCCGTGCGGGGCTTGAGCGCAGCCAACGTCGCCGACATCGCGCAGCATTCGGCGAGCTTCGTGGCCATCACCAACCCCGACCGCCACGTCATCCTCGGCGGCCTGTGTGCGGCGCTGCAGTCGGCGCAGGCGCTCGCGCTGGAGCGCGGCGCCGCGCGCACGGTCATGCTGCCGGTGCACACGCCCTCGCACACGCCGCTGCTGGTCGAGGCCGCGCAGCGCTTCCGGCAAGCGCTGGCGCCCTGGGCGACGACGCGGCCGCTGTCGTGCCGCGTGCTCAGCGCGATCGACGGCCGCGCCGCCACGACCGCCGAGCGCGCGCTCGATGCGCTGGCCGATCAGATCTGCACCCCGCTGGATTGGGCGCGCTGCCTGGAGACACTGCTCGAACTGCAGCCCGACGCCATCGTCGAGATCGGCCCCGGCGATGCGTTGACGAAGATGTGCCTGGAGATCGACCCGCACATCGCCGTGCGATCGCTGGACGCCTTTCACGACCTGCCCGACGGGCTCGCCGTCTGGCTCGCGCGCCTGCGCGAGCGCCGCTGACAACGACACCAAGGAGACAAGGAATGAACACCGCCACCCGCATCGTCGAACTGAACGCGGTGTCGCTGTCGCGCGCCATCGCCGAGCGCCAGATGTCCTGCCGCGAAGTCATGCAGGCCTATCTGGCGCAGATCGAGCGGCTCAATCCGAAGGTCAACGCGATCGTGTCGCTGCAGCCGCCCGAGGGCTTGCTCGCGCAGGCCGACGAGCGCGACGCGCAGCTCGCCCGTGGCGAGCGCATGGGCTGGATGCACGGCTTCCCGCAGGCGCCGAAGGATCTGGCGAACACGGCCGGCATCGTCACGACCATGGGCTCGCCCATCCTGAAGGACTTCGTGCCCGCGAGCGACGCCATCGCCGTAGCGCGCATGCGCGCCAGCGGCGCGATCTTCGTCGGCAAGACCAATACGCCCGAGTTCGGGCTGGGCTCGCACACCTACAACCCGGTGTTCGGCACCACCGGCAATGCCTGGGATCCGACCAAGTCGGCCGGCGGCAGCAGCGGCGGCACCGCCGTGGCGCTGGCGCTCAACATGCTGCCGGTGGCCGACGGCAGCGACATGATGGGCTCGCTGCGCAACCCCGGCGCCTGGAACAACGTCTTCGGCCTGCGGCCGTCGATGGGGCGCGTGCCCTACGGGCCGAGTGCCGAGGTCTTCTTCCAGCAGCTCGGCTACGAAGGCCCGATGGGCCGCAGCGTGGCCGACGTGGCGATGCTGCTGTCGGTGCAGGCGGGCTACGACGCGCGCACGCCCTTGTCGCTCGACCAGGACCCGGCGCAATTCACCGGCAGCCTGCAGCGCGACTTCAAGGGCACGCGCATCGGCTGGCTCGGCGACTTCGACGGCTACCTGCCCACCGAGCCCGGCGTGATGGAACTGTGCCGCCAGGCGCTGCGGCACTTCGACGCCATCGGCTGCACGGTCGACGCGGTGCAGCCGGGCTTCGCGCCCGAGCGGCTGTGGAAGAGCTGGGTGACGCTGCGCAACTTCATCGTCTCGGGCAACCTCGGGGCGCTGCATGCCGACTCCAAGATGCGCGCGCTGCTCAAGCCCGAAGCCGTGTGGGAAATCGAGAGCGGCCTGAAGCTCAGCGGCGCCGACGTGTGGCGGGCATCCACCGAGCGTTCGGCCTGGCAGCAGGCGCTGAACGCGCTGTTCCAGCGCTACGACTTCCTGGTGCTGCCGACCGCGCAGGTGTTTCCCTTCGACGCGCGCGAGCATTGGCCGAAGCAGATCGCCGGCCGCACCATGGACACCTACCACCGCTGGATGGAGGTGGTGATCGGCCCCTCGCTGGCGGGCGTGCCGACCGTCAACGTGCCGGCCGGCTTCGGCCCCACGGGCCTGCCGATGGGGCTGCAGATCTTCGCCCCCTGCCGCCAGGACATGGCGGTGCTGCAGATCGCCCACGCCTGGGAACAGGCCACCGACTACGCACGGCGCAAGTCACCGCTGTTGTGACGGGCGATCGCCTGCCGCCTTCTTCAGTCGCTCGCGTCGCGGTCGTAGAACTCTTCCCACTCGAGTTCGGTCCACCACTCGGCCTCGAGTCCCTTGCAGGTGTCGCCGTGGGCGCGGCACATGAAGCAGCCGTCGCCGCGCGTGAGCGCGGCGTCCTCGCTCGGCGGGTAGCGCAGCAGCAGGGCCGCGGCGCCCTCGCGCGCGGCGGCCTCGGCCGCGCTCATCGGCCGGTCGGCAAGTTCACGCACGCCGCAGCGCGCGAGCCGCTCCGCGCCCTGCGGATAGAGCACTGAATTCTCGGCGTCGATGTGCCGCCACAGCGCGCGCGAGTAGCGCGTTGCCAGGGTCTCGAGCCGGGCGCGGTCGTCGTCGGAGCGCGGCCCGCGTTCGAGAAGCGGCGTCATCTCGCGCAGCCACTGCGCCATCTCGGCGTGCTCGTGCGCGAGAGCGTGCACCGGCCCGCGCTCGGCCGGCAGTTCGGCCTGCGTGACCAGCGCGTGGAAGAACACGCGCTCCTCGCGGTCGTGATGGAAATGGCCGGCGAACTCGGTGAAGAAGGCGGCGAAGCGGGCGCCGTCCTCTGCATTCGCCGTGCCGCCGACGAGGGCGCCGACATAGGTGCGAAAGGATCCGAGCACGCGATCGATCAGCGCGTGTTCGTCTTGCAATGCATCGAGCAGTTTCATCGCCGGGTCGTCGAAGTGGTGGGCAGGCGGCGCGACAAGTCTATCCAGGCCACACAGCAGAACTGCCGCAGAGATAGGTGTGGTAATCTGCCACGACTTCTGGAGTCAGCATGTCTTCGAATTCCATTCGCATCGAGGCCGGGCTGTTCGACGCCGCCCGCAGCGCGGGCGCCCTGATGTCGCGCTCGGCGGCGCAGCAGATCGAGTACTGGGCGCGCATGGGCGCCGCGCTCGAATCCTGCGGGCTGACGGTGGCCGAGGTGGCCGAGTTGCTGCGTGCACACGCCGCCGCGGGCGGTGGCGCCGATGCCCAGCTGTGGCAGTTCAAGCGCGAGCGCCAGAAGGCCGACCTGCGCAGCGCGCGCAGCGGCCGCGTCAGCCAGGACCAGCTGAGCTGGTTCTCCGGTGGCAAGGCGCGGCGCCTCGAGCTCATCGGCTCGCCCTACTGAGGGCCACCGGGCACGCGATGGCGACCACTCCGCAGGGCCCCGCGGACGAAGCGCCGCTGGACGAGCGCAGCGTCGACCTGCTGCTCTCGCACATGGGGACCGAGATGGTGCTGGTCGGCGGCCAGGCCTTGGGTTTCTGGATGAGCCGTTTCGGCATCGAGGCAAACGAGGCCGTGGCCATTTCCAACGACGGCGACGCCCTGGGCGAGCTGGCGCGTGCGGTGGCGCTCGCGCAGGCGCTGCACGCACGCCTGGAGCTGCCGCGCCAGACCCGCCGCACGGCCATCGTCGCACAACTGCGCCTGCCGGCGCCGGACGGCAAGGAGCGCAACATCGACGTTCTGCACCAGCTCTACACGGTGGCCGGGCCGAGGAAATCGGCGCAGTTCACGCGACGGGTGATCGCCGACAGCGTCGAGGTCCAGTGGCGGCCGGGCCGGCACATCCGGGTGATGGACCCGTTCGACGTGCTCGAGTCACGGGCGCACAACGCGGTGGGGTTGCTGGACGACAAGGGGCCGCATGTGCTGACGCAGGCACGATGGGCCATCGCCGTGGCGCGGCAGGCCTTGTTGCGGCTCGCCCAGGACGCAGGTTCGCAAGGGCGGCTGGGCAGTCAGTTGCAGCGCATCCATGCGCTGGCACGCAGTCAGGTGGGGCGCCGGCTGCTGCGCGAGCGCGGCATCGAACTGCTCGATGCCATCGACCTCGACGCGCTACGCACGCTGGCCCCCGCGCAAGCGCTGCAGCTCGAAGCCGTCGAACGCGCGCGCAACGCCCGCAGCGCCTGAGCCTGCCTCAGCCCTCGAGCTTGGACAAGTCGCGCACCGCGCCCTTGTCCGCACTGGTCGCGAGCAGGGCATAGGCCTTCAGCGCCGCCGACACCTTGCGCGGCCGCGGCTGCGCCGGCTTCCAGCCGAGCGCGTCCTGCTCGCGGCGGCGGCGCGCCAGTTCGGCGTCGTCGACCAGCACGTCGATGCTGCGCTTCGGGATGTCGATGCGGATGCGGTCGCCGTTGCGCACCAGGCCGATCGCGCCGCCGGCCGCGGCCTC
>Ga0268298_10001964_pt1 | contig 23157 bp, 17 predicted proteins | sample WWTPWeurt_MetaG_FD_194462 | JGI IMG/M metagenome (GOLD analysis project Ga0268298, IMG submission 194462) | Activated sludge microbial communities from WWTP in Nijmegen, Gelderland, Netherland - WWTP Weurt | ecosystem: Engineered > WWTP > Aerobic digester > Activated sludge | place... | reverse complement strand
GGTTTGAAGCGCACAAGCCTGATGTTCTCGGACTGCAAGAAACCAAAATAAGTGCCGATCAACTCACCGACGAACTGACCAAGCGCAAAGGCTACAAGAGCTATTTTGCCCATGCCGAGAGAAGAGGTTACAGCGGCGTAGGCATCTATACAAAAATAGAACCACTGACGGTGCAAGAGGGTTTCGGCGTCAAACGCTTTGATGATGAGGGGCGCACACTCGTAGCCGACTACGGAGACTTCTTGCTCGCCAACATTTACTTCCCCAATGGTGCCGCCAATGAAGATCGTCTCGCTTACAAAATGGATTTTTATACCGAATTTTTGAAATGGGCCAGGAAGCAGAGCAAGGCTGGTCGAAAGCTTATTGTCTGCGGCGACTTCAACACGGCCCACAAACCCATAGATCTGGCCAGACCAAAGGAAAATGAAAAGATCTCAGGCTTTCTACCGGAAGAGCGCGACTGGATGGACAAATACATAAAAGCGGGAAACATCGACACCTTTAGAGAATTCGATCAGTCTGCGGACAAATATACATGGTGGCATATGCGCACCAATGCCAGGGAGCGAAATGTGGGATGGCGCATAGACTATTTCTTCGCCAATAGCCTTTTGAAAGACAATCTGGCAGGGGCAGGCATTTTGGCCGATGTGCACGGCTCCGATCATTGCCCTGTTACCCTGGAGCTTAAGATCTGAGGCAAGCGCTTGCTATTAAGCGCAAAATAGGGGATATTTTTTCCTATGAATGAACTACCTGCGCCCACCACAATTGAATCCGGCAAGATTTGGGAGAACCGCTCCACCAAGGAAATTCTCTACGGCATTGCCAAGATAAAGAAAGCCGACTACGCTATTTTGCGTATCGCTTCCCATGACATCAATATAGACGGCGAGATCTTGCTTTCCAAAGGCAGTACCGTCTCAGGAGCGCGGCTCATTCTTGAAGACGGTGCGGTGGAAGGCTATCCGGCCTTGAAAGCGCTTCTGTCTGTACACGACGGCACCTATTCACTTCTAGACTACAGCCAGATCAGTGACCAGGCGGTGCACCTTGAACAGGGTCTGAAAGTGAAAATAAACCAGCTCCTCAATGCCCTGCCTAATTTGCCAGACACCGTTGAAGAATTGACCGAGGGTGCCGTGGTGGGCAAAATTCGCAGCTTCGACCCCATAGATTTGCCTGAACCGCAAGTGGAAGCAGCCAAAGGCAGCAAAGTAGGCGTCAAGCCGGAGCCGCCTCACATCGAGACCGCAGACGAGGCGCTGAAGCGCACCTTGCCCGTAGCCGTGATAATCACAGCCGTAATTCTGGTCATGGCCATCATTGCAACCATTGCCGTAATAGCCTTTAAGCCCCAGGTCGTGCCGAACTAGAAGTCGTGCCGAACTAGAAGGCAGGCCTGACTAGAAGCGGTCAGGCTAGACCGAGCATAAACTTGAGCGCCGGCTCCAGATCAGGATCTTGAAACTGATAACCGCTTTGCTTGAGCTTCTGGGGCAAGACTCGCAGACTGGCAAGCATAAGTGCTTCGGCCATTTCACCATAAAGAGCCTTGAGCAAGGCGGGCTGCACCGGCAAGAGCGCCGGGCGATGCAAGACACGGCCAAGCGATCTGGAAAACTGAGCATTAGTGACGCATTCCGGCGACACCAGATTGAAGGGACCGGAGAGAGTCGGCTCCTGGATGGCATGATAGATGGCAGCGGATACATCTTCCAGGGCCACCCAGGGGAAGTATTGCTGCCCGGAACCCACAGGTCCGCCGCCACCGCTTTGAAATACAGGTAGAAGCTTAGCCAGGGCACCGCCGCGAGGACTCAAGACAGCGCCGATGCGAGCGTAACTGACTCTCGCTCCGGACTTTTCCGCCAGGCTACCGCTTTGCTCCCAGGAGCGACAAACCTCAGCCAGGAAACCGGAACCGCAAGCGGCATCCTCCGTCAGTGGTTCCACTCCTCTGTCGCCATAAAAACCCACAGCGGAAGCAAAAACCACGGCAGCGGGAGGTTTCTTCAGACCCGCAAGCAACTTGGCCAGATAAGTCGTACTCTTGACGCGGCTTTCGAAGATCAACTGCTTTTCTTGTAAGGTCCAGCGCGAAGCCGCCACATTGTGTCCGCAAAGGTGCACCACGGCATCAAGATCTTCCGGCAGCGGTCTGGCGATTTCTTCCCGACTGGGATCCCAGAGGATGGCATCATCACCGGCCACGATACCAGCGCTGGCGCCTCTGGCCAGCGTAATAACTTGATGCCCCTGTGTTTCCAATAAGGCCTTGAGGTGGCGACCCACCAGACCGGTGGCGCCGGAAATCAATATTTTCAGAGGTTTATCACCATAGCGGTCCTTGAGAGCCAGATCCCTGGCCAAAAGGGCATGGCGATAGCGAAAGAGCCTCTTCAGTTCCGACTTTATGTAAAGAGCACCGCCGATTTTCCCGGGCAGGCCCAGGGGCGGACAGAACTCTACCCGGTCCAGAAGTTCAGAAAGTTCGCCGGTGCCGTCCTTAGCCCCGTCGGCGATGAAGTCGCCGCCGGTCTCCAGATTTCTCACCTTGTGCAATTGCTGCCAGAAGCGGAAGGGACCGGCAATCTGATAATCGCAGAACTGCTCGCCGGCAATATACTCTTTATGACCCAGCACCCAGGGTATGCTCACCGGACCCTGCTTGATCAGAAGCACCACCCTGGAGCCATCTGCAATGCCGCCGGAGCGCTCAACGCACTGGACATCCACCCAGGGGGGAGAGAGACGATCGAAGGCCCCTTTTGCTTCGTGCCAGGCGAAGACCTCGGAAGCAGGGGCATGGAAACGGGAACGCGCTTCAAAAACCAGGTTGCTCAAGCTCACCTCTTTTAAGTTTGTCACCAAGACTTAGGGCAACATGCACAAGCAACATTATGAACCGTCAAAAGACGGTTAGAATAAATAATCCACAGGTATGAAGGTAATGGATTACCTTCAGAACCATCATGACATCTCAATTCGGCTCATTTTCGTAGAATTCAGGGAAGCAAAAGTGGCTACAAACAAAGAATGGGAAAAGTATTTTGAGCAGGGTAATATCGCCTTTGAACAGGGGCAATATGAACAAGCTGAAACCATGCTCAAAGCAGCGCTTTCGACTTCCGAGCGCGGACAGGATGAGCTAGTAACCGCCACCAGCTTGGATCGACTTGGCGAGCTGTACTTCGAGATGCAGCAATACGACCAGGCTGAGCCTCTTTTCAAACGGGCGCTCGGTATCAGGGAGCGACTCCTGAAACCTCATGACGACATGGTTGTAGCCAGCCTCAATAATCTATCCGCTCTTTATTTCTTCCAGGGCAAACACGACCAGGCCGAAGCGCCTTGCAAAAAGCTTTGCGAAGTTTACGAAGCCGTTCTGGGTAAAGACCATGCCGAAGTGGCCACTTCAGTAAACAATCTTGCCCTCATCTATTCAGCTCAGGGCAAAAATGAGGAGGCCCAGCAACTCTTCGCCAGAGCCCTGGCTATCAAAGAAAAGGCTCTGGGTAGGCAACACCCGGAAGTGGGCGATATTCTCAACAACATGGCCAATATCTGCATATCGGAAACCAGATATGAAGAAGCCGAGCCGCTCTTGACGGAAGCCATAGCGATTCTGGAGACCGGTATAGGTTCCGACCACCCGGATTTGATTCCAATTCTTACCAGCCTGGCGGCGGTATCCCAGGTGAACGGCAACCACAAGGCGGCCAGTAAGCACTTGGAAAGACTACTGTCCTTGAAAGAAATCAATCTGGCACCCAATCACCCCGAAGTTGTAGATTGCATTGTCAACCTGGCTTCCTCCTATCTCTATGAGGGCCGCTTCGCGGACGCAGAGCGGCTCTATAAGAGAGCCATGGGTATCAGGGAGAGAGCCAAGGGGCGTCAGAGCCCGGAAGTAGCGGAAATTATCGCCGCCATCGCTTTTGTGCATCAATCGGATAACAAGTATCTTCTGGCCGAGAATCTATATAAAGAAGCGCTGGCCATCTGCGAACAGTCCCGTGGAGCCAATAGCCCGGAGGCGGAAGCACGGCTCTGGGACCTGGCCTGCCTTTACCACAATAATGCCCGCTACCAGAAGGCTGAGCCGCTCTGGCAGAGATTGGCCACCCTCAGGGAAGAACATCTGGGAGAAAACCATCCTGATACCCAGGCCTGCCTCGACAGCTTGATTATTTGCTACTTGCAGCAAACCAAGTATGCCGAAGCCGAAAAACTGCTGGTGCGCCTCAAGAACTTGCGGGAAGCTTCACTTGGACCGGATCATGCCGATGTGGCTGCCTGCTTGCATTATCTAGCTGAGATCATGCGCCACGACGGTCGCTTCGATCAAGCGGAACAGTACTACAAACGCGCCCTCGATATTCGCACCAAGGCTCTGGGACCCAATCATCCGGAAGTGGCTCACTCTCTGGAAGGCTATGCCCTGCTTCTGGCAGCCACTTATAGAGAGATGGAAGCAGAGCACATGAGGGTTTGTGCCGAAGCCATATTGAAAGCAGCCAGTCACTAAAAGAGCATATGAGCTTTAGGCCGCGAACACGCCACCAGAGGTGATACCAGTCACTGCTGGCAATAAAAATGGACCAAAGCCGAGCGCCAACCGGAATGATTTTCTGACGACCGCGATTGCTCCCGAACCCGGCGGGGAATAATTGGGAATACGGAGGTCTGAACTAATGGCAAAACAAGAAATCGAAGCAGACAAGGTGCTCCCGCCGGTAGAAGTGGCGGATGCCAAAACCAAGCAATGGAGCGACACCAGCGCCGAACTCTGGGCTAAACCCCAGGATGGTAAGACCGACAAAATCGCTACCGGAGCTGCCACTGATGGCATCGGCCCCCATCCGGACACCTGGAAGGTGGACGAGAAAGGCAACGTGCTTCAGGCCGGCGACAAATACAAAGCCACCTACGACGCGCAAGGACAGCTCACGGAGGCCAGCTTCGGGGATAGTTCCTACAAGCTCGATAGAAAAACCGGCACCCTGACCGAGACCTTCATCGGCAATGACGGACAGCAACATAGCTACAAAATGGAAAACATCAAAGAATTCTCTGCCAAGCCTTTCGAAGGCAATAATCCAGGCGGGCCCTTCAAGGGCATGGGCATAGAAGCGAAAACAGAAGGCGGCAGCGGCACCTCTCGCTCCAGTGTGATCTGGGAAACCGACGGCGCTGCCACCTGGCGTGACTTTATGTGGCATCCCAAAAACGTAGTCGAAGCCACCGGACCGGATCAACCCCACCCCAAGACCTGGCAGTACGATAACAACGGCAATCTGACCAGGGCCGGCACCGCCGCAGAGATGACTTATGGAGCTAATGGTGAACTAACCAGGGTTAGATTAGGCACCGACACATATGAGCGCTCAGGCCCTGACGAGATCAAACACACTCGTCTGAATAAGGAAGGCAAGGAAGTCGTTGACGTTATCAAAGGCGTCACCGATTTTGCAGCCAATCCCTATTTTGCCAGCCGTTACGGTCGCGTTGCCGGGGTATCCCTAGATATCAAATACGGTGCCACAAGCCGCGAAGGCAGGTCGGTACCACTATGGAAAAGCGAAGAGCTTGAAATGAACGCCGCCAAACTTTTCAAGGTCGAGAAAAACTAGCGTTCCTTCGAACCTGCCTCTAAAACAACAATCTGCGCGGCCTCTTTCTTAGCCTCTTCAATCATGGAAGAGTTTTCGTAGGCTCGCAACAGCGCTCTATGCCCGGCCAGCCAGCCTGGATAAAGTTCAATTGCCTTCTTGAGGTTCTCCAGCCCTTCCTTGCGCACGGCGGCATCGGCGGAAGCCGACTGCGACTGACCAATCAACAAATAGGCGGGCGCATAGTAGGGATTCAATTGCAGGGCCTTGCGCGCCATTTCAACAGCCAATTTATGATCGGAAGCTTTAATTGCCAGTTCGGCCAGGCAGAGGTAAGCCGGGTAAGACTTTTCATAAAGACTGAGCGCATCCTGGGCGGAAGCCTTGGCTTTAACCGGCTCATCCAGCGCGATCTCTACACGACAGCGCTCCACCAGCAAGCGACTGACCAGGTTGGCATTTTCAGAGCGGGCGCTCTCCATCGAGGCATTGGCCGCAGCCAGGGCCTCTTGCGCCTCCTTGAACTTACCTTCCAGCCGCAACGCGACGGCATCATAAAGGGCATAGAGAAGATTGCCGGTTCTCGATTCGACCGGCACTTTATCAAGGTTCTGACGAGCCAGGGCAGGCATACCGGCATCGAGCAAAGCTTCTACCATGCCATAACGGAAACCTTCTTTGCGTTCGGGAGGCAACACCTCAAAAACAGCCATCATGCTCTTAGCCGTAGTCTCGGTCTGGTCTCGCAAGAGCTTGCACTTAGCCAGAAGAAATGCATCATCGGCGGTGGCACCCTTGTCTTTGAAGCCCACAACCAGATTTTCAAATTGCGTGGCGGCATCGCCATAACGACCCTCATCGTATAACAGGCAGGCCAGCGAGCGCATAACATCAATGCGACTTGGCTCGTCGGGAGAAAGCCCCGGTGTCAGCTGCTGCAAGGCCATGGCTGTAACAAAGGCCGCTTCCGCCTGCATATAGTCGTCATTCTCGGCATAACAAAAGCCGAGCGATACCATGTCTTTAATAGAAGTAGGCACTATATTCAGTGCGCGGGTATACTCTTTGGCGGCTTGAGAAAACTTACGCTTCTGTATGTAGTATGCGCCCAGACTTCTATGGGGGCTGGGGTCGGTCTGATTGAGGTTGGCCGCTTCCTTGAACTCTTCAATGGCCTTATCGTCTTCGTTGAGGGCCAGAAGCACATTGGCATAGCCCAGATGCAGGGCGGCATTCTTCGGATGGCGAGTCAGCTGCTCTTTGTATTCACTGGCCAGATCGCTATAGCGCTTTTCGGTCACCAGAAGCTTGTAAAGTCGCTCCCGGGCGGCTGCGTTTTCGGGGTCAAGGGTGAGTGCTTCCTTCAAACAGTCTATGGCTTTGTTGGTATTACCAGCCAACAAATTCAAATTGGCCAGTTCAGCCAGCTCAAAGCCTTTGTCTTTCGACAATTCTACAGCCTTGGTTTGATCGCTCAAGGCGCCGGGAAGATCTTCAGCCAGTTTTTTGACGGTGGCACGGTTGCGGAAGTACTTGGCTGAACTGCCATCAAGGGTGATGGCACGATCAAGCTCCTTGAGGGCCTCCTTCAGACGCCACTGCTGCGTATAAATCTGGGAGAGTCGAAAGTGGGCGGCGGCACTCTTGGGACTGAGCTTGATGCCGGTCTGGGCAGCGGCGACAGCGCCGTCGAAGTCGTTGCGGGAAAGCTTTACGTCGACCAGCATGTCGCGCGCTTCACTTATACGCGGCACCACGGCAAGGGTCTCAATCAGCACGGCTTCAGCGGCACGATTATCTTTTAGCCACTTTTGCTCAAGGAAAGCAATGGTTCTAAGCCCCCAGGCAAAGCGCCGATCGGCTTCAAATGCTTTGCGAGAATAGTCGCAGGCCGCCTGCGCCTGTCCTTTTTTGCCGGCTACACAGGCCAGGGCAAAATTATAGAGACAGTCGGAAGCGGCATCCGCACTGCCGGCTTGCAGGAGTTTGCCGGCTTCGTCAAAATGCCCTTGAGCCACTTCGTCCATGGCCTTCACAACGGTGAAGCAGTCATTTTGTCTGGCTACTTCGCTCTTGAGCACTTGCGTCTCGGCCTTAGCCTTCTCTGCTTCAATCTGCGTGAGCAGTTCCTTTGTCTTGGTCGGCTTGCCCACATACATATAAGCGAAACTGAGCCAGGCCTGCAGGTAACTGCGCTTCAGACGGGCGGCCGGTGACAGTTTCTCCGGCAGTTTGCCTGAAAGCAGCTTTTCTATGTGTGCCGCCACAGCGGCCCAATCACCACTGTTCATCAAGCTCATGGTGCCGGCATCGATTCGGCTCTGCGTGGAGGCGGTGGCGGTGCTAACCCCGGCAGCCCCGGTCGGCGATGTTTTGACTTTCTTGCCGACAGCCCCGGCACTGTAAGCCAGATTGAGGCTGAGAGTGAGCGCCAGACAAATTATGGAAATGGGCTTTCTGAAATGATTCTGCATTTTATACCTTGACAGCAGCGGGGTCAGCACCGGAAACAATTTTACGATCAGATTCGGAGTTCTTCTTATTTGCGCTTTTGGCCGCCGGGTTCGCACCGTCCCCCTCGGATTCAAAAAGCGATAATTGCATAACTTCTTCCATGGGAATGTTGCGCAGTCTCGGTCCGTCGAGAATTTTCGAGGCGACGCCCTTTTTCTCCATCTGGTTTATCAGGTATTGAGCCCGGTCGATAATGGTGCCGGGCAAGCCGGCCATACGTGCCACCTGCACGCCGAAGCTACGACTGGCTCCGCCGGGAGCCACAGTGCGAATGAATTCTACTTTGCCCTCGAATTCTTTCACCAGCACTTGATAGTTGACTATCTGGGGGAAGAAGCCGGCCAGCCCGTTCAACTCATGATAGTGAGTGGCAAAAATGGTGCGGGCCCGCACATCACGGGCCAGGTATTCGGCCACCGACCAGGCGATGGCCACACCGTCATAGGTGCTGGTGCCACGTCCAACTTCGTCGAGCAAGATGAGCGAACGCTTGGTAGCGGAAAGGCAGCACTGAGTTGTTTCGGACATTTCCACCAGGAATGTGGATTGCCCCTGAGTCAAGTCGTCTACGGCACCGATACGGGTAAAGACCCGGTCAACCAGACCCACATGGGCTTCTTTGGCCGGTACGAAAGAACCCATTTGAGCCAGGATCACTATCAAAGCCACCTGCCGCAGATAGCTGGACTTACCGGCCATATTGGGACCGGTCAGGATGATAAGTTGATGATCGTCGGCGGAACCTTGCAAACGCACATCGTTGGAAACATATTTACCCATGGGCAGGATCTTCTCGAGAACCGGGTGCCGCCCCTGTTTGATATGAAGAGTCTGGGAATCATCCACATGGGGACAGACGAACTTGCGTTCCTGCGCCACCTGAGAAAGTGAAAGCAATACGTCCAGGTTGGCCAGGTGTGTAGCCACTCTATGCAGTTCGGCACCAAGTGCCACCAGAGTGCGACGAAACTCCGTATAAAGTTTGTACTCAAGATCGCTCTCATTCTTCTCGGCATTGAGGATCTTGGCTTCGTACTCTTTGAGATCGGGCGTTATGTAGCGCTCGGCATTGGTGAGAGTTTGCTTGCGAATATAATCGGCAGGCACCAGTCCCTGATTGGCATTGGTCACTTCGATGTAATAGCCGAAAGTCTTATTGAAGTTGACTTTCAAGCTCTTGATGCCGGTGCGCTCTTGTTCGCGCTTCTGAAAATCTTCAATCCACTGCTTGCCGCCGCCGAGCAGATCGCGCACTTCATCAAGTTCGCTGTTATAGCCCTGACGAAAGATGCCGCCTTCAGTCAACTCCCGGGGCGGATCATCGGCCAGGGCCTGGCCGATCTTCTCTTTCACATCCAGGATTGCTTGAGGAATAGTTTTGAGAGCATTCAAATAGGGGCTGCGGGCATTCTTGAGTACCAAAGCCAGTTCCGGCAAGACACTCAATGTGGTACCAACGGCCAACAATTCTTTGGGATTGACAGATTCTGCCGAAATGCGCACGGCCATGCGCTCGAGATCGCAAAGGCGACCAATGAGGGCGCGAATCTCCTCCCGCTTAAAGCTTGGTTCGAGCAGTTCCTTGATGGCTTCTTGCCGGGCACGAATTTGCTCGACGGAGAGTAGCGGCTTCAGAAGCCACTTACGCATCATGCGGCTGCCCATCGCAGTTTCGGTCTGATCGATGGCCCAGAGGAGGGAGCCGTTCAAAGCCCTGTCCCGGGAAGTTTCCGTCAGTTCAAGATTCTTGCGGGTATTGCCGTCGAGAACCAGATAGCCGTCCACCGTATAAGTGGAAATGCCTTCGAAATAAGGTTTCTGCCCGCCCTGGGTGCGCTCCAGATACTCCAGGACGGCACCGGCCGCGCTTATGGCCAGGGGCAGATCCTGGCAGCCGAAACCTTCCAGGGTGGAAACTTCAAAGGTGGAGAGTATGCGTCTGGTAGCCGGCTCGTTCTGGAAGAACATGGAAGGACGGCCCTTGAAGCGGTATTCAGAAGCGATCAATTCCGGCACTTCCAGAACTTCCCGGGGCACCACGTCCCCTTCCTGCATCTTGCCGATGCGCAAAGGAGCAAGAACCTCGGCCGGGCGCAGGCGACCCAGCTCTAAAATGAGATTTTCTTCCGAGAGTTCGGTGACGAAGAATTCGCCGCAAGAGGCATCTACGAAAGCCAGCCCCCACTTATCATTTTCTTTACCGCTGCCTTTGACGATGGCGGCCAGATAGTTGTTCTCCCGGCTGGGCAATAAATGAGATTCCAGCACCGTACCCGGTGTCAGGATACGCTTCACCTGTCTCTCGATGGGACCTTTCTCGGCGCCCACCACCCCTACTTGCTCACAAATGGCTACGGAATAGCCTTTAGCCAGGAGGCGAGCCACATAAGCCTCGTAGGCTCGGTAGGGAACACCGGCCATGGGGCAGCGACCATTGGGATAGTTAGGTTCGGGTCGCCCGGTCAGCATGATGTCAAGCTCGCGTGAGGCTACCTGCGCATCGCTATCAAAAAGCTCATAGAAGTCGCCCACACGGAAGAAAAGCAGCGCGTCCGGATACTGGGATTTGACATCCCAGTATTGCCGCATCATGGGAGAGAGTTTGCTTTGCTCATCAGCCGCTTCCACTTGAGCCTCTTTGCCGCCTTCTGTTTTCACCCTGCCAACACCTCGAACAAAAACGCCATCTGATTCTACAGAGTCGCAAAAGACCCCGGGAGATTTCTATTTATTGAACCCTCAATATTACCTGCACCGAAAGGCTAAGTTATTAAGTCTCTGGTAAACTGACTAAACGGATAAACCATTATCAGAGGAAGTCTACCTTTGCCAGAACTGCCAAGAACCGGACTAAAAACCGCGGGCATCCTGCTTGCCCTCTGCCTTACCTTGCAGGCCCCTGAGGCCCTGAGCCAGGTCAAGCACGACAAACCGGCCGTCACCACCGGGGCGCAGAAGTCCTCCAAGGCCAGTGAGAAGGCTCCCGAGAAAACTCCTGACAAGCCGAGCGAGAAAGCTGCCGACGACAAGAAGAAGGCGGAAGAGAAGAAAGACAGCAAGGCTGAAGCCAAGCCTGCACCCGAGCCGATTATTGAAAACGTGGTAAACGTTCAGGCCGAAGACCTGGTAAGAACCCCGGCCGACTACCTGGGCAAGAACATTCGCTTTTCCGCCCAGTTCTGGAATTTCAGCAGCGTGGCCCTTGACTACAAACCGGCCATGTTCTCATCTAAAGACTACTTTTCCTTCCTGGTGCTCAGGCCCAACTCCCATGTGCCTCTGTCGGAATTGAAGCTGGCCATGAAAATCCCCAAAGATGAGAAGGATCCAAACAGCAAATTACTGCAGAGCCTCAAAGACAAAGATGAGGTAGAAGTGACCGGCAAGGTTACTTCTGTGGCACTCGACGAACCCTGGGTACAAGTGCTCAAGGTTAAACGCCTGAAAGCCGCACCCGAAGAGAAGAAGGACGAAAAGTCCGACAAAGACAAATCCGGCAAAGACAACTAAAGAGGTAGAGGAAAAGCACTGATGGTTACCCCAGAATCAGCGGCCAATGTCAAGAATTTGCTTACTGCCTTGAATGGAAAACACGGCATCCTTGGCTGCATTCTTGTAGCGAGAGATGGTTCGGTAGTCTCCACTTCCTTGCCGGCCGATGTGGACATTGCCACTATCGGCGCACTCTCCGCCACTCTCTTTTCCAACAACGACGTCTCCATTCAGCGCATGAATCGTGGCAACCTCATTCAAATGACCCTGCTCACCGACCAGGGCATCCTGCACTTTTTCGAGGCCGCCAATCATTACCTCGTCGTACTCACCGCTAAAGGGCAACGCATCAACCTGGAAGGTCTGATTAGATCTGTTGAAGAACAGGGCAAATCCCTGGAAAGCATGCTTGCATAAACAAATATATGCTCGCATTATGCAAGTAATCCTCGCATAATAAAGATATGCAGATGGCCGCAGAGAAGCGGCAGGGGAGGACTGTGAAGGAGCAGCCTTTAGAGGTGAAGTTAGAAAAGAGGCGGACTGCCTGTGGCAGACGTCGCGCGTTCTTGCTTGTGGGCACAGCCCTGTCCTTGAGCCTTAACTTATTGAGCCCGGCCTTTGCCGCTCGCTTTATCGACCTGACCGGCAACTGGACGGAAAAATCGGTCAATACCCTCTCCGATAGCGGTGTCATCTCCGCCGAGGCGGACGGTAAGTTCCACCCGCAGGAGCCGGTAACCAGGGCCCAACTTGCCACCTGGCTGGTCAAGACCCTCGCCCTCGAAAACCAACCGGTATCCGGACCGCCCAGCTTTCCCGATGTGAAGCCGGGCGACTGGTACTACCAGGCTGTGGAAATCTGCAAGCGTAACAACTATATGACCGGTTATCCGGACGGGTTCAGGCCTAAACAAGCCATGCAAAAGGGTGAAATGATTTCCATCATTGCCCGCACCACCGGCACAAATACCCCCGACGAAGGCACGGTGATAAAAACCCTGTCCTCCTTCAGCGACAAGGCTAAAATCCCTGACTGGGCCCGCTCCGGCATTGCCCAGGCCAAGTTGGCCGGCATTCTCGCCAGCAAAGACAATAATGCCACAGTTGATGCCACAGGGATTGCCAGCCGCGGCGATGCTGCCGCCATTCTAGCCAGACTCTACGACTACAGAAGCGATCAGGCCGTCAAGCAGGCCCTCAATGGCGGCAACCGCCCGGGCAGCTATCCCCCACAAAACCAGATGGACGGCGCTACCCGCTCCCCCAGCGGCGGCTACCCCACCCAGGCGGCCCAGGAAGGTTATCGACAACCCAATCCAAATCCTTACTTAGCGCAGGCACCGGCCCCAGCGCCCGCGCCCTACGGGCAGCCCAACTTCCAGGGGCAGGTCAACTACGGTCAAAATGGGCAGCCTCAGTACATGCCGCCCCAACAACAGGGCGGCTACCAAAACCAGGGCTATCCACAGCCGGGGCAGCCTGAAACTTTCGGCGCTCAGAGTCCGCCGCAGTTTTACCAGCAACAACCTCAATACGGCGGCTATCCGCAAAGCCAACCACTGGCCGGTCGGGTAGTGGTGGTGGGAGCCGGCACCCAGTTCCAGGCGGCCCTGCGCAATACCCTCGACTCCGGCTCCACTCAGGTAGGCGAACCGGTGGAAGCCAGCCTCTCCTCTCCCGTCTATTCAGGTGGCGTGGAAGTAATCCCGGCCGGCTCTCGAGTTCTTGGTTCGGTAACTAATGTGGTTTCCTCCAGACGCTTTCGTTTCGGCGCCAACGGTCGCATCGATATCCGCTTCAATTCAGTGGAAACACCTGACGGAAGACGCTTTCCTCTTTCCGCCTCGGTAAATGACACCCAGATCAAACTGGTGGGCGGTTCCACCGCCGGCCGAGTCGGTAAAGGAGCGCTCACCACGGCAGTAGGAGCCGGCAGCGGCGCCGCCCTTGGCACCGCTCTTGGTGCAATCGTCGGAGCCACCTCTAACGGACAAGTGGGCAGAGCTACCGGCATGGGCGCCGTATTCGGCACCGCTATTGGTGGCGGGCTAGGTCTGGTGGGTGCCGGGGTGCGCAAAGGTTCGGAAGTAATGATCAAATCAGGCACGCCACTGCCCATCCAGCTCGACGAGTCAATGCAGATAACCACCGGCGGTGGCGGCGGCGGTTTCAATCAGCCCTACGGTCAGCCGCAGTACGGCCAAGCGCAGCAGCCTCCTTACGGTCAAGCGCAGCAGCAGCCGCCACAGTACGGCGGGCAGCCTTATCAGCCCAATAACTTCAACGGCGGTGGTTTCAACAATCCTTATGCACAGGGGCAGTAAAACTGCCCTTACGCAAACGGGAAAATAAAGCAGCCTGTCAGTCTCCGCCCCAGCGGCGATTTCTGCGACTGAATTCTTCTATGGCCTGATCAAAAGCCTCAGGAGTAAACTCCGGCCAGAGGGTGGGAGTAACAAAGATCTCAGTATAGGCCGATTGCCAGAGCAAGTAATTGGAAAGCCGCATTTCGCCGCCGGTACGAATCAAAAGCTCAGGATCTGGCATGCCGCCTGTGTAGAGCGCTTCGGAAATTTTCTCTTCCGTGATCTCTTCAGGCTGCAGTTGTCCCGCTTTTACCGCTTCAGCCAGTCGTTTGACGGCATCGGTAATTTCCAGCCTGGAGCCGTAATTGATGGCCACCTGCAAATTAAGACCTGTATTACCGGCACTGGCCGCCACGGATTTCTCCATCGAGGCCCGCAGGGACGGCGGCACACCCTTGATTTGCCCGAGAAAACTAAGGCGCACATTGTTGTCCGAAAGTTCGGCGAACTCCTCGGCCAGCACCCGCCCAAAGAGTTCAAAAAGATAGCTGACTTCCTCGGAGCTGCGTTGCCAGTTTTCACTGGAGAAAGCGTAAACAGTCAGATAACCCAAACCGAGGGCGCCCACATGACGCACCAGACGCTTGAGACTCTTGACACCTTCCTGATGACCCTTCAGCTTGGGCAGGCGACGATTCTCCGCCCAGCGCCTGTTGCCGTCCATAATGATCGCCACATGGCGCAAAGGCAGCACACCACGGGCGGACTCCGCCGCCTGAGAAGAAGATACGGGCTCACCCATTGATTTATTGCCGGCTTTACCGAATCTAAGTTTGCTCATTGTTACCAGGGCTTTCTGCCCCAAGGACAGCTCAATGCCATTCTACAGCCAGAAACCATTCCCTATGAAAGTTGAGTTTACTAATGTCCTACTCTAAACTTAGATAAAGTGGAGATAACCGTGTTTCTTAAACCAACTTACCTGATCGCCGGTGATGTCACCGATATAGACATAGACGAACTGAGCAGAAGCGGAATCAAAGGTCTGATTCTCGATCTGGACAGCACCCTTGTGGCGCCCAAGTCGGCCCAGATTACCCAGGAAGCTCGGGACTGGCTGGAAAGAGCCCGGCAGCGCTTTCAGATCGCCATCGCCAGCAATAACAAGAACGAAGCCTATCTAGACCTGGTGCGCAAAGACCTGGCCATCACCATTGTGGGCCGGGCTAAAAAACCAAGCCGCCAGGCCTTTCATCGCTTGATGGAAGATTTCGGGCTGCAGGCTTCCGAGGTGGCCGTAATAGGCGACCGCCCCCTGACGGATATCTGGGGAGGGCAGAGAGCGGGCATGAAAACCATCCTGGTGGACACGCTCAAAACAATGGTGGAGCCTGACTGGAAGCGCTCGATTCGCAAACTTGAGCGGATTTTCATACGCGCCGATTAAATATCACTAAAGATAACCAGGGCTTAAAGGCTCCCCGTAAGCTCCAGTTGCAAGGAAGTGTTGTACTATTAAGCCGATGTATTCTGGAAGAAGACTAGCGGCAATATTTGGGAGTGCAGCACTCCTTCTTTCCACACCACCGGCTTTCGCTGAGCGCAAACCGGGGCCGCTTTATATATCTTCCATATCCCCCGCCGCCCCGGCTGTAATACCAGGGGCGACACCACAAAATATTGGCAAAAATCAAAATCAAGCCGGCTATAAACAATATCAAAATGGTCTTGCCGCCAAAGCAAAGGGCGATCTCAATCAAGCCTTGATCGATTTTCTGCAAGCCAGCAAAGAAAATCCTCGCCTCACTCAGGCTTTTTTCGAACAAGCCCTGATCTTTCGCCAGAAAGGCTTTGCCAACCTGGCAGAGTCGGCTCTCAACCAGGCGCTGCTCCTGGAGCCTAATTTTCAACAGGCACGCTTGCTTCTAGCGGCGGTCAGACTGGAAAGCGGTAATGTCGGCGGTGCCACCAGAGAACTGGGCAAATCCCTTGGTCTGGAGCTGAAATCCGGTAATACCTCGGCGGCGCCGAATAGCAGGGTGAGGGGCCAGGTGCTGGAATTCAAACCGGACGAAGGAAGCGCCACCACGAAAGCCCCGCAGCCGAACAGCACTGTCGCCGATGGAAGGAAAGCCAGTCCCGATCCCTGGCTGGACCGCTTGCGCTTTCTAAACGAGCACGGCACGAGCAGCTTGAAACCAGGCGAGGCTTTTATGTTCTCGGAAGAATCGGGAGAAGCGCTTCTGATTCTGGGAGACGGCAAGAAAATTCGCCGCCTCATCGCCACACCGCGCAACAACCAAGATCTGGTTCAGGAAAGACGCCCCGAACTGCTCCTGCCCAAAGAATTCCTCTACAAGCTGAGCACCCAGGGCAAGGTCTTGTCGGAAACGGAAAGCCCGGCGCCGGAAAGAGCAAAAGCCGTTTCAGACGAAAGCAGCCGCTCCCAGTCACAAGCTTCCAACTGGCGCAATAACGGCGACGAAAACACCCTGGAGCAAGACCTGGCAGACAATCCCTTCACGCGCACGGCCGTTCTCGATGAACCGGCTAAAGCAAGTCCGGCTCGCAAACTGCCGCAAGCGGCGAGAGAAGACAGCATCGACTCCTTGAGTGCAGAGGGAGGCAACCAGCTTTCTCTCGAACAAGCCGAAAAACTGCCGGAAGACAATTTTGATGCGGGTAACCTGCTGCCTGATTTAGGGCTGGATGCCGTGGTTGAGAAAACGCAAAAGTTCTTCGGCTGGCTCAGAAAAACATTGAAGTTCCAGTAAGTTCAACTAGAGGTTGAGTTTCTCGCCATTTCGCTTTCTATATCGGCGGTAAGACCTTCCGTGGAGCCGGCAGCCAACTTGCCGCCTAGACCGTCCATGAGCCAGGTATTGAATTCACGCCCATGGGTATCCATGAAGTTATGACCGGCCAGTTCAAAAATCTTGAGCGTTGACTTGGGCAAAAGTTGATGTAACCGCACGGCATAGTGACAGGGAGCCACCGGATCAAAACGGCCGGCGGCCAGATGCAAGGGACAGGCTACTTGAGGCGGCTTGGCCAGGAAATCTACGCCTTCGAAGTTGTGCATGATTTGTTCGAGGGCATGGCGCTCGGTTTCAATCAATGTGCGAGGACGAAAGGACCAGTTTTTATGCAAGCCGCTCTTTTTGATGCCATTGTATCCGGTGCGCATGAAGACACGAAAAGCAAGCGAAACCGGCTTCAGAACACGGGCCGGCAAACCGGCGGCAAAGACCATGGCAAATAGCTCCGGCGACGACGCGGCCATGGAAACACTGATGATCGCGCCCAGGGAATGACCGACGAAGACACAGGGAAATGTAATATCACTGTCTTGAATGGTCTCTAATACATCTTCAATATGCACAGCCAGATCGGTCTTCTCACCGGGCTCAGGCGAAGAGCCGTGCCCGCGCAGATCGACTGTATAGCAGCGGTGCCCTAGTTCGAGCATCTGCGAAACTTGAGCGGCCCACATATCGCTCTTAGAGCCGGTGCCGTGAATAAAGAGAATATCAAGCGGCTTGCCGGCAGCCTTATCAAGGTTGCTGGCCGTATGAGTCTTTAATACAAGCTTCAAAAAACACGCCTCAACTAAACCGATCCGGTCATTTCCAGATCCATGTCTTTGCCGGGCTTATCGCTCTTTCGGGCGGACGGCAACTCCACACCGGCCAGCTCCAGTAGTTTCCTGGCAATATTAAAGGAGGCATCTACCTTATCGAGCTGGTGCACTGTCGGCAGAGGAGCCGGCTCACCGTCAGAGCGCAGGCGCAAATTCTCCACCACCGGCACAATGTCGTCGGCCTGTTCGATGTCATAAGCCAGCCCCTGGCTGACCAACATGCGCGCTGTGCCCAGTTCTTGCGGCATCGGCTTGGTGATCATGTCTATGGCCATGGGCAGTCTTCTGGCAATGGCCTCGAAAGAGGTCAAGCCACCAGCCTTGGTGACCATCAAGTCGGAAGCAGCCATAACATCGGACATACGATCGTGGAAGGGCAGCACCGCTGTTGGTACCTTAGACTTGCGCATCTCACGCTTCAATGTCTCATAGAGTTGCTTGTTATGACCGCAGAGGAAGATTACTTGTATCTTGCGGCGCACATTGGACAGAGCTTTATAGATGGAAAGTAAATTACCGCCGCCGGCCCAACCGGCATTGATACAAATGGTAGGGAGATCGGCTGTAAGACCTAAGTGCTTGCGAAATTCACCGGGGCTGCTGGAAGCCGGCGTGCGAAAATCAGGGTGCACCGGCATGCCCATAATGACGATCTTGTTTTTATCAACGCCCAGATCAATCAGGCGCTTTCGGGCCAGGTCGTTGGGAACTATGGTGAGAAGCGCATCGGGACAGGCCCAACCACTCCAGAAATCGCCATTGGGATCGGTGACCACGGTTATTAACTTGGTGCGATCTTTCAGACCCAATTCTTTGAGAGAGCGAGCCAAATACTGGTTCGACATTGGATGCACCGAAACCAGCACGTCAGGACAGTGCTCCTTAACATATTTATTCAAGTAAGGTCTGGTGATCTGCCATCCCATTTCGGAATCGTTCGGCTTGAATGTTTCGATAAACCAGTAGTAGTACTTCATGGCACTCTGCTGGTGGCGCAACAAGTAGTTGTACAGTTCAACAAAGCGACGGTTCAATGGGTGAGAGTTCTCCACCACATTTTCCACAAAAACCTGCACCGGCTTTGATGGCGTACCGGCGGGAAATTCTTCCTTCAAAACATGATGTATGGCCGCCTCGATCGCTTCGGTGGCACTGCGGTGACCGCCACCGGTATCGGAGAACATCAAACATATTTTCGCAGGACGTCCGTCAGTGGTCTCTTTTGAACTTGGATTCAAGAGCCTTTTCCTCACTTGCTTTGGTCGAGAGCGGGTACTGCGTATACCGGCAAACCGGCATAAAATCGTACAAAAGGGGCATTTTCTGCTAAAATCGGCAAAACATCGTACTAACCTTGAAAATAATGTACCATCAAAACCGGCAAACGCTTAGTCTTTCCGCAAAAGAAATCAAACCCCAGGGGGGACGAAACAGGTTAGCGCACTGGCTCCTGAGCGCCGCTTTCATAGCCAACGGCCTGGCCGTACCGGCACTGGCGAACTCGGCCCTGGCCAATCCCGGACGCCTGACATCCCCTCAGACGGAAGCCACCTCCTCTTCCCTGGTCACGGACGGGGTTTCCAAGCAATTCCCCAGCCTGCCGGCCGGACGCACTTTGCGCCACCGCCCCAATGATGTAAAGATATACGAGTACGACCAGACCCCCATAGGCGAGCGCAGTCCCTTCCTGATGGTGCACGGTCTGAGAGGGGAATACTGGCCCTATTTCCGCTGGCAGAAAGTAGCCGAGCGCCTGACCAAGAACCAGGAATTCAATTCTCTTTACAAGGTCTACATGGTCCGCTACTCCAGCCTGGACCGCATCGAAGAAGTGCTGCCCAAATTCAAGGAGGCTTTCAACAGCCTGTATGAATACGGCGGTAAAAAGCCGATCGGCATGATCGCCCTCAGCATGGGCGGCAATCTTTCTTACCAAGCTTTTACAGACAAGGAAATTGAGCCCAAAGTCAAACTCTTACTGACCATGGGCACACCCTTCCATGGCTCCCCGCTGTTCTGCCGCGACTGGCTGGCCTATACGGTCTACAAGAGGCTTTCCTGGCCCTGGAGCCGCATCGACCATAACCTGGCCTTCAAGCTCTATTTCAAAAAGAATCCCAATCTGCAAAACGATCTGACCTGGGACAATGCCGACGCGGCCATCCCCGAGGTCGGGAAGTTCTGGTCCAAACTTCCCTTTGGACCGAGCGGTAAACTCACCGTGGAAAGCACTTTGAACGAGCGCCTGCTAAAGGTCAACACCACGCCTACCAGAAGAGAGAAGCTCATCACCTATGGTGGCTACATAGTCAATCCTTATCTGGCACCCAGGGCCAAGCGTTACCTGGAAAACGCCTTTATGTATCCGCTATTTCTGGTGTCAACTACCTTTCCGGCTCATTTCGCCAGAGAGCATCCGGTTTTGGAAATGCTCAATCGCGACATAGCCAATATTCAAGTACCCAAGTCGGTGGCTAAAACTGCCGGTACCCCCTTCGTCTACGTCCTGAACGACGGCATTACACCTGTCTCCAGCGCTATCTTCGTGCCGCCCGATGTGGCCAAGCAAAACTATGTCGCCAGAGAATTAGACGTGGAAAAATTGAAGGGCCGGCTTGATGTGGGCCGCGCCAGGGTCTTCCGCAACGTCGATCACCTCACCTTTATCGACGGAGTGCGCCCGGTTCTACCCCTGGTAGCTTCCTACCAACAGATCAAAGACGAACTCAATCCACAGGAAACTCCCCGGGACATGTTCGGCTGGATACTGGGCGACATCATGGCCGCCGACGCCGAAGAGGCAGCACGTCTGGCCAGAAAAACCGAACCGTCGGCAGAACCGTCCAAGCAAGCCAAAGACCTGGTTGAAACTTCCAGTCAGTAAAACTTTCAATTTACTTTCCGCAACTTGTCATTGACCACTGTCGATGACGCCCTTAGCATGGAAAAGACTTAGACAGAAAATTTCAGGACCGACCTCACCGTGTTCAGACCCACCACAAAGACCAATGACGACAAAAATGATAATCGCCCCGGCGGTTCTTTTTGTCTTATCTTCTTTCGGGTATGAGTTGAGCAGTTAGCCCGAAAAAAACAAAAGCAAAGAGAGACCGCCGACATCAGTCAGCGGTCGTTTTTTTTGCATTGAATCACGCAGGAGAAAAATTATGGAAGAAGAGTACACCAGGACGGAAGCAGCCGCCCTGACAAGCCGGAAGGTAGGAATTGGAGAGAAGGTAATGCTCCAGGGTCATATTCAATCCATGCGGCAGCTTGGCCAACTGTCCTTTCTCAATCTGCGCGACGGAAGTGGTCAGGTTCAGCTTCTGGTGGAAGGAAGCGAGCTAATGGAAGCCCTGAAAATCAAAGAAATCTTGCCGGAGACGCCGGTGAAAGTCTGGGGCACGGTGCAAGCCCAACCCAATCCGGAGGTGCATCTAACGGCCCTGGAAATCCTGGCCGTGGTAAGCCCCACACCGGTGGAAGTGGGCAAGAACGCCAAAATAGAGAAGCTTTCGGCCGGGGCACTCTTCGACTATCGCCCTCTCACTTTGCGCAACGAGAAGGTAAGGGCCATTTTTAAGATAGAGGCGGAAATCCTAAAAGCCTTCCGGGAGTTTCTCGGAAAATCAGGCTTCACGGAAATTCACTCGCCCAAGATTGTCGCCACCGGCACCGAAGGCGGTGCCAATCTGTTCTCGCTAGACTATTTCTCCAGACCAGCCTATCTAGCCCAAAGTCCACAGTTCTACAAGCAGATGTTGGTAGCCGTCTTCGAGAGAGTCTTCGAAGTCGGACCGGTCTATCGCGCCGAGGAACATGAGACCACCAGGCACCTGAACGAATATATCAGCCTGGACTTTGAGATGGGCTTTATAAGCGGCATTGGCGAGCTTATCGCCTTGCAGCAAGAATTGCTCAAGCATATTTTTGCCCACCTGAAAGAGCACTGCGCCTTCGAACTAGCTCTCTATCAGGCCGTCCTGCCGGTCATAGAAGAGCCGATTCCACAACTGGAACTGGCCGAGGCCGTCTCCATTTTGAAAGAGAAGTACGGATGGCAGAGCATCTCGAGCAAAGACCTCGACGCCGAGGGAGAAAAACTCATATGCCGACACATCTTCGAGGAGACCGGCATGGAGCTTGTTTACATAACCAACTATCCCCATATGATTCGCCCCTTCTATGCCATGAAAGAAGAAGGCGGTTCCGGCTCCGGCAGTTTCGACCTGCTCTTTCGCGGTCTGGAAATCACAACAGGAGGACAGCGCATTCACCAGTACGGCGAACTGAAAGCTTCTATGGAGGAAAGAGGACTGGAAACGGAGCAATTCACCGACTATCTAATGGCCTTCAAGCACGGTATGCCGCCCCATGGCGGTCTGGCAATCGGGCTGGAGCGTCTCACCAAACAACTATTGTCCCTGGCTTCGGTGAAGCAGGCGGCCCTCTTTCCCAGGGACCGCAATCGCCTCAGCCCCTGAGACTCTTGAGACGCTTCTGGATTGCCCGGGCGAAGCGTTCGGCCGAGCCTTCTTTCATCGAGAGGAAGAGAGAAGGCTCGGTCAGTTCCAGTTCAAGCAGGAGCGCACCACCAGAGGCGGAAGCCGGCACCAGATCCACCCGGGCATAAAGCGGCGGCGAAGGCAAAGTGGCAAGTACGCGCCGGGCCAGCTCTATTTCCGCCGGTTCGGCCTGCAGGGGGCTCTCTCCGGCCTGTCCGGCCACAGCCAGATGCTGAAAGGCCGATTTGGATACGGCATGGGAATATTCACCATCAATAAAAACCAGGGCGCGTTCGCGCTCCTTTTCCACCTGAGGCAAATATGGCTGCAAGAGCACGTCTCCGTCCGGAGATTGCTCGCGCAAATACTGCATATGGGCAAGCATGGTCTTCAATGCAGCGCCACCATCGGCGCCATCAAGGTCTACTTTCTTCACCCCCCAGGTAGCCAGGCCCACTGCCGGTTTAATAATAAATGTCCCGGCACCGTCAAAGCCCTCTTGAGAGAGAAGCGCGAGCCGAGAAAGCAAGAGTTCGGGGCTCAGTTCTTCCGGCCTCTCCACTACCGCCGTCGGACAGACAGGCAGGCCGCGTCGGGCAAGTTCGCATAAATAGGTCTTCTTGAGATTACCCTGCACCATTGCCAGGGGGTTGAGGAGATGGGAGCAAGCCGCCACTTCTTCCAGAAAGTTGTGGAAGCGCGGCAAATGCATGTGGTAGTTCCAGCAGGAGCGCAGCACCGTAATCTTGCTTTCCCGGAAAGCCTGAGCGCCGCTCAACCAATCGGTTGTGGTGCAATCAAGACCGCGCTCTCTCAAAATATCGAGGGCCAGTTGGTCGTCGGGATCGCCAAGCGGTAGCCCGTCGTAAGTGACGAAAGTTACATCTGCCATAGGTTTCGAAGATTCTCGCAGTGATTGAAGTCTGATCATGAGACCACAGACAGAAGTGCACCAGAGCAAGGTTAAGCAGATATCAGGTGTATAGCGGCAAGATTAACTTTGCTTTCACTTGCTTTAGCGTATACTTCTGTTAAGGGAAGCGTTAAGCTTTTCGTCACAATTGTCGACCACCCCCGAG
>Ga0268298_10001963_pt1 | contig 23159 bp, 21 predicted proteins | sample WWTPWeurt_MetaG_FD_194462 | JGI IMG/M metagenome (GOLD analysis project Ga0268298, IMG submission 194462) | Activated sludge microbial communities from WWTP in Nijmegen, Gelderland, Netherland - WWTP Weurt | ecosystem: Engineered > WWTP > Aerobic digester > Activated sludge | place... | reverse complement strand
CGGCGTATTGGACGAGGCGTCCGGGTTGTCCCTACGCGGCACCTTCATCATCAGTCCCGATGGGCGCCTCGTGGGCAGCGAAGTGAACTTCTTTAACGTGGGCCGCAGTGCCGAGGAACTCGTGCGGAAAGTGAAGGCCAACGTCTATTTGGCCAAGCACCCGGACGAAGCCTGTCCCGCCAACTGGTCGCAGGGTTCCAAAACCCTCAAACCCGGGAAGGACCTGGTGGGCCGCGTGGCGGAGGCTCTGGCCCTCTAAGTCGCAAAGACTGTTTAAAAAAGGCCCGGTCTCTTCGGAGATCGGGCCTTTCAATTTTCGAATTGCTCCCCCGCCTCAAAAATATTAACGTATAGATGTATTAAAAAGACGTAACAAAGAGAGGAATATATGACACAAACTAGAATGTTTCTAGGTGTGTTGGTTTTCCTGTGCGGTGTTATGGGGGCTCAAGCCCAAGAGGACCGTCCCACGGGAAATGTGAACTTTCTTCTGACGCAAAAGATGCTCCAAGAAGACGATTGGAGCCCTGTGGACACACAAACCGGCTTCGGGGTCATGGCCGACTTCAAGATGTCCTCTTGGCCCATCGCCATCGCTGTGGGTTACCAGAGTACCTCCGATGACGATGTCCTGTTCGGGGCCGAGATGGATGGGACGACGGACGAACTCGACCTGGGGGTCAAATACATTTCGGATCAGGTGGGCAATATCCGTCCCTTTTTGGGTGGCGGTCTCACCCAAGCGAGGGGTAAAATGGAAGGGACCGGCCCCGGCGGGAATATCTCGGTGTCGGACACGGGCGTCGGCTTCTGGCTGTCGGCGGGAATCTATTGGACGCTCGCCGAACACCTGAACCTGGGCGGCCACGTCAAATTCACCAGCGCCGAAGTCACCTTGGCGGATCCATCCATCGGATCCTTCGATGTGGACGCGGGGGGCTCGAGCTTGGCGGTGTTCGTGGGGTATCACTTCTAATTCGCACGTAAAGAAACAGGGGGGCCGGTCATGACCGGCCCCCCTGTTTTATCAATTCGGCTTACTGTTTTTTCCGTTCTTCCCTCATTTTTTCCCGCTGGGCTTTAAAGGCATCCTCCCGCTCTTTTTGCTTGGCCTCGAACTTGGCGCGAATCTCGTTCTTTTGCGCTTCGGTCAAGTTGGGGTTGGCGGCCAATTTTTCTTCAAGCCTCGCCTTGTTCTCCGCTTTCATCATCTCGTGGAATTCCTTGTTCTCGGTCATCTGCTGTTCCCGGTGGGCCTTGATGGCCGCTTCCCGTTCTTCGGGGGGCATGTCTTTGAGAGATTCGCGGAAGGCCTTGTTTTCTTCGTGTTGCTTCTCCGTATGGGACTGTCGTTTGGCCCGCTGACTTTGATGGAATTCTTTCATTCCTTCCCCCCGGCCGGGGCCGGCCATTAAGGACAAGGGCAAAAGGGTTACCGACAAAACGTAGGCAACGGGACGGATGGTTCGCATGAATCCTCCTGGGCGGGGGCGGGCCCCCCGCGGGTTTTCACTAGCCTACCGGGGAGGGGGGAGATTTTCAAGGGGTTTCGGCGGGGAAGTCTTTGGGACGCGCAACCAAACGACGTTGCCGTTCACGGGTTCAAAATTTTCGCTGATCCACCGGTCCCAATCGGGATTGAGCGCGCGGAATTCGCGATCACCCACCAGCGCCCGCGGCGCGGCGCGCCCGCTCTGAAGGTCGTCCAATAAACGGCGCTCCCAACCGGCGGGGAACATCTTTCGCATCTCGACGTTGCGTTGGGGAAAAAAGTCCACGTGGGGACGAAATACGCCGAGCCCCGACCAGGCATCAAGGACCGACCCCGCGGGGGGGACGCGGGCGTGGATGGTTTCGAGCAGCGCCCATTGGGCGTCGTTGCGATCAAAAGGGCGTAGACGGTGGGCCAAAGGCGCCCCCAGGCCGACGGCCAAAAGCAGGCCGAGGGAGGCCGCCGCGCCGGACGATCCCCATCGTCGGGCCAACACGTCTTCGAGCGCGGTCCAAACCCCGGCCCCCGCCGCCGCCCCCAAGGGCAAGAAAAACAGAAAACTTTGACCGTAAGGGACCGGGTTCAAGAAAAGCCCGATGAGGGTCGCGGTCATGAGCCAAAAAGGAAAAGCGTCGGCTCTGGACAGGGCGGGAAGGGCTCGCCGCGCGGCGGCGACGTACCCCCCCGCGCCGAGAGCCATCACCATCGGGGTTTTTTTCAATAGGGTCAGAAAAACGCCCCCCGGGCCAAACCGGGTGGCGTAATTCAAATTCCACCGGACGCCGTAAGTCCAAAATCCCGGTAGGGCGCCCTGCGCCAAAAGAACGACGGCCGTCGCTCCGGGGACGACAACCGCTCCTCCCAACCAAAGGCCGAACCAACGCCCGGACCGGGTCCGTTCGGGAGTTCCGTCCCGAAACAAACCGGCCAGCAGGTGGCCCGCCGCGCCGAGAGCCGGAAAGGCCGCCTTGGGGCTAATCCCAAAGGCCGCGCCCCACAACACGCCCGAGATCCAATACCACCCCCCGCTCTTTCGTCGCGCGGCGTGGTCCTGGGCCAAAACGGCGGCCAAAACCAAGAGCGCCCCGGGACCGTCGGGGCGTATCTCAACCCCGTTTTCCCAAAAAATAATGGTGCCCGCCAGAAAAGCGGCCGCCACGGCGCCGCTGCGGCTCCCCCAGCGCCGCGCCAGGAACGCCGTACCAAGAAGAGTCAAAAGACTAAGAGCAAAAAACCCCCGACGCCCTTTGATCAAAAAATCGCGTCCCGCCGCCCAATCCGTTTCCACCGCCCGGCCCCGGAGGGGCACCGACAGGCCCCACGCCGTCAACGGGTGGTGGTGCTCAAAAAAATCTCGGTAAAGGGTTTGGCCCCGGGCCACGCTCCAGCCTGCGTGCACGTGCTGGAATTCGTCGGGATTAAAAGCGCGCACGTGAAGCCGCCAGCCTTCCGTGGCGGCGGGAAACAGGATAAAAAAAAGCGCCACGCCCAGGGGCAGGAGGGGGGCTTTTCGCATGGCGGATTTACAAGACGACGAGGTTGTTGCGGTGGATGAGTTCGGCCGGCGCGGCGCGATTCAAGAGGCCTTCGATTTCCTGCGAGCGATGGCCCTTGATCTTGCGGACCTCCGCGGCGCCGAAGGCGGCGAGGCCGCGGCCGATTTCGCGGCCGTCGGGCGCCAAAAGGCGGACGGTGTCCCCGGCGTCGAAAGCGCCCTCGGCGCGCAGGACGCCCGAGGGCAGCAGGCTGCGTTTGCCTTCGGTGACGGCGCGGGCCGCTCCTTCGTCGAGGTGGAGCGCCCCGCGGACTTTGCGGCCGAAGGCGATCCAGCGCTTGCGGGCCGAGAGCGCCTCGGGGTTGGCGGCGAACCGTGTACCGACGCCTTTGCCGTCCATGATGTCCGCCACCACGCCGGGACGGCGGCCCGAGGCGATCCATACTTCCACGCCCGAGGCCATGGCCAGGCGCGCGGCCGAAAGCTTCGACGCCATGCCCCCCACGCTCTTGGCCGAACCCGTGCCGGCCTGGACCAGCGCTTCGATGTCCGGGGTGATTTGAAAGACTTCGGGCAACAGTTGTCCGTCGGCGCCGGTGCTCGTCAGCAGGCCGTCCACGTCGGTCAAAATGAAAAGCCGCGCCGCGTCCATGCGCGCCGCCACGAGGGCGGAAAGCGTGTCGTTGTCGCCGAACTTGATCTCTTGGGTGGCCACGGTGTCGTTCTCGTTGATGATCGGCACTACCCCCCGCTCGAGCAGGGCGCCCAGGGTGTTACGGATGTTGAGATAGCGCTCGCGGTCGTCCAGGTCCGCCCGGGTGAGAAGGATTTGGGCCACGGTCACGCCCAGGGGCGCGAAGGCGGCCTTGTAGGCTTCCATCAAGGCGGGCTGGCCCACGGCGGCCGCGGCCTGCTTGTCTTTTAAAACGGTGGGGCGGTTTTTCCAGCCGAAGGCGTCCATGCCGGCCCCGATGGCTCCGGACGTCACGAGGATCGGCCGCAGATTTTTTTTGAGCAGGCCGGCCAGCTCTTCGGCCAGGGCGCGGATGCGCGGCGCGTTGAGCCCGCCTTCGGGGCGGCTCAAAATGGCGGTGCCGACTTTGACGACGACGGGCTTCATTTGCGTTTTTTGGTGTCGGGCCGGAAGGTAAATTCGCGTTCCCCCAACTCCACTTTATCCCCGGGGACCGCCCCTATTTTGATCAAATTTTCTTCAACGCCCATTTTCTTCAGAATGTTTTGAAGGCGCGACACGCTTTCGTCCTGTTCGAAGTGGGTGATGGCGACCAACCGGTCCACTTTGCGCCCGCCGATGCGAAACCGGCCCGGGCCCACCGGGTCCACTCGGAAATCCGGCTCGATCACCAAATCCAAGGGCGCTTCCGGGGCCGTCGGCGCCACGGCCGGCGCTTTGGCCAGGGCCTTGGCCACCGCGGCCAGGAGTTCTTTGACGCCCCGGCCCGTCGCCGAAGAGAGGGGGTAAATTTTCGCCTTCTTGAGGCTCTTGCGCAGGGCGGCCAACGCCTTGTCGGCTCCGGTGAGATCCATTTTGGTGGCGGCGATGATCTGTTGTTTTTTCGCCAATTCCTTGGATCGCGCCGCCAATTCACGGTTGAGCGTGCGGAAATTTTTCAGCGCGGAATTGTTGTCGAAACCGAACACATCCACCAGATGGATCAGGAGGCGCGTCCGTTCCACGTGGCGCAAAAATTCATCGCCCAGGCCTTTCCCTTCGTGGGCGCCCTCGATGATCCCGGGGATGTCGGCGATGACGAAGGTTTTGCCGCCGACATTGGCCACGCCCAGATTGGGCGTCAATGTGGTGAAAGGGTAATCGGCGATCTTGGGCCGGGCCTGGGTGACGACCGAGAGGAACGTGCTTTTCCCCGCGTTGGGAAACCCCAGCAAGCCGACGTCGGCCAGCAGTTTGAGTTCCAAGGCCAGTTCGAACGTTTCGCCGGGCTCGCCCTTTTCCGAAATGCGGGGCGCCGTGTTGATGGCGGTCTTAAAGCTGGCGTTGCCGCGCCCGCCGCGGCCGCCCCGCGCCGCCAAGAGCCGGTCGCCCGGCGCGGCCAGATCGGCCAGCAGCCGGCCGTCTTTGCGGACAAGCGTCCCGAGCGGGACGCCGATGACGAAATCTTCCCCCATGGCGCCGGTTTGGTCGCGTCCTCGGCCGTTGACGCCGGGCGCCGCGCGGAACGCGGGGCGGTAGGTGAAATCGTAGAGGGTGTTTTTCTGCGGGTCGGCCTCGATCCAGACGTCGCCGCCCTTCCCGCCGTTGGCGCCGTCGGGTCCGCCCATTTCGACGTATTTTTCCCGCCGAAAGGACAGGCAACCGTCGCCGCCTTTTCCTCCGACCACCCGGATTTTGGCTCGATCGATGAACATTTGGGAATCCTATTATGTAAAAAAAACAGCCCAGGACGGGATGTCCTGGGCTGTGGGGAAAGAAACCGGATTAGGCCGCGACGGGATAAACAGAGACGCGGCGACGGCCGCCCGCGCGCCCCAAGGTGCCGCGGCGGTATTCGAACTTCACGACGCCCGTGACCTTCGCGAAAATCGTGTCGTCCTTGCCGATGTCCGTGTTGTGGCCCGGGGCGATGTGGGTGCCGCGCTGGCGGACCAGCACCGCGCCCGCGGTCACGCGTTCGCCGCCGAAGGCTTTGACGCCGAGGCGTTGGCCGTTGGAGTCGCGGCCGTTGGAAGTGGAACCCTGGGATTTTACCGATGCCATGTTACGCTCCGACGCTCACGTTTTGAATCAGGACTTCGGTCATGTCTTGCCGATGGCCCTGGAGCTTTTTGTAGCCCTTCTTGCGGCGCTTATGAAAAACCAAAATCTTTTTCGTCCGGCCCTGCTTCAACACCTTGCCGGAGACCGAGGCGCCCGTCACGAGGGGTTTGCCCATCTGGACCGACTCGCCGTTCTTGAGGAACAGGACGTCCGAAAACGTGATGTCCGCGCCGGCTTCGGCCTCGATTTTTTCCACTTTAATTTTTTGGCCGGGCACAACCCGGTACTGTTTGCCACCGGTACGGATGATGGCGTAGGTTTTAAGTTCTTCCATAATCACAAATCCTATCGTGTTTCGAGATTTTTGTCAAGGAAATACAGGGTAAAAAGACCCACGCCGATCCACCTCGGCTAAAAATCGGGGCGGCGACCGGGTGCGGGGGCGAACCCTTTCTGGGGGTTCGCAAATGTTATACTTGTTGTGTGACGCAAAAGCAAGGAATTTTTCGACCATGACCACGTCCACCGCGGTTTCCCTGACCTATGAATACGACGGCGGCCTCTACGTCAACCTCACGAGCCGTTGCCCCACGGCCTGCGCTTTCTGCATCAAGTTCTCCTGGGACTACAAATATCGCGGCCACGATCTGAAACTTCCGGCCGACCCTTCGGTCGCCGAGATCCTGGCGTCCGCCCCGCCCGATCTATCGAAATACCGCGAGGTGGTCTTTTGCGGGTACGGTGAATCCACCTACCGGTTGAAGGAAATGAAGGAGCTGGCGGCGGCCTTCCGCGCCCGGGGAGCCAGGCGCCTGCGCCTCAACACCGTGGGGCTCGGCAACTTGATCAACGGGCGCAACATCGCCCCCGAATTGACTTTTCTGGACGCGGTCTCCATCAGCCTCAACACGGTGGATCCGGTCAAATACGTCGAAATCATGCGTCCCCGACCGGAGTTCCGCGAACGGGCCCTCGACGGCGTCAAGGAATTCATTCGGGAATGCGCCAAAAGCGTGCCCGACACCACGGTGAGCGCGGTCGAAATGCCCGGCCTGGACGCCGCCGGGGTCAAGGCCGAGGCGGAAAAGGCAGGCGCCAAGTTCCGGTTGCGGCCCTTTTTGGACGATTATCAGACCGCCTAAAAAGATCGGTGTCCTGGCGGACGACTGGACCGGCGCCGGGGATGTGGGACTCGCTTTCTGGCGGGCCGGTTTTGAGACGGCGCTGTGGGCGCCGGTGGGAGGACGCCCCCACCCGCCGCGCGACGCGCGGGTGTGGGTCATCGACACCGAATCGCGCCATTTGCCGTCCGCGGCGGCCGCGCGGCGCGTGCGCGCGGCGCTCCGGGCGCTCAAGGCCTGGGGCGCGACGTTCTTTTACAAGAAGATCGATTCGACCCTTCGGGGGCCCGTGGGAGCGGAACTCGGCGCTTTTTTGAAGGCCACGGACTCCGCCCGGCCCGCCGTGTTTGTGCCCGCGCACCCGCGGTTTGGGCGCACGACCCGTCGCGGTGTCCACTATGTTCATGGAACCCCGCTGAGCCGAACCGCCGCCGGACGCGATCCCCGGATCCCCGTGCGATTTTCCCGGGTGGCCTCCATTTTGGGCAAGGCGGCACCGCCGCACCTTTTTCACGTCCCGGACGTAGGGTCGGTGTCGGCCCTGAACACCGTGGCTCGTTCCGTGGCCCGCTCGGGAGACGTCCGGGCCGTCGGGGCCTCGGCGTTGGCCGGCGCTTTGGCCGCGCGGTGGGGACGGCGGCGGTCAACGATGAATTTTCCCCGCTTGCCCCGGTGGATCGTCGTGTCGGGCTCGGCCCATCCGGCCAGCCGGGCCCAGAGCGCCGACGCCCGGTCCCGCCGGTTCAAGATTTCGACGGTGACGATGCTGGAAAGTCCGTCCGCGATCGGGCGGCCGAATCGGATCGCCGCCCAATTGCGGCGGCGGGCCGCGCGGGTTTCCCGGGGTTTGTCCCCCATCGAAGGTCGGCGCACGGGCTGGTGGGCCGCCGGGGGAGAAACGGCTTTCGGTTTGGTGCGAATGTGGAAAACGTCGTCCTGGCGGGTGGTGGGCGCGGCCGACGACGGCGTCGCTCTTCTTCGGTCGGGGGGACGCGCCGGACGTTGGCTGGTCCCAAAACCGGGGGGCTTTGGCCGCCCCGATTTGATTTGGAGAGTGCTTGGAAAATAAAGATCGCGTCGAACAAAAAAATCCATCATCGCCGCGGCCTTGGGCGTTGCCGTCCCTGGGCCGGTCGGTGGGCTTTGTCGTTCTCTGTCTGGCAACGGTGGTTTTCCTGGGGCCTCGGCTCTACCGCGGCGGCCTCGAGTTAAACGCGTTGAAAACCCTTCGGCCCGCCGGTCTGGTCGCGCCCGACGCGCCCGCCGGCGCCGGCTTGATCGCGCCGCCCGCGACCTCCTTGCGCGCGCACCCGACGGGGCCCCGGACCATTTCTTTCCGCCTGTTGGCGCCCGCCGCCCAATCGGTGTTCGTGGGGGGGAGCTTCAACAATTTCAACGCCGCCCAGTATCCCCTGACGCGGCGTGACGACGGCGTTTGGGAAACGGAAGTTTCCCTCAACCCCGGCCGCTACGCCTACAAATTCAAGGTGGACGGCGAATGGCGGCTCGACCCCACGAATCCCGAGCGCACCCCCGCGCCGAAAGAAAGCTCCGTTTTGGAGGTTCAATAATGCGATTCCTTTCAAAGACCGCTTTTTGGACGACCCTCGCGCCCCTGGCGCTGTTGACGTCCTGTCTGGGCCCGATGCCCCCCCGCGGCGACGGGCGCCCCCCGGCGCCGATCGTTCCCCCGGTTGTCGCGCCCGAAGTTCCGCCGCCGTCCATGGAGCCTCCGCGCGCCGAGGGACCGCGCGTGGGCGTGCTCTGGGTTCCCGGTCCGCGGGTGGACGCCCTGATGTCGGCGGAATATCTCGCCCAACACCCCGCGTGGCGCGTCACGGCGGTGTTCCCGGACAAATTCTTCGGTGAAGACGAACGCGGTCGTCGCGCCAAGACACTTTTTCAAACGCTGGTGTCGTCAAAACAAGTGGAGGTGGCCCTCACGCTGCCGCACCGGCCGATGATGCCGCTTTTGATGGACACCGAAGACGCTCGCCTCTCCGAGTCGACGGTGGAGGCGCGTCCGCCGCGGTTCGCCCGGCCCGAAGACGTGATGGAGCAAATCGACTTGGCCCGCGCGGCCCACCGACGCCGTTGGCGGGTGTCTCCCGCGGGTCTGGCGTTGCCCTGGGACGCCGTGGTCGGCCCCGAAATTTCACTGTGGTCGCGGTTTAAGCTCCGCTGGGCGGTTTTGCCGTCCTCCGCGGTCCCCACGATACTCGACAACGAACGGTTTCCCATCGTGCGCGCGGCCCGCCTTCCCGCCGGGACTTCCGCCCGCCGGGCGTGGTACAAATCCACCCTCGAGCCGCTGATCAAATCCTCGAGCACCTACGGGCCGCTCCAAGTGGACGCTTTGGAGGAACTCGGCGCCCTGGAAACCTTAACCGGAATCGGTCGCGTCCAATGGGCGCCCGTGGGCGAGCTGTTGGCGGAGGACCCGCTGCCCGCCTGCCTGACGCGCGTGCCGCCGCCGCCGCTCGATCTATCGCCCTGGATCGGGGAACCGGAAGAAAACCGCGCCTGGGAACTCCTCGGGGTGGCGCGGCAGGCCATCGAATCCTACGAGAATTCCGGCGACGCCCGCGTCAACGTGTTGGATCTCGCCAAAAAGGAAATCCACGCGGCCGAAGACGGCCGCATTTTCTTCGACCTCGGGTCCGAGGGGAATGCCGACCGGGGCGGCGACGTCCGCCGCGAGTTTTTAGCGACCTTGAATCAGGTGTATCGCCTTATGGATCGTCCGGCGCCGCCCGAGATCCGCCAGGGGTTCGCGCGCGGCGCCGCGGGGGGAAACGGCGACGTCGAGCCCGACGGAACGTTTGAGCGGGCCGGTTCGGTTCTTCGTTGGCGCGACGCCCGTTCCGACGACCGCGGCCCGGGGGATTATTTTTATCCGACGGGCTCCCACCCCGCCGGGTCCTGGGACCTGCGCACCTTTGAGATTCGCCCGGGGGAAGGCGTGATCACGTTTTATTACGAGTTCACCGCGCTATCGAACCCGGGCCGAGCCCCGGGCGGTTTTTCCCTGCCGCTGGTGGACACCTACATCGACATCAACCAATCCGCCGGCGCGGGCGCGCAGGAACTGTTGCCCGGCCGGCCCGGCCTGGTGGAGGCCACCGACGCCTGGGAATACGCCTTGACCATCGATGGGTGGGGCGGCCGTCTTTGGCGTTCCTCCCTGGGGGAGCCGCCGCGGTTGCTGGCGACCCCGGCCGTCAAGCGGGCGGGACCGGGCGCTTTCGCCGTCGATGTCCCGGTGAGCGCCTTGCGGGGCTCTCCGGAAGCCTGGGGGTTCGGCGTGGCCGTCATGGGCCGCGGGTCCGACGGGCGGCCGATGCCCGTCGCCGCCGACCCCGCCCCCGCCGCCTTTGGCGGCGCCGCGGCCGACCGCGCCGCGCCGCCCTATATCGATTTGCTCACGCCGTCGGGCGTCTCCCAACGTCGTTCGCTCGGCGTGTACAAATACGGTCAAGACGTGACCCTGCCCTTTGTCCGGGCGGAATAGGAGGCTGGCATGAACGAAACCCATCAAAAACGAATTTTCTTTTGGGCCGCGGTCGCCGCTTTCGCGGCGATGGTGGTCTGGATGGCCGACCGCCGCGGCGAGTCGGGGCTATTACCGTCGGAATGGCTGCCCTCCAAGTCGAAGGGCAAACAGGCCGAGCCGATGTCCGTCGAAGGCCCGGTCCTCAATTTGCAAGACTCCTTCGCCAAAGTGGCCGAACGGGTGAAACCCACCGTGGTCAGCATCACCGCCACGCACGTGGAAACGGTTCAGGCCGCCCCCCAGGAGTTCTTTTTCGGCGATCCGTTTGAGGAGTTTTTCCGCGAGTTCCACGGCATGCCTCGGCGCCAAGCGCCCGCGCCGCGGCAGTACCAGCGCCGCGCCCAAGGCATGGGGTCCGGCGTGGTGGTGGACCCCCGCGGCTACATCCTCACCAACGAGCACGTGGTGCGCGGCGCCGACGAATTGACCGTCACCTTTCAATTCCCCGAGGAGCGGAAGTACGCCGGCAAAGTGGTCGGGGCCGACCCGCGCAGCGATCTGGCCGTCCTTAAAATCGAACCCAAGGGCCCGCTGACCTACGCCGCGCTGGGCGATTCCGACAAGACGCGGGTCGGCGACTGGGCCATCGCCGTCGGCAGTCCCTTCGGGCTCGAGCAAACCGTCACCGTCGGCGTCATCAGCGCGGTGCGGCAGTCGCTCAGCATCGAGGGTGTCAACTATTCCGGCTTGATCCAAACCGACGCCGCCATCAACCGGGGCAACTCGGGCGGCCCGCTCGTCAACATTCGGGGCGAGGTCATCGGCGTCAACACGGCCATTTACGCGCCCACGGGCGTGTTCGCCGGCATCGGGTTCGCCATTCCCGTCAACCGCGTCAAAAGCATCATGGACCAGCTCATCGAGAAAGGCCGCGTCGTGCGGGGATGGATGGGCGTCGAAATCCTCTCCGTTAACGACGTCATCGCCAAACAATTCGGTTTGGCGACGGCCGAAGGCGTCATGATCAACCACGTCCTGCCCGGCGGACCGGCGGACAAGGCGGGTCTCAAACGCGGGGACGTGATCGTTTCTTTCGCCGGGAAGAAGACCCCGACCCAGGACATCCTGGTCGAGCTCGTCGGCCGAACGCCGCCCAAAACCACGGTGCGCGTGGGGCTGGTGCGGGACGGCAAACCTCTCGAGGTCTCCCTCGCCACGGCCGAAATGCCGAAAACGGCCGCGACGGAAAAAGAGGACGACGGGGAGCCCGAGGCGCCCGCGGCGGAATCCGTCTGGGAGGGCGCCCGCGTCGGGCCCTTGGACGAACGCCTCGCCGCGCGAATCGGCGTGCCGGCCGGCACGCCCGGGGTGGTCGTGCTTGATGTGGAAACCGGGGGCCTGGCCGAACGGATGGGCCTGGAGGCGGGGGATCTGATTTCATCCATCAACCGCCAACGCACGCCCGACGTGGCGGCGTTTCTCAAGGCGGCGAAAAAGGCCAACGCCAAGGACGGCGTCTTGTTGGACGTCCTCCGTCGCGGTCGCGGGTTGTTCCTGAGTTTCCGGGACGGCGGCGAATGATCGATTCCCCGGCGCGCATCCTCGTCGCCGAAGACGACGCGGGCCAAGTCGACGTCTTGCGCGCCCTCTTGGGGCAGGACGCCCATCAGGTGATCACCGCGACCGATGGGAAGGAAGCCCTCGAAACGGCCCGCCGGGAGTTCCCGGACCTCATCCTTCTCGACGTCCTCCTCCCGGGGATGAACGGGTTCGAAGTGTGCCAGCGACTGCGCCAAGACCCGTCCACCTGCCTTATTCCCGTCATTCTGCTGACGTGCCTGGGGGACACCCGCGACAAAGTGACCGGGTTCAAGCTCGGGGCCGACGAATACGTGGCCAAGCCCTACGACGCGATGGAACTTCTGGCCCGGGTCGAACGCACCCTCCAACGCAGCCGGGAGGACCTCGCCGCCAACCCGTTGACCGGTTTGCCCGGCGGGGTGGCCTTGGAACGGGAGATCCGTCGGCGGATCGCGGCCGGAGAGACTTTTGCCGTCGGGCGCGTGGACATCCGCGGGCTCAACGTGTTCAATCGGGCCTACGGCTACGACAAGGGGGACCACGTGGTCCGCCTCGTCGGTATGATCCTCAAGAGCGCCGTGCAGGAACTGGCCGACAAAAAAGATTTGGCCGTGCATTGGGGGTCCGACGATTTCGGGTTTTTAACGAGCGTGGCCCGGGCGGCCGTGGTGGCCGCCCGCGTGCTGGAAAACGCCGAGGCGTTGTTGGCGATGCAATTGAGCGCCGCCGACCGCGCCCGGGGCGTCCTTCGACGGGAAGGGCCGCCGCCTCTCGAAGGCCCGCTGTTGGGGTTGTCCATCGGGATCACCGACGTGGGGCCCGGCGGCCCGGCGCATCCCGCGCCCATCCTGGACGAATCCGAAAAGACCCTGCGCGAGGCCAAGCGCGGCAACGCCGGTCCCCTGGTGCGCCGCTTCGCGACGCCGGTTTAGATCAATCGGCGCAATTTAACGAAGATCGTTCCAAACCCGCCGAGCGCGAAAAAAAAGACCGCCGCCAGCGCGCCGCCCCACCCCGGGGTTTGATAGACCCACAGCGCGCGCCATTCTCCCGCGGGCGTGCGCAGGGCCTGGAAGGCGTGGTTGGCCCGGGCGATCGGCGCCGGGCGGCCGTCCATGAAGGCGCGCCAGCCCGCCGCGGCCGCCCCGCTGTACACCAGCCACCCATCCCCGCGACCGCGGGCGGTCAGCCGCCCGGGCCCTTCGGTCCACTCCGCCAGCGACCCGCCGGTTCCGTTTGTGTCGGGGACCGGTTCCTCCAACAAAACCTCCACGCGGGGGTCCCAATCTTTTTCCAGGATCTTGAGCCGTTCCTCGGCGTCCGGCACGACCCGCGCCCGCGACACCCAACTCACACGCTCGAGAGGGCGCGGGCGTGTGTACAGGAGCGCGTTGGCGCTTTGAGCCAGAAAGCGCGAGGGCGCGGGCAGCGGTTCGATTGAAATCACATGGGACACCCCCAAAAAATCCAGCGCCGGGCTTTCGCCGGGACGGTCCGGCACCCGCCGTCGGAATTCCACAAAACGCCGGCCCCCGAACACCTCGTGGCTCCAGGCCTGGGGCACGCGGTGGGGCAGGGGCACGTTGGGGTAGAGGGATTGGCGCAGGCTGTGGTAACCCTCAAGCAAGTTGTCTCCCGCGAGCGGCTCGGCGGATTTCATGGTTCCGGGCGCCATCGCCAGCCGGTGGGGAGACCCGGCCAATTCCTTGGTCAGCGCCAACGAACGATGGTAAAAGGCGTCCGGCGCCAGCGGGTTCAACGCCCGCGCCAAAAGCCACAACTCCGCGACCGTGAAAACGCCCGCCACCGCCCAGCGGCGTTGGTGGAACATCAGCCAAAGCGATCCGAAAAACAATAGGGACGCCGCGGCTCCGCCGGCGGCGGCCGACATCCAACGGTCCTGCCCCGGGGTCAGCGTTGCGGCCCCCAAAAGCGCTTGGCCGAGCCGCGCCCGCGCCCCGGCGTCGATGGAGAGGCCGAGCGTCACGGCCAGGGCGCCGCCCGCGAAAAGAACCAGAAGACCGTTTCGCCAGGCCGTGCGGCGGGCGGCTTCCCCGGCCGAAAGGACCAGCGCGAACACGATTAAGATCGACGCGTTTGAGAAGTGCGTCAGGTAACGGAGCCCTGGAACGGCCGCCCGCGCAGCGTCAAAGACGGGGTTGATCCCCAGCGCCAGCGTCGCGCCGCCGCCGGCCAGGGCCAGCAAGGTGAGCGTCTTGCGGGTTCCTGAACGGAAAAAGCCCGTCACGCCCAACAGGAACACGCCGGTCCCGACGAAAAACGTGGACAGCCAGGGCCGGGCCACCGGCCAGAAGCCGGCGTCGAAGGGCGGGGCTTGAAAGGCCAACGCCACAGGGTTGGTGATCCAGGGGATCAGGGCCTTCACGGCGAAGACAGGGGAGAGCAGGAATTGCCGGGCGTTCCCGGCGTCGAGTCCGGCCCGCAGGGAATCCCTCGCCGCGTCCCAGGACGGAAGGATTTGAGGCAGGGTCAATAGCGCGGCGGCGACCAAGGCCGCGCCGAAGCGGCCGACGTCGATGACGCGCGCGCCGATTCCCCGCGCGGTGCGCGCGCGCAAAAACCATCCCACCGCCGCCGCGAAGACGCCGTAATGAACGAATTGCACGTAGCCCGTGGCCAGGGCGCCCGCCGTCGTGAGCGCCACGCCGACGGCGCTGCCACCCCACCCGAAGAGGAAAAACCAGGGCAAAAAAGCCAGGGTGCCCACCGCGCTCGGGAATTCCCAGTGAGCCGCCGCGAACCCGCTCCAGGCCATGGCCACCGCCGTCAAAAGGGCGGGTCCGTGGGTCGGCCCCGGCGTCCGCGATGAGAGCCATCCCCGCGCCGTGAGGTACGACCCGAAAAACAGCAGGCCGTGGGCCAAGGTTAAGAAAAGCGCGAAGGCCCTCCCAAAGGGGAACATCCAAAACAGGAGGCCCAACGGCGAAAACGCCATCACCTGGGGGTTGGCCAAAAAAGGCTCCCCGCCCGCCGAATAGGGATTCCATTGGGGGAGGCGGCCGGATTGGATTTCCTGGGCGGCGTAGGTCAACCAGGGCTGAAAGGAGCGGGTTGTGTCGCCGATGAACGGCACCGAGCCCGCGAAGAGCGGGAGCAGGAAAACGCCGGCCGTCAGCAGGTACAAAACGAAAGCGCGTCGCAGTTCGCGGGGTGTCATCTTTTAAAGTTTAGCAAGGCCGCGCGGCGCCGTGTTGCTTTTCAGCGGGGTCGAAGTTTGAAAGAATGGACGATGTGAACGTGTGCTTGGGCGTGGATTGGGGGCGTCGGCGGGTGGGGGTGGCCGTGTCGGACGAATTGGGCCTGCTCGCCCACCCGTTGACCACCATCGAGGGGGCCTCCCTCGATGGGGTGGTGGATCAATTGGCCGCGCTGGCGCGGGATCGACGCGCGGACACCGTCGTGCTGGGCGTCCCCCGGAACATGGACGGCACCGAAGGCAACAGCGCCACGGCCGCGGCTCTTTTGGGCCGGCGATTGGGCGAACGCGGGCTGCGGGTCGACTATGTGGACGAGCGCTTGACCACCGTCGAAGCGGAGGAACGCCTGCGGGCGGGCGGGCGATCGGCCCGGGGGCGCCGCGCCCGACGCGACCAGGCCGCGGCGGCGGTCATCTTGCAGTCCTATTTGGACGCCCGTCGGAGGGTTTCGTGAACGGCGTGGGGCCGCGCGCCTCCCGATGGACGCCGACGATCGTCGGGACCGCGTCCGCCGCGATCGGCGCGATTTTTTTGATGTGGATCAATTCGGCTCCGCCCGAGGCGCGCGGGGGACTCTTCGACATCGAACCCGGGTGGAGCGCGCGCGCGACCGCGCGGCGGTTGAAGGCCGAGGGGCACGTGCGCTCCCGCCTGTGGGTGGAATTGCTGGCGCGGGGTCTGCGGTCCGACCAAAAATTGAAAGCCGGGCTCTACCGCCTTCCCGCCGGCGCCCGTGCCGACCAAATTTTGAGGGATCTTATCAACGGCCGGGGCGCCACCGTGCGCTTCACCGTTCCCGAGGGACACGCCGTCTGGCAGATGGCCGACCGCCTGGCCGGGCTCGGGGTGTGCGACCGCGCGGCTTTTCTCGCGGCCGCCGCTCCCTGGGAAGGTTTTCTCTTTCCCGAAACTTATTTTCTGGAGCCCAACACCCCGGCCGGGCGGGTCGTGGCGACCATGCGCGAACGTTTCGACGTGGTGTGGCGCGGGGTGTTCGCCGAGGCCGCGGCCGCGGGGGCGGTGACGTCGTCGACGGCCGGGGGCGTCCCGTCGGCTCCCGACGACCGGTTCCGACTTCGGGACGGCCGGGAGTGGACGGTCCGCCCCGCGGTGACCCTGGCCTCCTTGATCGAGCGGGAAACCCGCCGGGACGACGAACGGGCCCGGGTGTCGGCGGTCTATCACAACCGGCTCAAGAAGCGGATGCGCCTGGAGTGCGATCCCACCGTGCAGTACGCTTTGGGCGGTTGGAAATGCCCTCTTTCGCGCGCCGATCTCCGCCTGGAACACCCCTACAACACGTACCGTCGGTTCGGCCTGCCGCCGGGCCCCATCGCCGCGCCCGGTCGCGCCGCTCTGGCGGCGGCCCTGGACCCGTCGGCGGTGTCCGATCTCTATTTCGTCGCCGACGCCGCCGGAGGGCACACGTTTTCCGCCACCTACGAAGACCACCTCAAAGCGGTCCGTCAATTCCGCCGGGCCTTGAAAGACGCTCGGAATGCGGTACCCTAATGGCATGGGACTCATGAACGCCCGGGATGTCCGATTCACCGTCGCCGACGGCAAGCGCACGCTGCGAGCCGTGCACCGGTTGCGTTTCGACGTGTACGTGCGTGAGTTTGGGTTTTTCAGTCCGGTGAATCACACCGACGATTTGTTGGTGGACGCCTACGACGGGGCGGGCCTGCACCCCATCGCCCTGGAGGGCGACGAGGTGGTGGGTGCCCTGCGCATGGTGCTCCACTCCGACCGGGGGTTCCCCTTGGCGGGGGTTCTTCCTCATTTCCGCTGCCCCGGCCCGCCGGAAAAAACCGCCGAGCTTTCGCACCTGGTCATCGACAAGCGCTGGCGCCGCCGCCGCGAAGACGGGCTCTACGGCGCCGAGGGGTATTTGACCGTCGCCGAGGGCGGCGTTCTGCCCAACCACGACCCTCTGCCTCCCGCGCTCAAACGCCGCCGCCGCCCCATCATCGTCCTGGGGCTTCTGCGCACGGCCTATCAAATGTCGCGCCGCATGGGCATCGAGTGGTGGCTGATGCTGGCGGAAAAACGCTTGCACATCCTCCTGAATCGCCACGGCATTCCCTTCTACCAGATGGCCGACCCCCTGGGCGGGCCCGACGGGCCGCGCCCGTCGCTCCTCACCGTCTCGGAGCTTGAATCGCATTTGAAGCGTCTGCACGAGCCCCTCTTCGACGAGTTCCTCGAAGGGCTCGAGCCCCCCTACCGCCCCAACGCCTAAAAATTCGCGCCGTTGCCGCCCGCGCGGCGACGTGTCATAATTTAACCCACATCTGTTCGGAGGAACGCATGGGCATCGTGGTCGTGGGGTCGGTCGCTTTGGATTCGGTCAAAACGCCGTTCGGGGAGCGGGCGAACGCCCTGGGCGGTTCCGCCGTGTATTTTTCCTATTCGGCGCGGTTCTTCACCGATGTCAAATTGGTCGGCGTGGTGGGGCGCGATTTTCCCCGCGCGCATCTGGATCTCCTTCGCCGACGGAAAATCGATCTGAGCGGCCTGCGGGTGGCCGACGGCGACACTTTCCGCTGGTCCGGCTATTACGAGAACGACCTCAACGAAGCCAAAACCCTCGACACCCGACTCAACGTGTTTGAGCGTTTCTCGCCCGACTTGCCCGAGTCCCACCGGTCGGCCGACGCCGTCTTCCTCGCCAACATCGATCCGGACCTGCAGTTGCGGGTGCTCCGCCAGGTGGTTCGGCCCAAAATCGTGGCCGCCGACACCATGAACCTCTGGATCGCCACCAAGCCCGATCGGCTCAAAGCCCTCTGCAAGGAAATCGACATCCTGATCTTGAACGACGGGGAAGCGCGTCAATTTTCCGGCAAGGCCAGCCTCATTCAGGCGGGACGGACGATTCGTTCCTGGGGGCCGCGCTACGTGGTGGTTAAAAAAGGGGAACACGGCGCCCTGCTCTTTTCCACGCGGGGCGTTTACGCCGCGCCCGCCTTCCCTTTGGAAGAGGTGTTTGACCCCACGGGCGCCGGCGACACCTTCGCCGGCGGTTTCATGGGCTATTTGAACCGGCGGGGCAACCGGTTGGACGAAGCGTCCCTCCACCAAGCCCTCTTTTACGGCACGGTCATGGCGAGTTTCACCGTCGAAAAATTCTCCCTGGACCGGTTGAAGACCGTGACGTCGGCCCAGATCCGCGCGCGGTTGGCGCAACTGCACCGCGTCTCCCGGCCCCGATCGTTATCGTCCTTGTGACGGAATTCGGCCGCCGCTGGGCCCCGGTCCTTCTGGGGCTGGGGATTTTCATTTTTCAAATCGGCACCATGCCCGCCCAGACGTTGCCGGCCGACCCCTGGGTGCCCCGCGCCGAGGCCGAAGTGCTTTTGCGCGCGGGCCGTTGGGGGCTGACGCCCGAAGAGGCCGCTCCTTTGGGCGGCTTGATGGAAACCCCCGGCCAATATTTTGTCCATAACCCCGCCACGGGCCGCTACTATTCCAAATACGGCCTTTTGAATACGCTGTTGTCGATTCCTCCCCTTTTGATCACGGGCGCCCCCGCCGCCCCGGTGCCATGGCGGCGGTTGTTGTTCGCGCTCAATATATACAACGCGGGGGCCACTTCCCTGCTCGCGGTCTTGTTGTTCTTTCTCGCGCGGCGTTTCGCTCCCACGGGCGTCGCCGTCCTGTGGACCCTCGCGGCGCTCTATTCCGGATTTCTCTGGTTTTACACCCGGGCCCAATCGATGGAGGTGTGGCACGTTGTGTTTTACACCGCGGCGGTCCTGGCGCTTTTTCGGGCCCGGGAGGAGTGGGACCGCCGCCCCCGGGCGCCCGTGCTGTGGCTGGCGCTGGCCGCCGGCGCCGTGGGGGCGCTCTTCCTCCTGCGGTTCACCTACGGGCCGCTCTTCCTCTGGCTCATCGCGGCCGCGGGGGTCCTGTCCCGCGGGCGGGACCTTCGCCGCGCCGGCGCCGCGCTGTCCGTTCCCCTGGCCCTCGCGCTGGTTCTGTGGGCGGCGACCAACGCCGTCAAGTTCGGCGGCCCCTTCACGACGGGTTACGGCCTCTGGGTGGTGGGCGGTTTGCCCCACGATCGGTTTGATCTCGCGGTGTTCCCCCGCGCCGTGGTCGGGTTTTTATTTTCGCCTCAACGGAGCGTGTTTTGGCACTATCCTTTGCTCTTGTTCGCGTTGGTTGGGCTCGTGGATTTTTACCGGCGGTTTCGCAAAGAGGCGCTCCTTGTCGGGGGCGCGGCGATCGGTTATTTCCTGGTGTTTTCACTCACGACCAACTGGGAGAGTCACGCCGCCTACGGCCCGCGCTATTTGTTGCCTTTTTTGCCGGCGGCGGCCCTGCCGGCGCTGGGTCTCTGGGGGCGGCGGGATCTTCTGGCGCGCGGGAGCGGGGTGATGGCCGCGGTCTTATTGGCCGGATCTTTTTGGCTTCAAACGGAAGTGAACGCCTTGCCTTTTTTTCTGCCCTATCGGCTGGCCGGGCCCTTCGCCCAATACGCTCACGCGCGCATCGACCGTTATTTTGCCCGTCGGCCCTACGCCTTGATCGACCGGGACGTGCGCCGATTTCTCCAGGGGCGGGCGGTCTTCCCGCCCCTGGAGTGGCTTAAAGAAGCGCGGGGGGCGGATTCGTCGGGGGAAGCGGTTTTTGTGGCGGAGCGGGTGCGGGCGTTGGCGGAGCGAAACTATTTCTTCGGGTCCCAGCGCGGCGCCGACTCGTCCTTGGGCGAAAGCCGGTAGGGCACGTTGAGGGTGGGCCAGCGCACCGCGAGCGTGGGGTCGTTCCAAGCCACCCGGTCTTCGGCCTCGGGGCGGTAAAAGGTTGTGCACTTGTAATGAAAAAGGGCCTCCGCGCTCGTCACCAAAAACCCGTGGGCGAACCCGGGGGGAACGTAAAGCGCCCGGCCGTTTTCGGCCGACAACTCGACGCCGAACCACCGGCCGCGCGTGGCGGACCCGGGCCGAAGATCCACGGCCACGTCGTAGACCGACCCCTGAAGAGCCCGCACCAGTTTCCCTTGGGCGTGGGGCTCCCGTTGAAAGTGCAGTCCCCGCAGCGTCCCCTGGGTCGAGTGGCTCGCATTGTCCTGCACGAACCGCGTCGGCAACCCCGCGGCCCCCGCGTCCCGTTCGTTGAACAATTCCAGAAACGCCCCGCGCGCGTCCCGGTGGACGATTGATTCCACGAGGAGCAGCCCCTCCAGTCCGGTGGGTGTCGTTTTCATAGCCTGAGGATACACCTCATTTTCCTTCCCCGTCAAGAATCAACGCTTCGAGGCGGCGCCGGTCTTTCGCTCCCCGGGGATAAATTTCGTCAAGGGCGCGCCGCGCTTCGTCGCGACGACCCGCCCGCGCCAGGGCCGCCACGCGGTCCCGCCGGGCGGCGTCCCGATCGACGGCGCGAATCGCCCGGGCGTAGCCGGAGACCGCGACGGGGGCGGCCGGGGATTTTAAGAGGGGGTCCAACAGGCGCAGCGCGCCGTCGGCCGCGCCCCGGGCGATCATCAGGCGGATTTTCAGAAGGGCGGCCGCCCCGAAGTCGGGTTCCAGGGCCCGCGCCCTGTCGACGGCGCGTTCCGCCTCGGCAAACCGGCCCCGTTGTATTTCGCACAGCGCTTTTTCCATCCACCACAGGGCGTCGGTTCGCGCGACGGAGAGGGCCGCGTCCAGGAGCGGGGCGGCTTCATTCCATTGGGGCGGCGACAGGTGGTCCGTTAGTAAGTGAGCGAGATCGCGCGCGGCGGCGGGCAGAGGCAGCGCCGCGCGAATACGCTCCAAATCCCGGCGCGCGGCGTCGAAATCCTCCGGTCCCGCCCCCGGGCGGTGCATCCGCTCGTCGGCGCGGCCCAGTCGCTGTTCCACTTGCCCGCGGGACATCACCGGCCCTTCCCAAGACGGCCGCCGCAGCGCCCAAAACGAATACAGATTGGCCGCGGCCAGCGCCAGGGGCAGGGCGGCGAAGAAGACCCCGGCGGCGCGCGGCGCTGGCTTTCCATCGGGGCGGGACGACGCCGTCACGGCCAGCAGGGCGCCCGCCAAGAGGGCGTTGCCCGGCGCGTAAAAAGGAAAATTGACGCAACAAAAAGCGGCTCCCGCCGCGAGCCACGCCGCGTCCGGGCCGGACCGCGTGGCGGCTCGGCGGAAATGGCCAACCAGGAACAGGACCAAAGCCCCGAGCGCCAACAGACCACCCTCCACGCCCGTCTGCAAAAAATCGTTGTGCGCAAAGCTGTGGGTGTGGTCGAAATATACGCCGTCGACGTCGATGGGCCGTCGATGAGCGCCGTAGGCCCAGGCAAAGAGCCCGGGGCCCCAGCCGAAGAAGGGCCGCTCGGCGATGGCCCCGAGGGCCGATCGCCAGATCGAGGGACGTGTCCATCCGAAAACGTCCGACGTCTTAAAGAGCGCCTGGCCGTCCAGGGCCCATAACCCCAGAGCGCCGGCGGCCAGGAGCGACGCGCCCGCCGCGAGGCCCCGTGCACCGCGCCGCCGATGGAGAAGAACACCGATACCGACGGCGGCGGATAGTAAGCCGGCGCGGGATTTCAGAATCAGTAGGACGGCCAGGAAGACGACGCCCGCGGCTCCGGCGGCGGCGCGCCGGCGATTCGCTCCGTCGAAGAACCGACCCGCCGCGGACACGGCCGCCAGGGCGATCCATAAGGCCCGGTATTGGGGGTTCTTGACGATCCCCGCCGCGTTGGGAATTATCGTCGAGACGAGAGCGCTCAGGCAGTAAAAACCCGCGACCGCGAACAGGATTTTTTCGAAATCGGCGCGCCGGGCCGCGGCGCCGTGCGCCCAGGCCACATGGGCCAAAGTGGCCGCCAGCGCAAGCTTCGTCATGGATTCAAGGCCCAGGGGGGCGCCGAGCGAAAACGCCCACGCCAAGAGCATGGCCCCGAGGAAGGTTCCGCCAGCGCCCGCGATCGGCGCATCGTTCCGTCGGGGCGGCCGACGGAGGATCAAAACCGCTCCCGCGGCCAACAGCGCGGCCGCGACCCACGGCCAATGCCCCGCGGCGCGGGCGGGCAACGCCAGCGTCACCGCGGCGGGCGCGGCGAACGCCGCGAGCGCGATGGACCGTTCGGACGCTGCCGTGGCGTTGGCTTTTCCGTCGGGGGGGACGGGGAGACGTGGGGCGGTCTTTGTCACAAGCCCATTCTGAAAAAAAAATTAAAAAAAGTGTTGACAATTTTTTTGGATATGATAATATCCTCCCTGTTCGCGGCGGACAGAAATCGCCGCGCCGAGATTTTGAAAACGCAATCCAGGCCTGAGCGGCCTGACGCCAGAGGGTGACAGACTTCCCTTTGAAAGGGAAGGGCTTGCGCCCCCGGGAATTTTTTTCTATAGTCACGACACAATTTTGCAGTCTTGTTCTTTGACAGAGCCAAACACGCAAGCGGATGAGCGCCCCAAATCGAGGCCCATCGCACCATCGATGGGACGAGATGGGTCGCTGTCCGATGCTTATTGGTAATACGACGTTCAGGTGTAATAAGCTTGTGTTTAACAACTCAAGCAATTCCACAAGAGCCGATTAACCAAACCTCAATAAGTTTGTTCACGCCCGCAAGGGTGTGACGCAGATCTTACGGAGAGTTTGATCCTGGCTCAGAGTGAACGCTGGCGGCATGCCTAACACATGCAAGTCGAACGGAGCCTGGCAGTTTATCGTCAGGTCGAGTGGCAAACGGGTGCGTAATACGTCACCAATCTTCCTTCGAGTGGGGGATAACCCCGGGAAACCGGGGCTAATACCGCATGAGACCACGTCTCGGCATCGAGATGAGGTTATAGTCCCGCAAGGGACGCTTGAAGAGGAGGGGACGGCCTATCAGCTTGTTGGCGGGGTAACGGCCCACCAAGGCGACGACGGGTAGCCGGTCTGAAAGGACGACCGGCCACAATGGCACTGAGACACGGGCCATACTCCTACGGGAGGCAGCAGTGGGGAATTTTGCGCAATGGGGGAAACCCTGACGCAGCAATGCCGCGTGGAGGACGAAGGTCTTCGGATTGTAAACTCCTT
>Ga0268298_10001962_pt1 | contig 23160 bp, 24 predicted proteins | sample WWTPWeurt_MetaG_FD_194462 | JGI IMG/M metagenome (GOLD analysis project Ga0268298, IMG submission 194462) | Activated sludge microbial communities from WWTP in Nijmegen, Gelderland, Netherland - WWTP Weurt | ecosystem: Engineered > WWTP > Aerobic digester > Activated sludge | place... | reverse complement strand
CAAAAAAGCATACATATCTCCGTTGATAGCATACGGGATATGGTAGTGTCAGGGCTGATACATCCGAGCAACGAATGGAGCCAAGAACTCATTGAGCAATTGGTATTGGCACGAGAATGCGCGTCTCAGATGGCAATCACATACAATAAGGCTGGTTTTGTAGTGGCAATAGACGATTTTTGGGATCCAAACCACAAATTGCAAGAATATAGCCTTTTATTTCAAGAGAAAAATATTCACAAAGTCTTATTGTTCCCTAGTCAACTGGCAGCGGAAGAACGAAATATAAAAAGATCTGGGTTAGGCGAAGCAAGCAAATACATCGCAGATGGGATACGAACAGTTTACGAACATTTAGAGGAAGATATTCCCAGCCTTGAAAATCAAGGCTGGATTATAGTGGACACAACAAACAAAAATATTGAAGCAACAGTAAGACATATTCTCTTACAAGTTAAGTAAATTGGGGCTACTTCAAAACTCGGCTGGCGGCATCAGGTTGAGGGGAAGACTCAGCCTTTGCCGTTCTCACTGGACTGTCGACCACCTGTGCCTGCGGCAAGGTGCAGGCAAGACTCACCCGGTCTGCTAGAAGGATGGGCGTGTGCCCTACGAGGGTACAGGCCCTACGCGGCTGAGAGGTTCCGTGTCGTGTGTCCATTCCAGCAAAGCCGCCGGTTCCTCATTCCATTTCTCAGGAACATTTATGTCAGACATTGCAGGTTCTTTACGGCAACGAGTCCGAACGATCATGCCAGAACTGGAGATCCAGCACTTCGAAGTGAACCAGGAAGGGTTGATCAATGACGTTGCCATTGTCAACAGGAAATTTGTATTCCGGTTCGCGAAAACAGAGCCATACGCCAAAATTCTCGCTGACGAGATGAAAATCATCGACCTCGTTCGTTCGCGGGTCGAGATGCAGGTCCCAACCCCGATATATCGAAGCCGGGACAGTGTGGTTTATCCCTTTCTGGAGGGGCAGCCCTTTTTGCCGGAAACGTTATCAAGACTGCCAGACGCCGCGCAGGTCAAAACGGCTGAACAACTTGGGAAGTTCCTTTTTGGTTTACACACGGCCGAAATCTCAGGGTTGGATTGGAAGATCCCGTCCACACTGGCGCCGGTAACGCGGGAGAAGTGGTCGGATATTCGAGAAAGAGTCAGGCAGAAAATATATCCGCTCCTGTTAAAACATCAAATTCAATGGGCGGAACATTTATTTGACAGTGTCTTGTCTGAGCCGGGGTCTTTTAATGATCGCCCGGCGCTCATTCATGGCGACCTGGCCCCGTATCATATCTTGTTCGACGGTCACGACAGCCGGATCACCGGGGTTATCGATTTTGGCGTTTCAGGCCTTGGCGACCCCGCTTTAGATATTGGCAGCCTGATCAGTTCGTATGGCGAAAATTTCACCAGCAAGATGAAGTCAGCCTACCCTGGCTTGGAGGAATATTTACCACGGGCAAGGTTTTATGCCCAAGCCATAGAGTTACAATGGGTTTTGCTGGGCCTTGAAACCGGTGAGACCTTCTGGTTTACCGCCCATCTAGGCAGCGCAAGAGATATATCTTCCTAAAACGGCGGCCCGGTCAAGTTGGTAGAGAGACAAAAGCGCAGTCCTGTCTCCTGCCAGGGCCCGGGCGCAAGCCATTGATAAGTCCCATATCGTATTCATACGATCTCTTCCATCAAGGAGGCTCCCCATCATGTTATTCCGCCCCGGCAAGTTATCCTTTGTCGTATTAATCATCGCGACCCTGGCATGCAATTCTTTGACGAGACCTGCAACAACCTCAGAAACTCCCCCGCCAGCCACGGTATCGGCCAGCACGTCTCAACCCACCAGCGCAGTGGATGAATACAAGACCGCTGAAGGAGGAGGCGTCTCCTTTCAATATCCGACCCGCTTAATTCAGGATGTTGAGGTGGTCCAAGTCGCAGCCGAGACCGATGGCCCGGCGCCTCATCCCGCATACACTCAATTTGCACTACATGGCTACCCGATCAATTCGGATACCACACCCGCACAAATCCTGGTCTATCCGATCGCAGAGTTCGTCGATCTCGTCCCCTCCGTGGCAGAGGACCTAAAAGCGTTGAAAGAATTGAAGTCCTACGAAACGGACAAATTAATACCCTTTCCACACATCCTCAATGCAAATCCCATATTCGAAGCGCGCAGAATGGGAACGTTTTTTCCGGGAACATCAGGGTATTTATTCTTAACCCAATTCGGACAGGATATCAGCCCGATCACCAATGAAGGCTTGACGTATGTCTTTATAGGACAAAGTGAAAACGGGCTCTTGATAGCAGCCTTCTTTCCAGTAAACGCCCCCGGACTGCCCGCCTCTTTTCGTGAGGCGGACCCGGGTGAATGGCAAAACAATTTCCCCGAATATATCAAGGGTGTCAAGCAGCAGTTCCTGGCCCTTCAGCCAGGCGACTTCACACCGCCCCTGGATGTACTGGAAAATATGGTCTATTCGATCGCCGTCCGGGCTTCAAGCAACTCGTCAAACGGCCTGATCTTAGGCAGCAGCGCGGATACCCGGAGAGCCCTGGATGAGAATATTGAAACCCTTACAAAAGCGGCTGAAGAAGACTATCCATCCGAGATCACGGTTGGAGAGACCCGCCCTTATACGATCCATGTCGCCGCCGCAGATACGCGTTTAATATGGTTTCAAGGCTGGTGTACCAAAAACGATAATCTCCTGAATCAAAACCTGAAAAACATGAGATTTGAACTGCAAGTAAATGGGCAGAGCATAGACCTGGACAACCAGGCCTTGTCGTATTACTACAGTCACTCTGATGGGCTGCCTTGTTTTTCATACAGCATGGTTATGTATGGATGGGAATCAGGCGCAACAACAATAACTTCAAAGATCATCATCGTCAACCCGATCAATGACGGCATCAGTGAATATAAAGCCGGCGAAATGACCAAAGTATTCACGGTGATCGCCCCATGAAAAGCCGGGAAACCGCACCTGAGCGCGGGGCTGACGGCGTCCTGCGCAAGCCGCTGAACCACACGGGAACTTGTTAAACCTGAATGGACATTCCACCTATGATAGACGTCAAAACCATTACTTCTTCAGACGACCTGCATAAGATCGTCCACGAGATAAACCATGCCGCATGGGATGATGCCAACGAAATGTCAGAATATGACGTTGAGTCACTCTCCGCCTACCTTGAGCGGCAGGACACTTTATTCGTCGCATGCCATGATCTTTCTTCAGATCCGCCGACGCTGCTGGGGATCGCATCGTCCCGGATAGAGATCAAACCCTACGGAAAAGAACTGTGGCTGTACGTGGACGAGGTTGATGTTTGTTCGGACCAGCGGCAAAAAGGGGCCGGAAAAGCAATGATGAAAAAGATAATCGAGATCGCCAATGAGAAAGGATGCGAAGAAGTCTGGCTCGGTGCAGAAGCAGGGAACACGGCTGCAAACGCGCTTTATCTTTCTCTCGAACCGGGTGAAGTATCTCAAGTGGTTGGCTATACCTTTGAAATCAATAAAAAGGATTGAAGGAATAATAAAAGCATGCTGTCACCGAATTGGTAATATCTTTTAGGTCGTAAGTTCGCTTTCGTCAATGCGGTTGTGTGACAGTTTCGTTGGGCGCTTATAAATAAAGGCAAATCTACGAATGTCGTCCTGTTACAAGGTTCATTAATAACCTGGCGGAGAAGCAATGAAAAAAATGATCACAGTGATTACATGGGCAATATTCTTTGTCCTAATTTCTGGGTGCGCACCTTTAAGCGACACTGTACCTCCTCCGACGCAACCACCAAAGTTAACTCTCTTACCGCCTACAATGAAGCAAACCTCAATTCCAACCCTAACCAAGACACCCACTTTACAGGTTACACTTGTTGCAGTTACAGAGACTGCCGCATGTCAATTGCGAATACGTGGCACGTATAATTACACAAAGGAATCAGTTGCGATTTTCACTTTAACCCCAGGCAGGTTCTTATTTTACGATAAGCCCGGTGGCGGCAAGTATGGTAACGACAAGGCTGGTTGCGAATTGAATGAAAACTGCACTCAATTGCGGGCAACGAACAAGGATAGTGCCGAGCCTAACCCAGAAGGGATCCTGGGATCCTGGGTAGGTAGTCTAACTGGAACTTCGACAGCACAATGGCACAACTACATATTGAAATGCAGCCTGGCGCCCGCCGAATAATCGTGTCCACAGATGAACATCAGCGACAAGGGTGCAGGTAGGACAAGCTGGCTGGACGGCTTCGCCCGGTCCGCTAGACAGGGCGGCTTTGCCAGTCGAACAGATTTGATAGGGAAATTAATTGATCTGATAGTCTTCGCGGGGATTTGAAAGCATCCTGGGTTTATCTTTGCCAAAATCCAATGCAGAAAGGACCAAAACATAAAATGAAGATACCTTCCATTATTTCATATCTCTTAGGGATTATTTCTGGAGCGGCAAGTTTATTTTTCTTTTTCTATACAATTCGATTGTTTTTTGTAACTCGTGGACTGACCGTCATACATACCGATGGGCAGGGAGCATATATTGGCGCAATAGCATTTCCCATTTTGGCAGTTGCCTTTGGGATTGCGGCATGGTTTTCCCTAAAATCTGCCCGGAGCAACAGCAAATGAAACCATTATCAAGCGTGCAAATTCGTATTTTTGCCGGTCTAATTATTGGATCAATCATTGCTTATGTGGATAACTTCTCATTTCAGGGTGAAGTCAGTCCGATTGCGATTGTCTTATTGTTGCTCGTTGCGACCATAAGTATTGGAGCCTCATGGAAATGGCATGGTTTAATCACTGTCGCTTTGATGTGGCTATGGTTGCCAATGGCTCATATCGTAAAGAAGACGCTTGGTTTACCTGATACATTGCATCCAAATACTTACACTTCAATACTTATGTTTACCGTTTTTACCTTTGCCGTTTCAGCCATTGGTTTATTAATTGGCGTATCTATCAATAAAATAGTGAAAAGCGCAAGATAAACGAGTTTAAATATGGTCTCTCGCTTCAACCAGAAAAAGGCGGTTAATTCTGTTTTCGGATCACCAGTCCCAGCAATCCCACCACCAGCCCGGAGACGAGCAAAGCAAATTTGAGCGTGGCACACAAGGCGGCGACTTGCGGGAGCGCGGCAGATAGGTCACCGCTCAGGATCTGCCAGAGAGCATAGTTTTCAACCGCGTCGAAGAGGGCGGCGAACAAGGCCCCCCACCCCAACCAGACGGTCAGAGCGTGGAATCCTTTCGGTTTGTCAGACCCGGCCAACAGGAGTCCGAGCGAGAGGGCTAGGGCGTAGACCGGCATAAAGAGGAAGTCAAATCCCAGCCCGAAGGCGGCAAAGAGGCGCGCGTTCGCATCCCACGAATTCAACATTGCCTGGGAATTGTCGAGGGAACGGGCCAGTTCATACGAAACGATCCCACCCGGAGCGGCCGAAGTTTGCAGCGGCGTATCGAGCAGACGGAACAAGCCAAAGATGGCCAGGGTGAGCGCAAGGAAGAAAAAGAAAAAAGGTTTGCGGAGGGGTTGGGGGATGAATTCGAGTGGGTGCTTCATGGCGGGACCTTTCGCCGCCTATTGTATCGCAACGTTCCTCTCATGCTATACTTGGCGCACCATTCTATTCAAGGAAATCTTCATGACATCCAATACTCATCAGGAAATGCTGGCAAAATATGCCGAAGCCATCGTCAAGGTAGGTCTCAACATCCGCGCCGGGCAGCGTCTGATCGTCACTCTCGGCACCACGCGCGGCGTGCCCAACCAGTTTGCCCCGCTCGTGCGCGAGATCGCCAAGGCTGCTTATGGGGTCGGCGCGCGTTACGTGGACGCCATCTTTGCAGATGAAGAAATGCTGCGCATCCGCGCCCAACACGCGCCGAAGGATTCTTTCGGAGAATATTCCAAATGGCAGATCCAGGCCATCACGAACATGGTCGAGAACGGCGACGCGCTGCTCTCCATCGCCGGTTCCAACCCCGACCTGTTAGGCGGCCTCGACCCGGACGTGGTCGGCCAGATGCAGCGGGCTCATCTGGAGAACTGGAGTCCCGTCAGCGAAAAAGTTTCAGCCAATGCCATCAATTGGTGCGTGGTGGCCGCGGCGGGCGAGGCATGGGCGCACAAGATCTTCCCCGACCTGCCCGTGGAGGATGCCCAGAAGAAACTTTGGCAGGCCATCTTCGAAACCACCCGCATTGACCAACCCGACCCGGTGGCGGCATGGAACCAACATATCGTTTCGCTGCGAGAGCGCGCCAAATACATGCAGGCCAAGCAATACACCGCCTTGCATTACAAAGCCCCCGGCACCGACTTCACTGTCGGCCTGCCCAACGGGCATCTGTGGATCAGCGCACAATCGCTGGCCCAGAACGGCGTGGCCTTCACCGCCAACATGCCCACCGAAGAAGTCTTCACCCTGCCTGACCGGCATCGCGCCGATGGTGTCATCTCGGCCACCTTCCCGCTCTCGTATGGCGGCACCCTGATCGAGGATTTCCAGGTCCACTTTGAAGGCGGGCGCATCACCAAGGTCAGTGCGAAGCGCGGCGAAGCTGTCCTGCAAAAATTGGTGGATACTGACGAAGGTTCGCACCGTCTCGGTGAACTGGCGCTCGTGCCCGCTTCCTCTCCCATTGCCAAACGCGGTCACCTCTTCTATAACACCCTCTTCGATGAGAACGCCTCCTGCCATATCGCCATCGGACGCGCTTATCGCTTCACCCTCACCGGTGGAACGGAGTTGAACGACGAGGAATTCATCGCCGCCGGGGGCAACGTCAGCCTCAACCATGTGGATTTCATGATCGGTTCACCGCAAATGGATATCGATGGCATCACCAGGGACGGTCAGCACGAACCGGTGATGCGCCAGGGAGAGTGGGCCATCTCTCTCTAACTGGGCACGCTCCACTCCCCGTCTTGAGGCGGGGAGTTTTTATTTCCCTGCCCGGGTTGGTGTTCACTCTGCTCCATCTGTGGTAATAATTGACAACCTCGAATACTTGGAGACGCCATGAACGCAGACTTCCAAACATCCCTTGAAAAATATGCCGACATCATTGTCAACATCGGGCTCAACCTGAAGAAGGAGCAGCGCCTCAACATCTCGGCCGGGCTGCCAGATGCCGACTTGGTGCGGTTGGTGGCGAAAAAAGCCTATCAACTGGGCGTGCCGTATGTGGATGTGCGCTGGATCGATGAAAGGCTGACGCGCATCCGGCTGGAACATTCCAACCCCGGGCACCTTACCGAAGTCCCCAAATGGCTGATCGACCGTGAGCATGAATACGGCGAGCGCGGCGACGCCCTGCTGAGTTTTGCCTCCTCCGACCCGAACCTGCTCGAAGGCCTCAGCCCCGACCTGATCGGCACCTACCGCAAGGCGCTCTCGCAAAAGTTCGAGCCCACCTTTAAATACATGGACAACAACACCCAGACCTGGTGCGTGGTCTCCACGGCGACACCGGCCTGGGCGAAAAAAGTTTTCTCCAACCTGCCGGTGGAACAGGCACAGGAAAAATTATGGGAGGCCATCTTCGATGCCTGCCGCGCCAACCTCGCTGACCCGGTGGTGGCCTGGCGCGAACACGTTCAAAAACTTCACGGCCAGTGCCATTATCTCAATGAGCGCAAGTACACCTCCCTGCATTATCGCGCGCCCGGCACCGACCTGAAACTCGGCCTGCCGCAAAACCATCAATGGATCGGCGCATCCTCCACGACCGTGAGCGGCATCGAGTTCATTCCCAACCTGCCCACCGAAGAGGTTTTCTGCCTGCCACATCGCGAAAAAGCGGAAGGGCACGTCACCTCGAGCCGTCCGCTCATCCTCTCGGGCACATTGATCGACTCTTTCACCCTGACCTTTGAAAATGGCCGCGTTTCAAAAGTGACCGCACGGCAGGGCGAGGAGCACATCCGCAAATTGTTGGAAACGGACGAGAGCGCTTCACGCCTCGGGGAAGTGGCCCTGGTTCCAGACAGTTCCCCCATCAGCCGCAGGAATCATCTCTTCTATAACACGCTCTTCGATGAGAACGCCTCCTGTCACCTTGCGTTGGGTTCAGCCTACCGCTACAACATGGTCGGCGGTTCAGAGATGAGCAAGGAAGAGTTCATCGCAGCGGGCGGCAACGACAGCCTTATCCACGTGGACTTCATGGTCGGCTCGGACAAAATGGATATCGACGGCATCCGCGAGGATGGTTCGGTCGAGCCGGTCATGCGTCAGGGAGAGTGGGCATTCACGGCGTGATCTTTGATGCGCGCAATCGGAACAGCCCTGAAACATTTCAGGGCTGTTTTTTACCGCAACGTCTGGAGGGGCTGGAGTCTGCACCACGAAATTAAATCTTATGCGATAATGGGCACATCCCTTTCAAGGAGAAATGTATGGCCCGAAAACCCGAACTGTCCCCGCATGATATGCTCCAAAAAGAATATGAGTACATCACCCAGACGGCCTTCCAGGCCAATGAGGATCGTTCGCGTGTGACCTCTTTTTATTTTGTCTCGGTCGGTTCTTTTGTGGCGGCCATCCTCAGCACCCAATTCGAGCAGCCGCAAAAAATGATGTCCTTCGCCTTTTTCGTTCTATTCCTGATCCTGACCTTCATGGGCGCACTGACCATCGCGCAATTGGCCCGCTTGCGCGCCGCATGGCACGAATCAGCCGAGGCGATGAACCAGATCAAAGAGTTTTATATCCAGCACCACCCGGAGATCGAACCGGCCATCAAATGGAAGACGAAGCACATCCCACCGACCAACAAGCCGAACAGCATCGCCAACCTGATCGCCATTGAGGTGGCCATGCTCGGTGCATTGACCACCGGCGCAGCGGTTTACTTCCTCATGAATTACCTTGGTGAAGTAAACTGGCTGGCATGGATCGTGGTCATGGCGAGTTTCATCCTTGGGTATATCGCCCAATGGAGATGGTACATCCACCTGCTGGTGGATGACAGATAGGACCTAAACGTGCCCAGAGATTACACTCAACAATCCCCAATCGCTTTTCAACGTCGACCGCATCTCACCAAAGACGATGCATGGATCCGCGAATTCCTGAAGACGGCGGAAGTCGGTCACATTGCCACCTCGGTGGATGGACAGCCCTTCCTGACGCCCACCAGTTTTTGGTTCGACGAAGCCAATCACCAGATCGTCTTCCACTCCAATATCGCCGGGAGGATCCGCTCGAACATCGAGGCCAATCCAAAAGTCAGCCTTGAAGCGAGCGAACTGGGGCGCATGCTCCCATCCAATGTCGCACTGGAATTTTCGCTCCAGTATCGCAGTGTGATGGTCTTCGGCACAGCACGGGTGGTGACCGACCCCGCAGAAGCACGGACGTTGCTTTATGGCCTGATCGGAAAATATTTCCCGACCTTGAACCCCGGCAGGGAATATCGCGAGATCACAGACAAGGAGTTACGAGCCACGTCGGTCTATGCCATTCAGGTCGAAGCGTGGAGCGGCAAGGAAAATTGGGACGAACGTGCCGAGCAAAGTGACGAATGGCCCGCGCTGGATGAAAGCCAGCACGAGTATTACCGCACCCGGTAATTGGAGGAAACATGCCTGAAGAACCCCGCACCGAAGAGTTCCGCGTGGATGGCGAGAAACTGATCGCCAAGATCAAGGAGTTGATCCATGAAGGGAACATCCGCAAAGTGATCATCAAAGACAAGGAAGGCAAGGTGATGATGGAAATCCCCTTCACCTTTGGCGTAGTGGGCGTGCTGCTCGCGCCGCAACTGGCAGCCATCGGCGCCATCGCTGCCCTGGTGACCGAGGCCACGGTAGTGGTGGAGAAGACAGAATAGTCATGAATCTCTTTGAGATCGTCTTCTGGCTCGCCATGGTGGCGGAGATGGTCATCCGTGCGCCAATTAACAAGAAGCGCAAGGTAGAAGCCATGAGCAGGCAACAAGTCACCCGGCAGGAAAAAACTCTGCTCGTCTTGCTGTTACTCGGCATGTTCATCTTCCCGCTTGTGTATTCCGCCACCTCCTGGCTGGATTTTGCGAATTACAGTCTGCCCACATGGGCGGGCTGGACTGGTGTGCTGGTGATGGCCGGGGCGATCTTCGTCTTCTGGCGTTCGCACGCTGACCTCGGTTTGAACTGGTCGCCTTCGTTGGAGATCCGCGAGAAGCATGAGTTGATCACGCGCGGCATCTACGGACTCATCCGCCATCCGATGTATGCCTCACAGTGGTTGTGGGTCATTGCCCAGCCGCTGCTCCTGCAGAACTGGCTGGCAGGCTTTGCAAACCTCATCCTCTTCATTCCCTTCTACATCCTGCGCGTGCAAGCCGAAGAGCAAATGATGCTCGAGACCTTCGGCGCGTCGTACCAGGAGTACATGCAAAAGACCGGGAGGGTGTTCCCAAAAATAGGCGGGAACCTATGAAATCCTATCGCAAGGAACTTTGGTTCAACATCCCCAACCGCAGGGGCTTTGTCAACATCACCCATCAGGTCGAGGAGGCCTTGCGGGAAAGTGGGATCCAGGAAGGGTTGTGTCTGGTGAATGCCATGCACATCACAGCCTCGGTCTTCATCAACGATGACGAGAGCGGCTTGCACCATGATTACGAGAAATGGCTGGAGCGCCTTGCCCCTCATGAACCGGTCAGCCAATATCGCCACAACGATACTGGTGAAGACAACGCCGACGCGCACATGAAACGCCAGGTGATGGGGCGCGAAGTGGTGGTGGCGGTCACGAACGGTCAACTGGATTTTGGGACGTGGGAACAGATCTTCTATGGTGAGTTCGACGGCAGGAGAAGAAAACGCGTATTGGTAAAAATTATCGGTGAATAATGATGGAAGGAATTACGATGCAATTAAAAACGAAAGTCATAGCCACTCTGATCGCCGAAGGGGTGGAAGACCTGGAATATTATGTTCCGCTCATGCGGCTGCAGGAAGAAGGCGCTACCGTACTCAGCGCCGGGCTGGATCTGAAACCTGTGCGCGGGAAGAACGGTCTGATCATCACGCCGGACGCAAAGATCGAAGACCTGAAAGCCGACAACCTCTTCGCGCTCATCCTGCCTGGCGGCTGGGCGCCGGATAAAATCCGCAGGTATGACACGGTCAAAAAACTCGTCAAAGAAATGAATGCTGCCAACAAGATCATTGGCATCATCTGTCATGGCGGCTCGATCGCCATCTCGGCGGGCATCATCAAGAAGGGTCAGCGCGCCACCGGCTCCACCGGCATCAAGGACGACCTCGTCAACGCGGGCGCGGTCTGGGCCGATGAACCCGCCATCCGCGAGGGCAACCAGGTTTGGGGGCGGGTGGTTGCGGATATTCCGGATTTCAACCGCGAACTGGTACGCGCTTTAGTCAAAGGATAACGGCGCACGCTTCATCGTATCCGGAATGGGAACGTTCAAGCGCGAGAGGACGCTGGGAGCGATCTGTAAATGAGAGACGATCTCACCCGTATCGCCTCGACCTCGACCATTGGGCGGGATCACATACAAGGGAACATCCCTTTGCTCGGAAGTGGTGCCACCATGATCCCCATCCGCATTGATACCATGGTCTCCCGTGACAAGGACCGTATACCCGCGCTCGCGCCATTCCATGATGAGCGGCGCGAGTTTTCCATCCTGATAGACGGCATGGCTGCGATACTGTTTTGAATCCGCGCCATGGGTCTCACCGCGATAATCCATGCCCATCGGGTGCAGCAAAAGATAATCTGGCGAAAATTTACGCACAAGATGCGCCGCACTGCGAAACAGTTCAATATCCGGATAATCGTCCTCGGTATAGAAGCGCCCGTGCTGGATGTTCAGCGCCAAGTTATCCGTCTCCCTGTCTGCGATCGGGTCATACGGCGCGCGGTTGTACAACTCGGAATACCAGTAGTACGCTGCAGCGGCTGTGATCTTCCCCGCTTCTTTCAACGACCTGAAAATATTCGGCTTATCTGAAAGCCGCACAATCGAATTGGCGACAACCCCATGTTCACTGGACGACAAGCCAGTGTGAATGGTTTCATACATCGGGCGCGAGAGGCTCGGCAGTTCACCGATGATCCGGTACAGGCTGGCCTGTCCGCTTTCGACGAGATGACCGAGAAAGCCCATATTGGCTTTGGCGACATCGTATCGCAGCGCATCTGAAAGAATGAGAATGACCTTGTTCATGGGAGAGTTTCCATCAAAAAATAAAAACGGTTCGGGGTCAGGGAATGACCGCCGAACCGTTTTTGAATCCAATCATTGTTACTCAGCCAGCACCAGCACGGCTTCCTTGGAACAGGTCACCTGGTCTTTGGAGCCGATCTTGGGAAGTTCGAGGAACGGATTGTTGAACGTATCCATGTTGAACTTGGTGTTGCCGATCTTCACCTGAATGCGGACGACCGAGCCGAGGAAGGTAATGTTCTCGATGGAGCAATCCATGACGTTATCCTTGTGGCGGTCTGCAGCAAAACTAAAACGCTCGGGGCGGATGGAGACCTTGACCGCATCGCCCTTCTTTCTCGCGCTCAGGTCTTCGGCGGTCTTGAGTTGCACACCATCCATGCTGATCAGGCCGTTGGCCGGGTCTGACACTTCCGCGCTGGCCGTGTTGAGCGAACCGACAAAGTTCGCCACAAAGTTGGTCTGCGGGAAGTTGTAGATCTCGAACGGCGTCCCAACCTGTTCCATGCGGCCTTCGTACATCACCACGATGCGGTCGGAGATGGAGAGCGCTTCCTCCTGGTCATGGGTGACGAAGATGGCGGTGATGCCCATGCGCTTCTGAATGGCGCGGATCTCGGAACGCAACTGCACGCGGATCTTCGCGTCCAAAGCCGAAAGCGGTTCGTCCAGCAAAAGCACCTGGGGGTGGTTCGCCAATGCGCGCGCAAGCGCCACGCGTTGTTGCTGCCCGCCAGAGAGCTGGTAGGGATAGCTGTTGGCCTTGTTCTCAAGGTGAATGATCGAGAGCATTTCCGCCACACGATCCTTGATGACCGATTCAGATTCCTTGCGGATGCGCAGGCCAAACCCGATGTTCTGCGCCACGGTCATGTTGGGGAACAGGGCATAGGCCTGGAAGATCATACCCACATTGCGCTGGTTGGGCGGGTTATTGGTGATATTCGAGCCATTGATCGTGATGGTGCCGGAGGTGGGGATTTCGAAGCCTGCCACCATACGCAGGGTCGTAGTCTTGCCGCAGCCGGAAGGTCCAAGAAAGGAAATGAATTCTCCCTGTTCCACATCAAGATTGAAATCCTGGACCACGGTGGTCCCGGCAAATTCCTTGGAGATATTTTTTAGCGAGAGATGGGTCATATTCGTTTTCCTTGGATGGATTAATGGCCGCCCGCGATCTGCGCCTGGTCACCGCCGCCGATCACCTGGAGAATGCCCATACAGGCCCAGATGAGGGCAAAGCTGATGATGGTCGCTGCCGCTGGTTCATAGGCTTTGTTCTGGATCAACAAAGCGATATACGGGGCAAAGGCGGGTTTGGCAAGATACTGCGCCAGGGTGTACTCCCCCATCACGATGGCAAAGCTCAAGAAGGCCCCGCTCAAAATCGAGAGGCGGATGTTCGGAAAGATGACGCGGAACAGGATGGTTCCCCAGCCCGCCCCCAGGCTTTGAGCCGCTTCTGTCAGGGTGCGTACATCAATGGCACGCAGGCCGGTATCAATGGCACGGTACATGTACGGCATCGAAAGAACCGTGTACCCGGCTACCAAAAGCGCGGGACTATCCACGATCAATAGGGGCGGCTGGCTGTACGTTCGCACAAGACCGAACACGTACACAATGGCGGGAATCACAAAAGGCAGCAGGGTGATCAGTTCCACCGCGGGTCTGAAATTGGGGGTCTTCAAACGCACCCAATATGCCGTTGGAACAAAGATCAGGATCGCAACGATGATGGTCAACACCGCCCACAAAATGGAGGCAGGGAACTTGAGTTGAAACTGAGGGTCTGCAAAAATATTCTGATACGCTTTAAAGCCAAGATGCCCGATCTCGGCGCGCAAGGAAAACATAAAGGTTGCCAGAAGCGGCAGGAAAAAGTACAAGACCCCCAGGATCATCCAAAACCAGGACCAGATCACACCACCGCGTCTCATCGCAACCACCTTTCAGCCCGCCGTTGAAGGATCGTGTATCCCGCCATGACCACGGACATGACGATCACCATTCCGAACGCAACCGCATATCCAAGCCCGGCGTCACCCAACACATCTCCGCGAAGCTGGGCACCAATGACGATGGTAGCCAGATTGATGGAGGAGCCGCCGGTCAACGCAACCGCCGTGGCAAAAGCGCCGAAGGCATTCCCGAACAGCAGGATCATCGAACCGAGAATCGAAGGGAGCAGGATGGGGAACGCAACGTACCGCCAGTATTGGAAGGTTGTCGCACCGAGGTTCTCGGACGCCTCTATCCACTCGCGGCGCAAACCGTCAATGGCGGGGGCAATGATCAACACCATGAGCGGAAACTGGAAATACATATACACCAGGCTCAACCCCCAGAACTTATACAGGGTGAAGCCATAGTCGTAAACATTGACCCCCACTGCCTTCAACCAGTTGGTTAACATGCCCGTCGGACTCAACAAAGCGATGAACGCGAACGCCAGCGGAATACCGGCAAAGTTCGAGGCCACGCCACTGAAGGTCATCAGACTCGAGCGCATGAAGCGCGGAAGCCCGCCGCGGATGGAGGCATAGGCAAGCATAAAGCCGAAGATTCCGCCGCCCAGAGCCGTCACCACGCTGATCTTGATGCTCATGTTGTATGCGCCAAGAACGTATGGGTCGGTCACCAAATTCACAAGATTCTTAAAGGTGAATGCCCCCGTTTGAGAGTCTTGAAAGGTGCGGACAATGATCGTGGAAGAGGGGTAGAGAAGGAACAGGAACGCAAAGACAAAGAAGGGCATGAGGCCTAGCCACGCCCAAGATGCCATAATAGGGGCAGGACGCGCTTTTGGCGCGTCCTGTTTTGTTTGTGTGGACATGAGTCCGGGTTATTCAGTTACTTCAACGCCGACTGTGGAGTCCCAGCCGTTCTTGATCGCATCGCGCGCGGCCGAGAGTTGGTCGGGGGTGGGGGAAACTGCGGAAGCGTAGGCGCTGGACGCCGGCAGTTTGGCCTTGAGATCATCGGGGATCACGCCGCGGGATTCCATATCGGCCTGATGCACGCCGTGAGCATAACCCTTCATCCAGGCCATTTGGCCCTGGTCGGAGTGGATGATTTCCATCCAAACCTTGGCGCAGTTGGGGTGCGGAGCATAAGCGCTAATGGCCTGAACGTACATGCTGGCGATGGTGGGGCTGGGGTAGATGACTTCGATGGGCGGGTTGCCAGCGAGGGAGTCGCGGTCACCAAAGGCATTGTAGTCCCAAGCGAGCACGATCGGGGTCGCGCCCTGGGCAACGGTACCAACCTTGGCGATCACGGGCACGAAGTTACCGGCATCGTTCACCTGCTTGAAGAAGTCAAGACCGGGCTGAACATCATCAAGGGAGCCGCCGTTGGCGAGGGAGGCCGCGAAAACGGACTGGGCAGCCTGGTTGGAACTGCGGGGATCACCGGTCAGAGCGACCTGGCCCTTGTATTCGGGCTTGAGCAGGTCGGCCCAATTTTGCGGAGCGGTCTTCACAACAGCGGTGTTGACTTCGAGAGCCATCACGCCGTAGTAACCACCGGTCCAGTAACCATTGGGGTCCTTGGCGGGCAGGCCGAGAACGGTGTCGGGGATCTTGTCCCAGTTGGAGACTTTGTAGGGCTGGTAATAACCGCCGTCAATGCCCTGCTGGCCGTAGGCATAACCCACGTCCACGATGTCAGGAGCCTGCGGGCCGGTGTTGCCCTTGTTGGCGTCAATGGCAGCCAATTCATCGGCGGAACCCGCGTTCTCATCGAGGGAGTTCAGTTCAACGCCGGTGGTGTTCTTGAAGAGTTCAAAGATCTCGCCGTAGTTGGCCCAGCTGGCCGGGGTGGCGATGATCGAAAGCATGCCTTCCTTTTTGCAGGCATCGAGCAGGTCGGAGGGAACTGCCACTCCGCCTTCAGGAGCGGGGGCCGCGCCACCGCCGCCACAAGCAGATAATACCGTGGCTGCAATCACGAACAGGGCAAGCATGTGATAAGCAAACTTTTTCGTACGCATCTCTTTCTCCTTATATTTTTTGGATGGATCGAACGAACGAAGTCCTTGCTCTTTAAGTCCTCTTCTGTTGGCACCTCCAGTCTTTAACAAAGCGTTAACATTTTAGCATTATCAATATTCAAAGTCAAACCGCTGGTTTGGAACTTTGAATGAATGACCGAAACCATTACACACTGACGTTGAAATATACCAATAAAGAATAAATACCCGCGGAAAACAAGGCGCTGATCGGAATGGTAATGACCCAGGCCGTCAAAATATCGCCCGCCACACCCCAACGCACCTTTCCGAAGCGTTCAGAGGCGCCGACCCCGATAATGGCAGAACTGACCACTTGCGAGGTGCTGACCGGCAATCCCGTTAATGAAGCGGTCAGGATGACCAGGCCGGAGGTTAATTGGGTGGCGAAACCATGCACCGGCTGGATCTTGTAGAACTTCGACCCAAGCGTACGGATCAACTTCCAGCCGCCAAACGATGTGCCCAAAGACATGGCACCGGCGCTGACCACAATCACCCACAACGGCACAGAGAACTCCGGTAGATAACCTCCGATGATCAGGCTTAGAACGATGATACCTATGGTTTTCTGAGTATCGTTAGTGCCATGGCTGAACGCCAGCACCATGGCCGTCAATAACTGGCCGCGTTTGAAAAAATTATTAATGTGCGGACTGGAGTGGCGGGCCAGGTAGTAAATAATCCGCAGCACCACAAACCCAACGAAAAAGCCGACCAACGGCGATGCGAACAAAGCGATCAACACTTTATACAGGCCGGACACCTTGATCGCAGACCAGCCGGACGAGATCACAGTTGCGCCGATCAGCCCGCCAATGAGAGCGTGTGACGAACTGCTGGGAATCCCGAACTGCCAGGTAATGAGATTCCACAAAATGGCGCCGACCAGTCCTACGGTCAGGGCTTGAAGCGATAGCGCACTCGAGGCAACGATATCGCCGCCAACCGTCTTCGCCACGGTGACGCCGAACACGAAGGGTCCCACAAACTCCACCAGGGCGGTCATGGTCAAGGCGGCCCGTGGAGGGAAGGCCCGCGAGGATATCATCGTGGCAACAATGCTGCTTGAATCCCGCATGCCGTTAATGAATCCAAACAACAACGCGAGGATGATAACCAAACCCAATGAACTTGAGATTAACATCAGGTTATGTTTTCTTTACGACAATATCTGCAATGATGTTGGCCGCCTCATCGCCGCGATCTGCGGCATTCGAAAGGTGACGATAAACTTCGCGCAGTTTGAGCATCTCCACCACATGATGGACATCCTCGGGACCGCTGAACAGGTCGGCGACCGCCTCACGATAGACAGCCTCCACGCGATTTTCCAGAGCCTTGGCGCGCTGGGCATGGTCGAGCGCCACATTGGGATTCTTCGGCAGGCGCAACACTCCCTGCCAGATCTCGTAGGCTGCATCCTTGAGCAGCGACGCGATACGCTGCATGTACGGCGTTGGCCTGACGTTCAGGATCACCATCTCGACCACAGTCGTATCGGCATAATCCACCACATCATCGATCGAGCGGGAAAGCGCGAAAATATCCTCGCGGTCGAACGGCGTGACAAAGGTGCGGTTCAATTCATCGATCAGGATGCGTCGGACCTCGTCTGCTTCCTTCTCTTTCAACGACAGTTCTTCTGCAACGCCCGAATCGGCGGTCTCAAGATACTTGACCAGCAGACGCAATCCTTCAAAGGATATGGAAGCCTGTTCTTCGATCAGGCTCTGAAATTTATCTTCCTTGCGTTTGAAAAAACGAAACATTGACTCTCTCTGAAATTATTATTTATGCGCGCCATTTCCCGCAGGTTATTGCGGCAGCGGTTCCAACTCGCCCGCCACCAGCCCGGGGAATTTCTCGCGCAATTTTGCATCCACTTCCGGCGTGATGAACGGGGTGGTATTGGTGGTCATGATATCCCTGACACGTTTCATGGCGCGGGCGTGGATGTCGGTGGAACCCTTCTTCTCCCAAATGGTACGGGCGTCGCGGTCTGCAAGTTTGGTCATGACCGCTTCGGTCTTCATGCGACTGGTAGTGTGCTTGACGGTGATAAAGGAACCGCCCGGGCCGATCTGCTTGACAAGCTCCTCAGCCAGGTCGTCACCGTTGAAGGAGATGCCGCGCTTGAGGCGTTTCATCATCTGGGACACTTCATCGTCAATGACAGCCTTGGCGAAATCGAAGGTCTTGAGCGCATCGATCAAGCCGCCGATGTTGAACATGTCCATGCCGCCGAGCAGTCCCGCCACGCCGGACATACCCGTCTCATAGCCAGATTGCGCGTCATTGATCTTTGAATTGGTCAAGCCGACATAACCCCCACAAGGAACATTATAGAAATGGGCCATTTGAGCGAAAGCCATATGCAACATACCACATTCAATGGCGCCGGAGGTATAAGCACCAGAGCGCATATCTGCCACTGTTCCCAGGGTTGCGTAAATAAGAGGCGTACCTTCTTTTACCATCTGCATCAGGGTGGCAGCAGCGAGAAACTCCGCGTTCCCCTGCGCCAGAGTTCCAGCCATGGACATGGGCGAGGTCAGACCGGCATTCGGCACAATGGTCGGATAGACCGGCAGGCCTTCTTTCACAAAATACATCACATTCTCAGTGGAGAGATGATCCATGGTCAGCGGCGAGACCACAGGGCAGTAATGATGCGTGAGGAATGGGTGCTCCATGTACGCTTCACGGCTTCCGGCCACAGTGTAGGCCATCTCCATCACGCTGTACGTATCCTTCATGTTCGTGGTCGTAATGCGGATGGGCTTGGCACAATACTTGATGGACGGATACAGGCGCGAGACCGTAAATTGATCCGCAGGCGCATCTTCGGCCAGAGTGGAAATGGAGAAGACATCATACGCCGGAAGTTCGTTGATGAGATGCGCAATACGGGCGATATCCCCGGACTCAGCGCGTCTTTCCCGGCCGGTAACGGGATCGATGATATCGGGCGCTGAACTCGCTGTGACAATGACCGGGCTATCCTGTGGGATGGTCTTGCTGAACTTCGGATCGCGGGCGTGAAAGGTGAAGGACGAAGGATACATCCTGCGATACTTCTCCACGACGGCGCGCGGGAACCTGACACGCTCCTCTTCAACGGTGCAGCCGTGCTGTTGAAACAACTCGCGTGCGGGCCCAAAGCGGACCTTCAAACCAACTTCTTCCAGGATACCCAAAGCGGCATCATGGACCTTCTCGACCTGTTCCTGAGTAAGTAAAGCGGCAAATGACATGGGAGATTCCTTCCGGTTAAATAAATGACAAGCAGTTTACTCGACGAGCGAGCGTTTGATCTTTCTGCGGTCGAGTCTCTTTTTCGGTAGAATTTTCTGAGCCAGCTTCTGTCCTTCTTTCATAAAAGCATTGTTCATGATTGGGTTTTCCTTCGGGAGGTGCAACAACTTACGAATAGTGTGGAATTGATCATCGCGATAGACCATGTGCTCCACACGGACAGTTCGCGCAAGCCCGAGAATCTCGCTAACCGGGAACATCTCCAACCCGGAGCGGGTCACTTTTAATGATGCCGCTGCGATCGCGAATCGAACGGTATTTTCCAAACTCCATTTATTCAAATATCCATAAATGAACCCGGAGGAAAAAGTTGCGCCGGCGCCGGACGCATCCACTGCTTTCACCTTGGGGGCATAAGCACGGATGATCTCGCCGTCCTGCAAAACCATGCAGCCCTGGCTGGCCATGGTGATGATGGCCGTCTGGATACCGGCTTTTATAAGTTTTCGTGCCGTACCCAGCATGGCCTGCTTCTTACCGATCTGTGCGGCATCGGTCACGGCCTGGCAAACGGTGACCATACCTGCATATTTTCTCAACAATTCCGGGTTCTGATGCCCGTGCTCAAAGTTCAGGAACACCGGCACATGGTTGCGCTTGGCTTCCTCCATGGCCCGGAGGATATGCTCACCATCATACCAATCGACATAAAGCAATTTGGATGCCTTAATAAGCGAGAGGTCAGCCGTATCCAGCGTACTCAAGATTTCGGGCGAGCGTTGCCAAAAGTAGGTACGCGCACCCTTTTTATCCGAGACGTTGACCTCCAGCGGCGTTCTATATTTGCTGGTAACGCGCACTTCTCCCTGTACGCCCAATTCCGTCAACTTATCCGCCACATATTGACCGAGCAAGTCGTCTCCCACTGAGGTCCCGATCATGGCAGATGTCACTCCCCATTGACTTAGGTTGCACGCGATGATGGCTGCGTCATCATACACGTAGTCACTGACCTGATGCACGACCGCACCGGTGTTGAGTTTGGGTAGCTTGTCCAGCGACATGATGTATACCGGGGTCAGCATACCAAAGCCAACGTAAGCAGGAGGGGAGAGTTTTTTCTTTGCCATAAAAATAATTAACATAAAATGCCGCAAAGGTTCACAAAAGTTTTCCTCCGTGGCACTTTGTGGTTGAGGTTTTACGCCTTTAGTTTCTCACTTTTCGGATCATACAGCACATTGGCAGCCACTTCCGCTTCGAGATTACCTTCGATCAGTTCAATCGTAAAGCGATTGCCCTTCACCGCCAGGTCAATTGGCAGATAAGCATACAAAATATTCTTCTTCACAGTAAAGCCATAACCGCCGCTGCGCACGCGGGTCACCAGTTTATCACCATGATAAACCGCTTCGCCGCCATAAATTTGCACAAACTCCTCGGTGCCGGTCAGAGTCAACGTGCAGAGTTTTCGGATCAACCCTTGGGCTTTTTGCTTCACCAAGGCATCACGTCCGATAAAGTCACCTTTTTCCAAGTCCACACAGAAACCGAGACCGGCTTCATACGGAGTAGTCGTTGGCGTAATATCGGTGGTGAAATACTTGAAGCCCTTTTCCAGCCGCAGCGGATCAAGCACCTTGTAGCCGCCAAGCTCCATGCCAAATTCTTTGCCTGCCTCGATCAGCATATCCCACACCATGGTGGCACGGTTGTTAGGGATGTACAACTCCCAACCCAACTCACCCGCATAACTGACACGCTGTGCCAGCACTTTCACGCCGTTGATGATGATCGGCTTGGTGGTCAAATATGGATGTGCTTCATTAGAAATATCACTATCCGAAATCTTCTTCAAGACCTCACGCGCCTTCGGTCCCCACAGGGCGAGACAGGCATGTTCCTGCGTAATATCACGGATGGAAACTTCGCCGTCTTTTTCATCCACGTTCATCAAAATGCGGGCATGGTCGTTAGCAATGAAGCCAGAGCCAGTGATGACCCAGAAATATTCTTCGCCCAGGCGTGTCACGGTCAAATCGGATTCAATACCGCCATTCTTGTTCAAGAATTGGGTATAGATGGCGCTGCCCACAGGTTTATCAATATTGCTTGAAGTAAGTCTCTGCAACAAAGGCAACGCGCCTTTGCCCTTAACCTCGATCTTTCCAAAGGATGTCAAATCGAACAACGCCACACGCTCACGCGCCGCAGTGTGTTCCACACGCAGACGCTCAAAAAACGGCGGCTTCGTCCACCCCCACTGACGCTGATCTTCGCCCATGCGGCGCCATTCTTTACCGGGGTCAAAATAGTTCACGCGTTCCCAGCCAAACTTCTCGCCAAAGACCGCGCCATTCTCCATCAGACGATAATGCACTGGGCTGGTGCGGTGCGGACGCGCCGTCTCATGCTCATCGTGCGGGAAGCGCAAGCGATAGTAATACTTCACACTTTCCATCGTGCGCTCGGCGGCATACTTGAAATCGGAATAATAATTTCCAAAGCGGGTGGCGCGATAACCATACACATCCATTGGCGCTTCACCATCCATGATCCACTCTGCCATCAGTTTGCCCATGCCGCCCGCGCCGCCATAACCATTGAGCGACATACCCGCCAGCATCCAAAAGCCTTTCACGCCGGGCATCGGTCCAAGCAGCGGATGACAATCTGGGGTGTACGCACCCGGGTGACGCACCAAAGTGATAATGCCCGCCTGATCCAAGAACGGCAGGCGTCGAATCGCACCTTCGAGCAGCATCTCGAACTGATCCATGTCTCCGGGGAAACTTCTGGAGCCATGTTCCCACGGCGTGCCGTCGATCCAGCGCGGCAACGGCTTCGGCTCATACCCGCCGATCACCAAGCCGCCTTTTTCCTGACGCATGTACACCAAATTATCCGGGTCACGCAGACACGGCGTTTGATCGTTGAACTCATGCCCGGGCACGGCGCGCAACGCAATATGTTGATGATCGACCGGAGTGGTTGGGACATGCAACCCTGCCATGGCAGCGATGCGCGGCGCCCACATTCCTGCGGCATTGACGATGATCTCGCATCGGATCTCTCCTTTGTCTGTTACAACCGCCTCCACCTCGCCCTTCGCTGACACTTTGATCCCGGTCACGCGGGTGTTGGTGTAAATTTCCACACCGAGTTCTTTGGCAAAGCGCGCCATCGATGTGGTGACAGTGTACGGGTCAAGTTGACCGTCGCCGGGCAGATAAATGCCTCCAAACAATTCATTATCCGAAATTTGCGGCATATATTTCTTTGATTCTTCAGGCGAAATGACTTCACAATCCAACCCCAGTGCCTTGGCGCGGCTCACGCTACGTTCCATTTCAAGCAGTTGTTCCTTGCTCGAAGCCACGCGCAAACTACCGACCGTATCGAACAGCCCCAAGTCTTTATACAACTGCACGCTATACATGCGGAAGCGCAACATGGCTTGCGACGTAGCGAACTGCGTCACCAAACCTGCCGCGTGTGAAGACTCACCGCTGGCGATCTCACCTTTCTCAATGATGACCACATCCTTGCGCCTATTCTTCGCTAGGTGATAAGCAACCTGCGCCCCATAGATTCCCCCGCCAATGACAACGATCTCTGCATGAGTTTTCATGTTCGCTCCGCGAATTGAGAATTCTTTATTACTGGCGGCATCA
>Ga0268298_10001961_pt1 | contig 23167 bp, 19 predicted proteins | sample WWTPWeurt_MetaG_FD_194462 | JGI IMG/M metagenome (GOLD analysis project Ga0268298, IMG submission 194462) | Activated sludge microbial communities from WWTP in Nijmegen, Gelderland, Netherland - WWTP Weurt | ecosystem: Engineered > WWTP > Aerobic digester > Activated sludge | place... | reverse complement strand
ACATTCGGGTCATTCTCACCTTTGGGGCGGATGAAACCGCCAAGCAGCAAGGCGTGAATCGTGAATTCAGTTCCCTGCCATTTAAAGAGGGTTGCCAGCTTATAGGAAGGCAGTCCCAGACCGAACTCTTCCACTTCGATCCCTGCCCAGCGCGCGGCAATAAAGTGACCGAGTTCATGTACAAATATCATCCCGCCCAGTGCGAGCAGGAATATGATCAACGAAACAAAATCAGGTACCATTATTTAATCCTTTCCCACACAATTTGTGCAGTAGAGGGATTATATCTTCAAATGGATTGGGCTAAGTTAAAGTTTGATTAGATGAATCCAGCGCTTCCCGCCCGCTGAAAGCTGATTGATCCGCAGTTTGACAGATTACACGATCTTCGCCGCTCCACCGACTCCCGCTATAAGCACATTGCTCACGTCGGGCATTTCACGCAAACGCTTCTCGACTTCCCGGGCATGATCTCCCAAACACAGTACATGGACATTCGCCCCGGCATCCACTGTGTACCCAACGGGCAGCCCGCTTGCGCGCCACTCGCGCACCGCATGAAAAATCCCGACCGTCGCGGCTTGCCAGTACATTAATGGCGGATTGGATGTCATCATCACGGAATGCATGATATCCGAATCAAGTTCGATGATGTTCGCGAAGGTTTCAAAGTCTTTGTTCAGGATCGCGCTGCGGCAGATGTCCAGCCTGCGCGGTGTGTCTTCGAGGCGCGCGTTTTGCAGCGGGCTGGTCCCTGCGATGGCGTGACCTTCCGTGGAACCGGTCTTTTTGTGCGCCGCGTTAACAACCGCGACGCAGTCCACCAGATTCCAATGTTCGGGAGGCGCGATGGATTCCGCAATAGAATCGTCATCGCCCGTGCCCATCTTCCATTCGACAAATCCCTGCGGGATTGAACGTGATGCTGAACCAGATCCGCGCCGCGCGAGCCGCGAGAGCTGCGCTTCGGTCAGTGTCAAGCCGACGGCGCGGGACGCAGCGAGCGCGAGTGCCGAGAACGCCGCCGCCGAAGAGGCGATCCCGGCGCCGGCGGGAAAATTATTCTCGCTCATCACTTCCGCGTTCAAATTAATTCCAGCCGTTTCTCGCACGAGATCGAGGATATAGGAGACGCGGCTCAAGCCCTTTCCTGTCACCTCGCGCCCGTTGATGATCAACTCGTCAAATGGAAGCGATGGCTGAAAGCTGACAGTTGTGCGTGTGAACAACCCATCCAAATTCATTGAGATGGAGCCATTTGAAGGGAGGCGCAATTCGTTGTTGCGGTTCCCCCAATATTTAATAAATGCGATATTAGGATGGCTTTGAGCGGTTGCGGTGTGTAAATTCATTTTTTCTCCCTATGGCATATTTAAGAAGTTAACAGATGCCGAATCCGCGAGAAGATTTATCGGCAATGCCGAGATTTTCTCTGCAATCGGATAAGCCAACGGGCCGGGGTAAACAACAAAAAGCCGATCTAGTTCAAGATCTTGCATCGCTGTACGCATGGATGATGTCAGACGTGGAGCGTCCACCCTTTTACATTCCACGCCAATGCGATGCCCATCTTTGAGAAGCAACAAATCCAGTTCGGCCCCGCCATGTGTCGCCCAAAAATATGCTTCATCGGGGGCGGTGGCTTTCAAAATTTCTTCTATTGCATACCCTTCCCAGGATGCTCCGCTTTTAGGGTGAGTGTGCAAATCCAGTTCAGAACGAATTCCTAGCAAGTAGTGAAGCAGTCCGGTATCGCGGAAATAAATTTTTGGCGCTTTAACCTGCCGCTTTTTCAGGTTTGCATGCCAAGGTTGCAAAACGCGCATCATGAAAACCCCTTCAAGGATATCCAAATAATTACGCACAGTCGGTTCACTGACTCCGAGAGACCGTGCAGGCTCTGCGTTATTCCAAATTTGCCCGTGATAGTGCGCGAGCATCGTCCAAAAGCGTAAGAGCGATGCGGCCGGGATGCGAATCCCCCATTGTGGCAAATCCCGCTCCAACAGCATTTGAATAAAATTCTTTCGCCAGGCAAGGCTGTCCACTTCCGAATTTGCCAAAAATGAAAGCGGAAAACCGCCTCGCAACCAGTGCTTTGGCTGAGATGCGGCCCCCACTTCCGCAAGGCTAAAACCATTAACCGGAATGGTTTCCACTCTCCCAGCCAGGGATTCTGAAGATGAACGAAGCACCTCAGGAGATGCGCTACCAAGAATAAGAAATTTGGCAGGCAAGGGATTGCGGTCTGAGAGAACTCGTAAAATAGGGAAAAGATCCGGACGACGTTGGATTTCATCGATAACAACAATTCCGTGCAGGTCACGCAGGGCTGTCATCGGTTCTTGCAGGCGAGCTATGCTGGTTAAATCTTCCAGGTCAAAATAGTTGGATGAATCTGGAGAGACAAACTGACGGGCAAGCGTAGTCTTTCCTGATTGACGAGGGCCAATCAAGGCTGTCACCCGGCTGCGCTGCAAGGCAGTTTGAATGGTCTGTAAATAAGCGCTACGTTGTATCATGAATAAATATTACCACGAAAAAGGAAAGCGCGCCTTGTCTTTTTCCTGACTAATTAATCAAATACAGTGCCCCCACTTTTAGGTCGTGTTTTAATGATCCCGCTTACACATCTATATTAGTTAAAGTCATTTTTTCTCAAAAACCAGCTGTCCCGTCAGGGTAATGGAGTTTATTTCGTTACTATCGTTACTACTTGATAAAGGCTATATTCGGCGAGCTTTGGGCGGTGGCTATTGTCATCTACAAAGTTTATCCTGAAGGGAGGATATGTTGTTTTGTCAGTGGGAAATTAAGAGCCCTCACGAAACATGTTCCGTGAGGGCTTTGTTATAAACTTTTTCTTCTATTTCACTTCTGTCCACAACTGATCGAAGATGGATGCGTTTTCAGGAGTGAGGGCTTTAAGCCAATGTCCGTTTTGCACAGCTTCACCGGGGACGTTGCTGATGTTGGATTTCATATAAGCCGCGTACACATCAGGCTGATTGGCTTTGGCGTATTCAACAGCGGCGGCGTTGGGGTTGGAGCCTGAATGGTCGCGCATCACCATCCAGAAGACATCGGCCTGGTTGAGGTAGTTGAGCCAGGCGTAGGCTGCGTCAGCGTGGGGCGCGTCTTTCATGATGGAGTAGTTGTCCTGCCAGACGATCACGCCTTCTTTGGGATAGACATACTGGAAGGCTGGCTTCTCAACGACAGTGGTGAACGCTTCGGTGCTCCAGATGACGCCGAGGTCTGCTTCGCCCCCGATGAGAGCGGTTTTCGGGCTGTCACTGTCGAAGATGCGGATGTTGGCGGTCAGTTCCTTGAGTTTCGTTTTGGCTTCGCTCAACTGCGCGGGGTCGGTTGAGTTGGCATCATAGCCGAGTGAAAGTAGAGTGAGGGTGATCATCGTGCGTGAGTCGTCCACGGCGATGATGCGACCTGCGTATTCTGCGTTCCACAAATCAGCGTAGGAGGTCGGCGGGGTCTTGATGGTTTCAGAGTTGTAGACGATACCTGTCGAGCCGCCTTGATAGGGCAGGCTGTATTTGTTATCAGGGTCGAAGGCGGGATTCAAAAAAGCAGGATTGAAATTGCTCATCACTGGAAGTTGGCTTTTGTTGAATTCGGCGAACAAATCTTTTTCAACCATTAATTGCACAATGTCATCGCTGGGTTGGACAACGTCATAGCCCGATGCGCCGCGTTCCAATTTGGCGAGCAGTTCACTCTGGCTGGAGAAGGTGTCGTGATTGACCGTGACGCCATACACTTCTTCAAAACAACTGATGATTTCATCTGGGATATATTCCGACCAGGTGAACATGTTAAGTTCTTTGGAGATCACTTCCATTTTGGGGGAAGGTTGGGCGCAACCAGATTCAGCGATAGGTGATTCTGGTTGCGCGGCAAGTGGCTGCGCCGATGGCGATCCACATGCGGTGAGAATCAAGATTGGGATGAGGATCAGGCAGAGGGTTGAGAAGAGGCGGGCGGTTTTCATTTCAAATCTCCTTGGGTAGGTTTGACTTTGCGGAGGGGTGTTTCCTCCATCCAATCTGGCGCTTCGTCACCAGTCCATTGCTGAAGAATTTTCTGATAGACAGACGGGCGGCGTTGATGCAGAAGCGGGAAGTGCCAGCGCCACTCTTTGATGGTGTCGAGGCTGATGTCGGCGATGACAACTTCAGTTTTATCGCGGCTGGCGCGGGCGATGATTCTGCCATCAGGTCCGCAGATGAAACTGCTGCCGTAGAACGTGACGCCATTTTCAGAGCCGACACGATTGATGGCGGCGATAAAAATTCCGTTGGCGATGGCGTGTCCGCGCATGATCGTTTCCCATGAGTCTTGCGTGTCCATCACATGGTCTTCGGGTTCGTCGCCGATGGCGGTGGGATAAACGATGAGCTCCGCACCGCCGAGTGCGTAAATGCGCGCGATCTCTGGATACCATTGGTCATAGCAGGTGGGCGTGGCGATGTTGAGCGTGTCGAGTTTGACGACGGGGAATTGGTCGCTGCCTGCGTAGTAGTCGGTTTCGTGATAACCGTTGCCTGATGGGATTTGAATCTTGCGCGTCACGCCGACGAGTTCGCCTGTTTCATCGTGGACCGTGGCGGTGTCGAACAAGTTGTCATCCTGCGCTTCTTCATACAAACTGCCGACGATTTTGACTTTGTGCTGCTGCGCCATTTGACTGAAGAACCGTTCGGACTCTCCGCCGGGAATTGGTTCTGCAAAATTAAATCCATCTGGCTGACGCGCGCCTGGAAAATATGGGATGAGCGAAAATTCTGGCAGGCAGACGAGTTCCGCTCCACGCTGTGCGGCTTCGGCAATGAGGCTGCGGTATTGGTCTTTCATCGAGTCCATGCTGCCTGAGTAGGCGAGTTGGATAAGGGCGATTTTCATGATTCACCTGTTGTGTCACTCTGAGGGAGCGTTCTTTGCGACCGAAGAGTCTCTTGCTATGGGCGTAGAGATGCTTTTCTCCGCTCAGCATGACATAATGTTATTTCGAATTTGCACTCGGCTGTTGCTGAGTGATGCAATGCACCATGCCGCCGCCGAGCAGAATCTCACGTCCGTTTTTTACGCCGACCACTTTACGCTCTGGCATGAGTTTTTGCAGGGTCTCCAGAGCAACTGCGTCTGCGGGATCGTTATATAACGGCACAACACATCCGCCGTTGGCGAGATAGAAGTTGATGTAGGAAGGTCCCATGAAAGTGCCCGCCACGCGTTCCAGTGTGCCTTCCACCGAATCAATGCCTTCGGTTTCTTCTTCCGTCACATAGATGGGAGCGGGATTATGAAGTTTATGGACTTTCAATTTGCGCCCCTTTGCATCGGTTGCGTTTTGCAGCAACTCATACGCTTCCATGATGATGTTGTACTCGGGGTCGCTCTTGTCATCCGTCCATTCAACGACAACTTCGCCAGGACGAATGAAGGCGCACAGACCATCGACATGTCCATCGGTTTCATCGTGCAGCGAGCCGCGTGGAATCCAAATGGTCTTGTCGATGCCAAGATAATCGTGCAAGTATTTTTCGATTTCCTCTTTTGTGAGGTCAGGGTTGCGATTGGGATTTAACAAACATTGCGCTGTTGTGATGAGCGTGCCTTCGCCATCCACGGTGATCGCTCCGCCTTCGAGAATCATCGTCGCTTTGTAGCGGTCGAGCCATTCCATTTCTGCCACTTTGCGCGGAACCAGGTCATCCAAATCCCACGGGAAATAAATGCCTTCCTTCAAACCACCCCAGGCGTTGAAGTCCCAATCCACGGCGCGGACTTCCTTTCCATTATTCACAAAGATTGGGCCGCTATCGCGAATCCACGAATCGTTGTAGGAGATTTCCACTACTCGGATATGCTCAGGCAGTTTGCTGCGTGCATTCTGGAATTGGGCGGCGGAGACTCCCACGGTTATTTTTTCAAATTGACTGATGGCAATCGCTGTTTCTGCGTACGCGGCTTGGGCAGGCTTCGCGCCGAGGCGGTAGGTATCCGTGCGGTCGGGCCACAACATCCAACAGCCGTCGTGTTTTTCAAATTCGCCAGGCATACGGAACCCGTCCGCGTGTGGGGTGCTGGTCAATAGTTTTGGCATACATTCTCCTTTGAATAGGGAATTGCTAGAATAAATTGTCTTTATGACAATCTATTCTATACAGGTTGTTGATTTCTGTCAAGATAGATTGTCAATTTGACAATCTATCTTGACAAGTTGGTATAATTCCCCAACTTGAAAAACTTAAAATATGGACGGCTGACATGGGACGCAAAAAACTGGTTGACCAAAGGCAAGTGGAAATTCTCGATGCCTTCGAACGCTGCCTGCTTCAATATGGATTGGAGGAATGTACGCTGGAGCGTGTTGCGCAGGAAGCAGGCAAGAGTCGCAACATCATCCGTCACTATATTGGCAATCGTGATGATCTCATCGCCGCATTTGTCGAGAGGATATTAATTCGAATACAACAAGTAGCAGCGGATATTTTGGAAAATACCCCAAAGCAAAAACTTGTCCCCAATGTGTTGAACTTCTTATTTCAAGAACGAACCGCGAACGATCCGCCTGATCTGGGCGAACGGATGTTAGGCGGGATGTGGCGAATCAGGGAACAGAGTCCGCTTACACAGCAGGCGCTGCTAAACTTCTACAAGGAATTTGAAAATATACTTACAGACGGGTTAACCCGCCTGTATCCAAATGTACCCGCCGAAAAATGTAAGGAAGTTGCTTACTCGATCATCTGCCTCGCAGAGACAAATTGGGTGCTGGGTTCTGTGGGCGTGGATAATCTCCATACGCGCATGGTGCGGCGCTCCGCTGAATATTTATTGCAGGCGTTGGAAAATGAATCTGCAAAAAATGCCTCATAGTCATTGGCTCTTTTGAAGTTATAGCACTGGCAGACCACCCTTTATTGGATATAACCAGCTTCGCTGACACCAGATAGTTTGTGCCCTTGCGATTACATCGCCAAGGCAATATTTGGATGGGCAGTGGCAGCGATCAGAAGGCGATGATACTACCACTGTATGAAAACGCTGGTTGTATAATCTTTCGAAATTGCTTCCTGGTTTTATTCCGCACAAATATGAATTCATTTGAAATTATTTTCCGCAATTAAAGTAATGAAATTGTATAAGGAGAAAATTTATGTTTGAACATTATCAGCATCTTGGTGTTTTCAGCGACTGGGTTGATGCGGCACGCCGGCAACAATCCATTTATCCAATCGCTGCCCCTGGACCGCAAACTCGATCATTAATATTTGATGTGTTGGGATTTTGTCACGAGGAGGAAAACCCACTGGAAGTAAAGATTGAAAGCAAGTGGGAGAAGGATGGGATTGTCGGAGAAGAAGTTTCCTGGTCAGTTGGGTATGGGCCGCGCACTCATGCCTATGTACTTAAACCAGCGAACGCAAAAGGATCAATTCCTGGGATCGTTGCTCTGCACGATCATAGTGATTTCAAATTTTGTGGAAAAGAAAAAATCGCCGATGGCCCCGAAAAGACCCTGTCCACATTAATTGACTTCCGCCAAATCCCATACAGTGGGCGAGCTTATGCCAATGCGCTGGCGCGTGAAGGATTTGTAGTACTGGTTCATGATGTATTCCTATGGGGCAGCCGCCGATTTCCTTTGGAGACCATGATGGAAACGATGGGCAGCAAAACAGCCGACCTGTTGCGAACGAGCCAAATATCAGATGAAGTTGAGCTTTATAACACCGCCGCCTATTTTCACGAGCATTGGGTTTCGAAGTATTGTAATATTCTTGGCACCAACATGGCCGGGGTCGTTTCCTTCGAAGATCGCGTTGCCTTGAATTACCTGCGCTCACGTGCGGACGTAAATTCAAAAAGCATTGGATGCATTGGTTTATCGGGGGGAGGAAATCGGGCGGCTTTGTTAAATGCCACACATGAAAGTATTCGAGCCGCGGTCATTATTGGTTTGATGACCACATACCCAGCATTGCTCGACCATAACATGTCACACACATGGATGTTATTTCCCTTTGGTTGGTCACGGCATGGTGACTGGCCCGATATCGCCGCTTCCCGTGCTCCATCCCCCCTGCTGGTTCAATATAATATACAAGATGAGCTGTTTACAGAGGATGGGATGAGGGAAGCGCACATGCGTTTACAAAACCATTATTGGAATGTTGGAAAGCCTGATGCGTATGTTGGGCAGTTCTACCCCGGTCCGCACAAATTTGACCTCGAGATGCAGTCGGCTGCATTTGAGTGGATAAAGAATCAATTAAATTAAAGGCGGCCGCCACTCTTCTGGCGCTGACTGCAATACCCCGACTGCTTTAAATCCATCCTGGATCATCCTGTCAATTGCGACTTGCATTTCGATCTCGCCGCGCTCCGAAGGCATGACCTGCGTCAGGTATTCCCAAATTTGCGGCGGCAGGATAAATAAAATCGAAGCTGCGTATGGACTCATGATCTCTTCCCATTTTGGTTTCTCTATAATTCGTTTCACGCGCCAATCTGAGTCGACGTCCACGCTGGAACGGGAGGCGAGTTCTTCTACAGGACATTCTTTCAGGCTCATTACGATCTCTGCCTGATGCTTCTCCTGTGCCTGTACAAGCTCAAGCAGAGATTCTTCCTTCAAAATGTAATCCGTTGCCACGACCATAACGGCTTCATTCTTGATCCAACCCTCAGGCACGGACATCAATGCATCACCATTGCCTTTCAGTTCAGATTGATGCGCAAAGCTCACGGAAAGATTCCATTTCGAGCCATCGCCAACATACTCAAAGATTTTTTCTTCCAAATGATTTGTCACAATGCAAACCCGCTCTACGCCAGCCTTTGCCACCGCGCACAATACAAAATTCAATGTGGGGCGTCCATTCACTTCGAGCAAAGGCTTGGGTGTGACATCGGTATGCGGGCGTTGACGTTTGCCGCGCCCTGCCGCGAGTAAAACCGCAGAGCGAATCATTGCAAACCATCTCCCGTTTCTGCGACAAAAACTTGTGATGGCAACTCAGGGTGAATGGCAGAAAACTTCTCCGCGATCTTCTTGCAGGCAGTTTCTGCCAGGTCTCGATCTGCCAGCGCGACCACGCACCCGCCATAGCCGCCGCCGCTGAAACGACTGCCATAGACGCCGCTTGTACTGCTGATAATTTCATGTAATTGGATTAATACATCACTGCCTGATTCGTAATTCCTGATGGACGACGCGCAAGATTGATTCATCAACTGACCAAAACGCGCCGCATCTGACTCCGCCCAAGCCTGTCTGCCTAGGTGGACACGTTCAACTTCGCTGAAAAAGTGCTCCGCCCGTTTGCGGATATTTTCAGGCAGGGAAAATTTTTTCGCCTCGAAAATTTCATGCGGGACATCGCCCAGCTTCCAGGCACCTTTTTGCAAAGAGGCTGCCGCTTCGTGACATTCCGCCACACGGACATTAAATCCGCTTTTAGTGAGTTCGCGCGAGAGGCCTGAATATGCCACGACCCAGGCGGAGTCGCTCGAGGGTGGGTCAATGACCGGGAAGACAGAACCAGTTACCGTGTCCATGAAAAGAAGCGCATTCTTCTTCCCATAGACAATACTCATGGGATCAAGTAATCCATTTTGCAATCCGAGTTGGTCGTGTTCCAATTCAAAATCCAAATGAACGAGCTGCTCATTGGAAAGCTCAATATCATTCACATCAGCCAGCGCCCTGAGATATGCCAGCCCCACCGAAGCGGATGAACTCAGCCCCGAACCGATGAGCGAACCCGTCACATGCGCTTTCATGCCGCGTTTGGGATTCAGGACCCGCGCCGCCGCCTGGGCATAGCGTATCCAGTGAGTTTTATCAAGGGTACCAATGACGAATTTTGCTTTGCCAAATTGTTCGCTCGTAATGCGAATTTCTTTGGAGTCAAGCGGTTGATATTCGAGTGTGGTTCCAAGCTTAATGGTACGCCCCAAAACCGCACCGCCTTGATGGTCAATGTGCGCGCCGATGGGGCAGATTCGGTAAGGGGAAAAGAGGGTGTCTAATGACATAAGGCAGGGTTGGCAAGAATATTTTTTTACATTCCACAAACTATTATTTTGTAACACAAGCATCTTTATGCCTAAGCAAGGCATTAAACTTGTCCTGTTCTGAATCGCCTGGGATCTGTTACTAATCGGCATCCCCATACCAGCCGCGCCAATACCAAATATTGTGTTCCCTTGAGATTACATCGCTAGGGCGGTCTTGGGACGGCTGATGGCGGTGGCGGTATCAATGGACATTGATACATTACCTTATTGGTTTTTATTTCGGAGTCTGTTCGATTCCAGACCGTTCTTGATTTTAGCGCAAAATGCCTGGATGTAATTTAATCGGGTGCCTTTCAAAAGCGCGTATTGCCGGGAACGCGATCAAAAGTATAATCAGATTGAACTTAGAAAAGGAAAAGATCATGAATCCAAAAGATAAATTGCCGCCGGAAAAGGTTGATAAAGAGAATCCAGTTGTAAAAAAACAAAGCGACATCAAATCGCAGGATGAACAACTGGCTCGAATCGTAACCAAATTGTCTGAAGAAGACCCTGCCATGATCGCTGAGGTCATTAAGAAATGGCTGGAGGAAAACAAAAAATAACTTAATAGCTCTTGTTTTCCTGCGATATTGTAGTTAATAAACGCGAATAATGGATAAGCCAAAACCACCATCATGTCACCCTGAGGGAGCGTTTGTCGGTGACGAACGGTCTTGGATATGACTTGGTAGAGATGCTTCGGGACAGGAAAAACCGCACCTCAGCATGACATACTTTCGTTATCCATGATTGGCATTAACTATTTTGTATATGGAGAAGCGGGGCAGGCTTTATAACCTGCCCCGCTTCTCATTTTTAACCCATACCACCGCTGGGTATTCCCCAAATTGACTAGATTCAAGTTAGATCCTTTGACGGGTCGCGCAATTGATTGGCGGGGATCAATCCTTGCTGGCTGTCTCCGACTTCTGTACGATTACGTCCATTTTGCTTGGCTGTGTACATGGCATTGTCTGCGCGGCGAAATACATCTTCGACGGACTCGGACGGGCGAATTTCAACAATGCCAATGCTGAGTGTAATACGCACAATCCCGTTTGGCCTGGCCAGGGACAGTGCTGATACGTCTTCGCGGATGCGCTCCGCCAGCACGTATGCCTTTTCTGCCTTTGTCATCGGCATCAGGATGATGAATTCCTCACCGCCATAGCGTCCGATGACATCCGCGCTTCGCAGACAATTACGGGTGATCGCTGTAAGCGCTTGAAGCATCTGGTCGCCGACCGCGTGGCCGAAGGCGTCATTGACCTTTTTAAAATGATCAATATCGAACATCAATACAGACAGGGGCTTCTGATAACGCGCGGCCACCTCGAACTCGTGTTCGGCACACTCAAACAGATGACGGCGATTCTTTATACCGGTGAGTGGATCGGTACGCGCCAGTTCCTTCTCGCGGACAAGGGAAGTCTGCAAGGCAACGTTGAGCGATTGCAGCGATTGTTCCCCCTGCTTACGCTCGGTAATATCCTCATGAATAATGATCACACCCCGGCGCGGAGCATGCTGCGGAACCACCGTCATGCAGAACCAGCGCTGCTGGGTGAGGGAATCGCAAGGATACTCAGTGGTGAATTGAGAGCGCGTCCCGTTCAACACGGCGCGAATGCCCAGGTCCACCTGATCTGCGACCGAGTCGCCCTGCCGCAGCGCAGACTGGCAGACATTCAGATAATTGATTCCCAAATAATCAGTGGACTGCGGGCTGTTGTTCTCCCTCGCAAATTTCCTCCAGGCTTCATTAACCGCCACGATCACCCCTTTGTCATCCAGCACCGCGATATGGGCTGTGAGCGAGTCTAATATGCCTTTGACAAAATATTCACTGTCCCGCAGGGCGGCTTGAGCCTGAGCCCGTTCGGTAATGTCTTGAAATGTTCCATGGATATCGTTATTTTCAATATCCCGCCCGCCTATGATATGCACCCACTTGTGAGTTCCCTTGGCAGATATGAATTCCAATTCAAGGTCAAAAAACTCGTTATGTTCCACGGCGCGCTGAAAGGCTTTTTCAATGACAGGTCTGGAGGCGGGCGCAAAGAATTCGATCCCCTTTCCGACACTGGGATGATGGGATCCATCCACTTCAAGGGTCAGATAGATCTCTTCCGTCCATGTCTGCTCCATTGAACCCAGGTCAACTTTCCATGCGCCGACCTTGGCTGTAATCCCCATTTCTTTGAGCATGGCTTCGCTTCTCTTGAGATGTTCCTCTGCCAGTTTACGCTCCGTGATATCGCGTACGACCGACCACATCCCGGACGGGCTGCCATCCTCACCGCGCAGCAGAACGGTTTGTAATTCCACCGGAAAAAGCGTGCCGTCTTTTTTTCTGTATTCCTTTTGATAGACTGTGGAGTGTCCGCGCTTTAAGACCTGATTCTCTACAATATCTGCTTCAAGGGCGCGCCATTTTTCAGGTGTGATATCCATATAGGTCAGTAGAGACAACTCGGTCTCGGAGTATCCCAGCATGGTCCTGTATATCTCGTTGCTTTCCAGAATGCTGCCGTCCATCGTCACACTGCAAAATCCATCCCGCATGGATTCATGCAGCGTGCGATATTTTCTTTCAGAAAGCGCGAGTTCATTTTCGGCATGCTTGCGCTGTGTAACTTCCCGCCGCGCCTGATCCAGCGAGTTCCGCGTATTGAGTGCCAGCGTATCCACCGCAATTGCAGCCACCAGTAAAATAAAGGTGATGAGGATGAGGTAGATCCAGGTGGATATTCCACCTTCGAAGGGCTTGGGGAGGAACCTGCCATAGATTTCGCCCAGTGCCAGCCAGCAGACCGCCGCCAGGCTCAGGCTGATTGACAGCCAGTAAAATTTGCGGTTCAACGCCTGACCCGCAAAAATAAAGATCAGCGGGAATCCGAGCATGGCAAGATCACGGATGCCCTGTCCAATGGTCGCGATGACGGTCACCGTCACAATGGTGAATAATACAACGAGCACACTGCTGGAGCGCAAACGCTGACGCTTGAGCAATTCCAATGGGATAAGCAGCAGGGCGCTGCCAGCCAGCGTCGCGGCGGTCAACTTCCAGTCTTTGAAGATCAGCGCGGCGGCGAGAACGACCAGGTACACGCCCCATGATATCCAGATAAGCATGGACAGGATGCCCGCCAGTTGTCTGTTTTCTTCATTTTCATATTGAGTTTGCGATGAACCCGGTTTCATATATTTTCCCCATCCATTCAAATAATCACGATCTGATCGGGTAATACCTCTGCATGTACCAAAACGAAGACGATTTACTTCGCGGTTGGGATCAGTCCGCACTTGGCGTGTGGGGCGCGAACGGGGTGATGATTCCCAGGCTGCGCGCCTTCGAAATGGCGGCCGTGCGTGTGCGAACGTTCAGTTTGATATAGGCACCCGAGAGCAGGTTGCGGAAAGTGGAATTGGCGACGGCCATTTCCTTCGATAGTTCGGTTGTCAGCGCATCGGGGAAGGCCGCGCACAGTGAGAGCGCTTCCAACTGACGAAGGCTGAGCGTGTTCCCGGTCCGATTGAGCTGGTCGCTCAGAAAGAGTTGATGCGCCCTTTGGCTGAGATGGATTCCGCCGCCGGCGATGGTCAGCACCACGTTGGCGAGGTCCACCAGGGTACTGCGGTCGTCCTTGAGTATGTAGCCGTTCGCGCCGGCGTCCATGATGCCGCGGATCAGCCCGCGTTCGGCGAACATCGAGATGACCAGGATATTCATGTGCGGGTACAACTGCATCAGTTTGGGAATGACATACAGGATGGGATAGTCGTTTGAATTTTCGGCGGAGACCGGCACACTGATATCGAGCAGCAGCACATCGGTGGGGAATTTCGCGAGCGCTGGTTCAAGTTGATCGCCAAAATTGAGCGTGGCAACCACTTCGATCAGAGGGCTTTGGCTGAGGCGGTGGACATACCCGTCCACAATGCTTTGATGGTCGTCGAGGATGGCTACGTTGATCTTTCGATTGGGCTGCATATGCATTTTCCTTACTGACAGCGTACCCGAAATGGGACGGGTGTTCAAGGCTTTTTCAGAAGAGAGTACAAATGTCTATGTTCTTTAACTTCCAGCCTATTCACCTGTACAGGTATTGAGATGATAATGACCGCGGTTAGTGAACGCTGATCACGGCGGATAAAACCGCTTCTCCGTTCAGGGGGGAAACCTGTGCAGTGCCAGCGGGGATACGCTGCCGAGAGGGTCTTCCTTAAAATGCAAGTACCGGGGTGACAGCCTTGAAGGGGAACACCTGTCGCCGGGGAAGACCCTCAGCCTTTTATTCACGAAATCTCTAGATTGATTTTAAGTAATTCCCAAATTGGCGTAACGATATGATCAAACACTTGATCAAGTGGCTCTGAGTTAGGCAGGTTCAAATCAGCTAAAAACTGCTTCCCGATTTTATCCCGTTGGACAATCTCATTCAAACAATAACTGACTGCACCGCAGCGCAATAAAATTCCCTGAGCTTCACGCACTTGATCAAGATTAGTGATATTTTCCAAAAGTGTCATAAACCTCATCTGTTCTGGATGATTCACAACTCGGGCGAACAAGATCGGCAGTGTAGATTTTCTTTGAAGCCAATCTGAACCGCAGTCATCAGCAAAACTATCACTTAAATCGTCATGGATTTGAACCATCTCGCCATATAAACGGCCGAGCTTTAGAATAGCTTCGGCTGTATCTGGGGAAGCTCCACTTGCAATTGCTCCCAAATAAAATGCCAGTCCGAAAAACGGACAACTTTTTGCACGCGCAGCTCGCCAATATGTGGCTTCAGTATCAATAATCTGATCATCCAGATACTGACCGTATGCGGTCTCTAGCATCATTTTATTAATTTGATCGATGACCTCGATTTGCTTCTCATTTGTACTAAAGTTTTTGCAAATACAGTCGATACCAATAGCCTGAAAAACCGTGGAAAGGTTGGCCGTTTCTCCTACAGAAAGCCCTAGGGTTTCCCGCCTTCCGTCATTATCCAGCAGGTCATCAACCAGTAGGATTGATGTTTGGAGAGCAATCAGGGAGGATATTGCCGGGATTGCCCATATTTCATTCACTTTGAAGGCTTGGCAGGAATGCAGCGGCAGCAGCCAGTGCCGTGATGGATTGGCAAAACGATATTCAATCACCTGGGTGGCCTTCTCCATAGGAAGGGTTTGCAACATTGATAATAAATATGAATGAGTAGTATCGTTTATGTTCATCTGTGCCTCGTAAAGGTGTGTGAGGCGGAAATAAAACGCCTCATACATGGTTTTACCTGCGGAAAACAGGATGTGTTACCAAGCTGTCCATGCAAAGAAGTTGCATGAGCCGGTGATTGCGCTTAATTTCGTAATGCACAAGACCGACAACGACTGCCAGTAAGATGACTTCTCAGACTGGCCGGTCAACTGGTTGTAAAACTGTTGCATATTAATTATTCCTCCTTTCATTTGAATTGAATTTCAGAAAAGAGGACGCAGAAAATCAGAATAAATTTACCCTCTAAATATTATTCCTGTTTTTTCGTCTTTAATAGGAACGACAAAAAATCTGACATGGAGGAAAAAATGCAAACCAATATGATGCAAATGGGCAGTAAAAGTTCCTGTTGGGAGGTGCGTTAAAATCACTCAACAGGAATCTAATCAGAAATATCATGGCTATGTGAATCCAGCTTTAGGTTGTCATAAATTATTGATACAGTATCAAGGCGGTGACTGGGAAGCCTTTGATATATTATTTGGTGAAAAATTTACCAGCCTGCTCCAATGTGTCATAAAGGAAACGCGTCTAATATTGGATGAGATGGAGGCGGAAGGGATAGTTCAACAAGCTTTTCTAAAGGTCTGTGTGAAAATTAAGACATACCGTGGACAAACGGACGGAGAAGCTTGGAGCTGGATCAGAACGATTGCCCGCAATAAGTGGAGAGATTTTCTTCGTCAAAAGAAGAGGTACGAACAACGTCTCGTCAGCCTTAACGATGAATTTTGCGTTCGTCGGTTGATAATGTTTGATGACCACGCGGTTGATAGAATCGATTGGCTTGAAAGTTTTGTCGCAACCCTTACAATTCGTGAACGACAGATCCTTGAACTAATGCAGGATGGTGTATCACAAACAATAATAGCTGCCCAGTTTGGCTTGTGCCTTCCGAGAATTACCCAGATCAAACAATCCATTAAGAAAAAAGCCCAGAAGTTTGAAAAACAAACTTTGTAAATCAATAATATAATGCCATGAGCCTGCAAAACAGCAGGCTCATTTATTCTTTGTGCAGATTTTCGATAAGATGAAACAGGCCTCAACACCGGAAGCATAGCCGCATTCTATCCTCAGCAGTTTCTCTTCATCCAGCCCCCATTCGTCTTCCAGTTCTTTTCTGCTTTGGTTCCGCCTTCGGCGATATGTGTAAAGTAACACCCCAATATAACTTTCCGATGGTATTTTCTCGCTTTTTATGTTTTTGACGGCATTTTCGAACTGCTCAGACATAGATGACATAGAACAACCCTTTAAACCAAAAATAATTATCCTGAATTCTCTATTATTAAGACGAAGTGTGTGATAAATTATTTAGTGCCTCAGATTTCAAGGTTTGGCAAGGAGATCTATTTTGATGAAGAAAAGCCTCTTTTACACATTTGAATATATGCTGCCGATTGTTGTGCTGATTTACTTAATAGCTAATACCACCTATCTTTTTCTTGCCAGGCCGTATACCGGGATCAATGTGGATATGACCAGCGGGGTTGTCCTGGAAGTGAATGTGCCGATGGATGATTCTCTGGCAGTAAAAATGGGGGACGTTGTCAAAAGTGTTAATCAGCAGTCGTATGAAGACTTTAGCAATAATCTGGCTGCGCCATATCCATGGCGCGGTTACAAACCTGGCGAAAAAATACCTGTGATTGTGATACGTGATGGGGTGGAACAGGAAAAGTATCATGTTATGCAATTTCCGACATTTTCAACCCTACTGCCGCGCTTGATCAGCCAATGGTTCATGCCTTACTTATTATATTCGGCCGGCCTTTTGGGCTTATTGTTTTTGCGCCCGCGCAACATTCAGCGCACCTTATTTGTACTTTTTAATTTTTTGATCGCGCTTTGGTTCTCTGCCAGCAGTTTATCTGGGGAACATGATTTTGGCTCACAGTATGTGCTGCGCGCAGCCTTCTGGTTGTGGCTGCCCATCACTTGGCACTTTCACTGGATTTTCCCGCGCCAGCTTAAGGCGTTGCCCGCCTGGATCTGGACTACGTTCTATACTGTGTGCATCCTTATGGCAATCGCGCAGGTCTTCCAACTGGTTCCCCAGGACACATATCTGCTCAGCTTTTTATTGGCGATATTCGGCATGGTTGTTCTTTTAGTGGCTCATGTTATTACGCAGCCTGATTTCCGCCGCCTCGCCTGGGATATTCGCAATCTCTTTTTCTTCCTCATCATCCCAATCGTTGCAGCATCAGTTTTGTACTTTGTTTTTCGTAAACAGGGAGAATATTTTATCCCGATGACCTTGCTGGGTATTTCTGCGCTGCCCGGCTTCTACTTCTTCATTTTGTATTTCCAGAATAATCTAGTTTCCAATCAGTTCATGCAAAGAATGTACCGCCTATACACCTGGATTACCGTTATTGGGATTGCTTTTGGCGCGGTGTATGCACTTGCTCTACCTATTTTTGCAGATATTGCTCCAATGTTTGCCAACTTTTTCTTCCTTGTTTTGATCGGAATGATGTTCATTAATCTGACCCCGTTGCTCATCCTGCCCACCTTGAGCAATCCTGTGTATTCCAGCGGCGATGACACGCAGGTGCAGTTCCGCGCCAATCGCCTGGTGGTCAATGTCATCTTCATCTTTCTGGTTGTCTTGCTTGGCAGCACAATCGGTGTCGCTATTTTGATCTCAGTGCAGGAACCCATGAACCTGGTCGCTGTCCCGCTCGCGGGTTTCGTCAGCGCGCTGGCATTCCTGCTGTTCTACGCCCCCTTCCAGCGCTGGTTCGAATGGCGCGTACTGAGCATGCCCATCCAATCCGACCAACTGCTCGAAACTTACTCTGAACGCATCCTCACCAGTCTTGATGAAGCCACTCTGCGCAGCCTGTTCGTCAACGAACTGCTACCCTCCTGGCTCATCCGCCAGTTCGCCCTGCTGCAATGGAATGGCGAACAACTGCACACCTTGATCACACTTGGCGTCACACCGGAACAACTTCCGCAAACTCTGGATGCGCCCGCGGGTTGGGCGAAGGTGTCCATTCCGCTCATGCTCAACAAAGAGATCGTTGGACTGATGCTTTTCGGACGGCGCGACCCCGATGACTTCTATGCGGTCAACGAGGTCGGCGTGCTGCGGCAGATCACGAATCTGACAGCGCTCGGGCTTGCTAATATCAAACAGTCCACGGCCTTGTTGGAACTGTATCAGTCCGACATCGAACGTCAGGAAGTCGAACGTGCAGCTCTGGCTGCCGAATTGCATGATGATGTGCTTCAGCGCATGGCGCAGTTAAGCAATCAACTGGTAGACGCAAAGCCCACTCCTGAACTGCTGGAGACCTATCAATACACCACCAACCGTATCCGCGAGATCACCAGTGGATTGCGCACGCCCCTGCTGGCATTCGGTCTGGTCAGCGCGTTGGAAGGCATGGTCGAGAATGTGCAGGATCGCGGCTTGAAGAATATGGCATTGACCTGTGAGATCCTCGGTGAAGATGTCCGCCTCGATGAACGCGTGGAACTGCATCTCTACCGACTGGCACAGCAGGCGTTGGATAATGCCCTGCAGCATTCGAAGGCGGGCAAAATTATTCTGAGCGGTGTAGCCAATGAAAGTGCGGTCAACCTGACCGTGAGCGACAACGGGATCGGCTTCGCGGTGGGGGAGCGGTTGGATATTTCGAGCCTGCTCGCAAACAAGCATTTTGGGGTGGCGGGCATGTTCGAGCGCGCCGCATTGATTGGCGCCGAGCTGTCCATCAAATCCCAGCCCGGTATGGGCTGTCAGGTCAATATCAGGTGGAAAATATAATTCACATGATGGGACTGTATGAGAATTGTAAGAATTTCATGAATACCCAGGCATCATGGTTTTTCCAAGGTCGCTTGACAAGAGGTAAAAAATAGATCCTTCTCGGTACAATTGCGAGTGACGAACAAGCAAAAAATACTGAGGAGGATCTGAAATGCATTATAGCGCAAGGAGAGTGAAGCAGGATTATGGAGCAACGGGAGTTTTGTATGATCTTGGAAGTGTGTATGAGGGATTATCCAAGATAACAGACAAACGGAAAGCACGAGGGAAAATCTATCGATTAGAAACAATCTTGATAATCATAGTTCTGGCAAAGTTGAGTGGGGAGGATAAACCGAGCGGGATAACGGAATGGGGAAAACATCATGGGAAAGAGATTGTGGAATTGATGCAGTTGAAGAAGTCGCAGATGCCAAGTCTGAACACGTATCGGCGGATGCTGGCGGATGTGGCATGTCAGGCAGAGGTGGAGCGAATGATCGGGAAGTACAACCAACAGGGCGAACACGGGGAAGTGTATGCCATGGATGGAAAAGCGGTGCGTGGGATGCGCAAGAAGGATGATGAGGAATGGCGGGAATATATGTTGAGCGTGTACGATGTGGAGCAGAGGAAGGTGCTGTCGCAAGTGGAGGTGGGACGCAAAGAAAATGAGATCACGAAGGCTCCCAAAGCGCTGGAATGTGTAGAAATCTCACAAAAAGTGGTTACCGGAGATGCCATGCACACTCAAAAAGCGCTATCCGCCCAGATTGTGAGGCAAGGCGGAGACTATATCTTTCCAGTCAAAGAAAACCAATTGAACCTATACAAAAACATTCAGCAACTCTTTGCACCAGAATATCCGAAGGCTGGATTTGGAAAGATCAAGACAGATTTCCTAACCGTTGAGAAAGTCAACAAAGGACACGGGCGTCTTGAAAAACGAATTCTGACCACCAGTGAAAGGGGGTGTCAAGAAGGTTGTGTAAATGGAGTGAACCATCACGACTGCAATCTGCCCGCTGCTGCGCAGCAGCGGGCAGATTGCGCTCAGCTCGGCAGCCTGCCATCAAATCGGATCGCCAGTTGATTAAGGATCAGTTGCCAGTTCGGAATAGGCTTCGTCCATTTTTTTTCGATGTCCATAGTGGCCAGATAAAATAATTTTCTCACAGCCTGGCTGGTCGGGAAGGAACCTTTGTTCTTGATCACCTTTCGCAGCTGGCGGTGGTAGCCCTCCACCGAATTAGTGGTGTAGATCAATCGGCGGATCTCGGCAGAATACGCAAAGTAGGTTGCCAGATCCTCCCAGTTATTTTGCCACGAACGAACAGCCATGCCATACTTGCTGCCCCAGGTTTGATCCAGTTTGGACAGATTGGCTTCCGCTTCCTCTCGGGTAGCAGCCTGGTAAACTGTTTTCAGGTCTGCCAGAAATTCCTTGTAATCCTTCCAACTCACATACTTCAAGCTGGCGCGGATCTGATGGATCACGCAGCGCTGCACCTGGGTCTGGGGAAATACTGCATGAATGGCGTCTTTGAATCCGGTCAGTCCATCGACGGAGGCTAACAACACATCCCGCACTCCTCGATTTTGCAGGTCTGTGATGACCGAAAGCCAGAAATTAGCTCCTTCCCCGCCATCTCCGACCCAGTGACCCAATATTTCACGATGCCCGCTCAGATCCACTCCCTGCACGTTGTAGATCGCCGCGTTCGTGATCTTCCCCTCCCGCTTCAGTTTGACATGGATCGCATCCAGGAACAGCATCGCGTACACCCCGGCCAGTGGCCGATTCTGCCATTCCTCCACCAGCGGCCAGACCTTGTCTGTGATCGCGCTGATCGTTTCCGGCGATACTTCGATCCCATACAGTTCCGTCAACATATCCTGGATGTCTCTCGTCGACATCCCCTTCGCATACATGGCCGTTACCTTCTGTTCGATTTCGTTGCTGTTCTTTTTCAACAGCTCCGAATGGAACTCACCGTTCCGGTCCCGCGGCACTTTGATTTCACTGTCTCCCCCGGATGTTCGCATCTTTCGCGTATAGTGCCCATTTCGGTTATTCCCCGAGTTGCGCCCTTCTGCGTCATATCGCCCATATCCCAGTTCTGCCGTCAACTCTGCTTCCAGCATCTGTTCGATCGTTTTCGAGAACAGCCGTGAGAAGATCCCATCTTTCCCGTAAAAATCATCGATCGATTTTGCCTTCCCCAGCTCGCGCGCTACTTCCTCCGCGCTTGGCATCTCAATTTCTTTTTCTTCTTCCTGTCCTTTGGTTTTTCTTTTCATCGGGTTCCCTTTCTAATTTTTAGGATCCCATTTACACACTTTATCTTACACCCTCCAGTGAAATGCTCAACTGTACTGTTTTATAACATCGTGACTCTCCCTGTTCGATAACATCGTGCGCCCTACCCATATCTGACAGTCCGATGCTGAGCCTTACGCCAGGCTGAGATGGCTTCCTTGCACATAAGTTCAAGATACTCCTGGAATCTCATCGTGCAGTTTTGCAATCCTTTGATCGGCAAGGTTTTGATAACAACTTTATCCTTGTACACATTCAATGTCCGTTTTTGTGCATCCACCCAGATCACAACGACTTGCCCGCGACGACTTTTCTGAACGTAATAGGCCTGGTTGCCCAATTGGAAACATCCTTTCGAATCCAACTTTCGTTTGTAGGTCTTGCCAGTCAACGCCATCAACCAACGATCTGGGTTAACGGTTTCCGGCACAGGGCTTAGATCAGGCTTCTCAGGAAATTTAACATGGGGTGGCTGATTGCCACAGGTGATGGCTTGGTTTGGTCTTTCAAAATTGTAAAACTGGACATAGTGCTTGTTAACTTCAACGGTATTGGGCAGATCCATGGGATTCTGCACTAGCTGGCATTCGTATTTGAAGTTGCGATGATAGCGCTCCACAAACGGATTTTTTTCAGGATGTCGAGGTGGACAAACCCGTGGCTCAATTCCCAAACATTGCAGAAAACGCAGCATCGGCGAGGGAAAATCCTTGGCAGTCCAACTGCCCACCCAGCGCGTATCACGGTCAAGGCGAATGCGATCTGGACAACCTGTGTCCTGCAAAATATCGGCAACTTTGCGGAGCGCTGTTTCAGCGTTGTAGTCACTGGCTGGCTCTGAAGCAACGACGGCTGACGAACCATGGTCGACCAGATTGAGGATTTCGACCACATGTTGCTGCTTGCCTTCCGGCTCAGCCGGGACAGTACTGACATCATGAAAATCCATTCCCCATTCCACCCCTGGTGCGGGTCGCTCCTCTGGCTCTGCAATGGGCGGATAGGGACGAGGGATTTTATGGTGTTTATCAAGAATTCTCCATACCGTACTTGTGGAACTCGGCAGTTTCGCACCCTTATCTATCAACGATTGTTCTTTGCTCAAGTAATACATGATCGTCAGGGGACCCGGAATACGCCCTAATTGTTGTGGCGGGTGATCGCGAATATCGAGAATCTTGTTCACCACTTCTTCGGGTATTGAAGGTGGAAGTTTATGGGGTACGCGCGAGCATCCATTCAGAACTTCGCGATCCTCCAATGGTGCTTGACGAATTCGCTTTAGCCATTTCCTTACCCAGGCTTCTGATCGCCCTACTTCTTTTGCAATTTTCTTCCGACTCCAATTTGGGTGTTCAAACCATATCCCCCTTAATTTGCTGCGATCCACTATCCATTCTTCTTCCATGGCGACCTTCCTTTATTATCAGGATACACCACCAGATATGGGTAGGGCGCACGATGTTCTCGAACAGGGAGAGTCACGATGTTATAAAACAGTACACTCAACTCTTATTCGACCTGGCCGGGTCTGGCTCAAGTCTATCGCCTGGAAAGACAATTCCAATGGTGGCGCAGTGGACGCTGTTACCGAACATCTTGTGAAGTGGAATTTGGCATTACAAGTTTGTCTCGCAAAAAAATCACGCCAGAGCGCTTGTTATATTTACGCCGGAAGCATTGGGGAATTGAAATTGGATTGCACTACCGACGGGATGTG
>Ga0268298_10001959_pt1 | contig 23195 bp, 18 predicted proteins | sample WWTPWeurt_MetaG_FD_194462 | JGI IMG/M metagenome (GOLD analysis project Ga0268298, IMG submission 194462) | Activated sludge microbial communities from WWTP in Nijmegen, Gelderland, Netherland - WWTP Weurt | ecosystem: Engineered > WWTP > Aerobic digester > Activated sludge | place... | reverse complement strand
GCTTTTTGGTAAGAACAGACACACTCGTTTCTTTTTTTGAAAACACACTGACAAGTCTTGGCTTGAATACCAAAGAACAAACTGACTTCATCACATTCTGGGCTCCGCAGATGACTGACTCAAAATTTGTTTTTATTCAATATCTGGAAACGGAACAATACAATACTGAAATAGCGCCTATTCGGGTAACGCCTTCACCGGATGTACTGGAAAGAATTTTTATGCTGTATACACCTGTTGATTCTCCTGAAGAAATTACATTTCAGATTCAACATCAAAATCTGACACCATTTGAACGTAAAGGACTTGTTTTGGTAGAATGGGGTGGAGCAGAAATTTTCCTTGTTTCAGAAATGTAAACCGGGAGTTGGATACCCCGTAGTCCAGTCACAATTCTTTTTCTATTTGGTTCCGGTGTAGATAAATGCCGGTGGCAAATTGATGGTGGTAAATGAAATTTTCATTTTCGGAAAACACATTTTAATCAGTCTTTTTGAAGCTAATGAATATTGATATTGCACATAAACTCCGCCGCATTTCAAAGCTTCGTATGACTTTACCAGAATTTTCTTTTTTGTCTGATCAGGAATAACCGCCAGCGGAAGTGAAGAAAGAATTGCATCCACGTGTTTAATATTCTGATCTTTAAAAATAATATCAATCTGATCAGCACTTAAATTGAAAAGTGATACGCGGGGATCGGTAATTTTTTCTTGCAGTAATTTGTAAAAAGCGTCATTCAGTTCAAAAACAAAAATTTTGGCGTCAGGTAATGCCCTTTTAAGTATCTCATGTGTAAAAACACCAGTGCCAGGACCTAATTCAACAATTATTTTCGCTGTTTTGAAATCTATCTTATCACACATTTTTTTTACCAGAAAACGGGAACTTGGTGCAACTGCTCCAACCTGTTTTCTTTCTTTGAAAAATGTACTTAAAAATTTTCTGTTATGTGATTTTTCTTTACTCACCTTGTTCTGTTATTGAAAGGATTCCTTTATTGATGGTACCCAGTGCGCAACCCGATAATTCAGTGTTGAGTAAAGGACTGTTATTTGATTTTGAGCGATTATTCTCTTTGGTAAAACTCCATTTCAGTTCCGGATCAAAAAGAGTGATATTGGCCACTTTACCAACTTCAATTTTTGCGTCCTCTACACCAAAAACATGTCTTGGTTGTAAACTGATGAGATTAATTTTCTGTTCAAGAGAAAGTTCTTTGACTTTGTTCAACGCGCCAAATAGAATCTGTGTTCCAATTGCACCAAACGCCGCGTGATCAAATTCTACTTCTTTGTTTTCGATGTCTTCCGGATTGTGATCAGAGCATACCAGGTCAAGAGTTCCGTCATTCAACCCTTCAATCAATGCTTTCTGATCTTCGCCTGAACGCAGCGGCGGAAGAAATTTAAAATTAGAATCAAATCCAAGCACATCTTCTTCAGTGAAAATCAGGTTATGGATGTAGCAATCAGCAGTAACATGCAATCCTTTTTTCTTTGCCTGACGAATCATCTCAACAGATTCTTTGGTTGAGATTCCGGTAAAATGCAAACGTGATTCGGTGTATTCCAGAATACTCAGGTCACGCTGTACAACAGTATATTCAGCCAGAGCAGGAATTGATTTTAATCCGGTTAAAACACTTGCTTTTCCCTCGTGCACCATTCCTTTTCCAAAAATTGAAGCGTCATAAGGAAATGAAATCACCAGTCCGTTGAAATTTTTAGCATACAACATGGCACGATACATAATTCCGGAGCTGACTTGTTTTTCAGCATCTGAAAATGCAATTGCACCTGCTTGTGTCATGTCATACATTTCAGACAACACTGAGCCGGCCAGCTGATCTGTCAGAGACCCAACCGGATGAATAGAAACTGACCCCAGAGATGCTTTGTTGATCACATATTCAACTTGTGACTTATTTGAAATTTTTGGAAGTGTGTCCGGGTAAATTGCAACAGCGGTCATACCACCGGCTTCAGCCAGTGAAACTCCGCTCAGAATATCTTCTTTGTGTTCCAGTCCTGGATCACAGAAATTTACCTTGGCATCAAACCAGCCTGATGAGACATGAAGATTTGGAAATGAAATTTCTTTGTCTGAAGTGACTTTTAATCCGGTTCCAATTTGAGAGATGATACCATCTTCAATAAAAATGTCGCATACTTTCTGATGGAACTTATTTCCCTGAGAAATTATTTTTGCCGACTTGATGAGTATTTTCATTAAACCGATTGAATTGATGACAAAAGTACTAAGACTTCCACAATTTCAGCAATAAGATTTCAATAGCTATAAACAGAAGGCTAAAAATTATGCACAATCTCCAGTATTCTTTGGCTTTTATAGAACTGATTTCAATACTTCCGGTTTCTGCGACAGACAACGCGGATACGCTCGTCCAGCCTGATTTCGAAAAACTTTCCAGAAGTTCATCGGGTGTATAACAGGCAATATCTGACTCAGAGCGGTTGTAGTTCAGGGCCAGAATATCCTTGTATTTGCTGTTATCCGTCAGATCATAAAATCCCGATGATCTGATTTTATCCTGAATCTGCGCAAATGAAAGCATGCGTGAACTGCCCGTATTGATGAACTGTGGAATGATATCGTTATTCATTTCTGTATTGATGAGATGGATGGGATTTTTTTCTTCAATCATTTTATTAACCGGAATATTTTGCATTTCACCGATGGTAAGGGCAAGTGGTTTCTGAAAAGAAGCGGTTTCTGCAAATCTCAGAAAAGTTGCCGCAAAAAGGGCGTGGTTCTGAAAATCTGATACAGAAAGATCAAAAGAAGAACCTGCCAAAACAACTCTGCCATTTGACTGATTGCTGTAAATCATATAAGGCCTGGTGGGGTGAAATCCAAAAAGTGTAATAAAATTCTGATTGTTCTGTACATTCAGTGTATACGCCTGATTGATTCGTGGATATTTATAATTGGATGGAATGGTTTCAAATACTCCATGATATAAAGGATCTTCTGCGTTGAAATAACTTAGTTCGCCTGAGGCTGTTTTTGGTCCCAGTGTCGGCAGATTCAAATTAGTAAGGAGTGTATTCCATTCAGAAGTTTCTGCATTTAAACCAGGAATCAAAACTACTGTTGCGCCTTCTTTCAAAGCATTTTGCAACTGTTCACTTACTCCTCCCGGTATGGCATCAATATTTTGCATGATGATCAATTCTTTGTTTTTGAAGTGATCCTGATTGAGTGATCCAATGGTGGTGCTTTCATAATGGTAATAAGGATCCAGCGCATAAAGCTGCTCCAGATTTTTTGGTGTTTTAGAATCATTCATTACCAGCAGAATTTCAACTTTATCTTTGATTTCGTATGTAAAAAAATACGTGTCATCAAAATAAAGCTGTGAGGTTGAAACGGAAATTGTTCCCGACTTTATTCCAGCAGTCTGATCACTGAAATTAAATGAACCGGTACTGCTGGAGTTGGCTTCGGCTGAAATACGTTTTGGCGCTGCCTGGTTGTCACCGATTTTTAACGTCACGGTTAAATCCTGTTGTGCCATTTCACTTTGATTTTGAATTCTGAAATACACATCTGACGGTGTATTAATTCTATGCACCGGTGATTCAAACCAGACACTGTCGATGTAAATATTTTCTTTTTGCTGAGCCTTTGGCTGGTAAAAATAACAAGGTAGTTCAGCCCGTTTAAAATCACTCAGATCAGCAGTTGTTTTTTGAAAATCGCTGAAAAGGAAAATGCGGTTGTTGGTTTTTTCTTCTGATTCTGACACAAGATCAATCATCGAATTTAAAACTGTTGTCAGATTGGTTGTACGGGGTGAAAAATTTATTTTTTTTATGGATTCTGTGACGTCATCCGGACTATAAAACCGGAACTGATCGGATGATAAATCAGAAGTAAATAAGACTACCTTTTCATTTTTTTCAAATGATTTCACCAGTTCAATGGCTTTGTTTTTTGCTTCATTCAGTAAATTTCCATCCATACCTGCACCTTCCATGCTGTAGGAGTTGTCTATATAAATGAGGCTGGTATTTTCAAGATTGTTTTGGTTGGATGAAGGGATAAATGGTTGTGCAAACGCAAAAACAAGAAATAAAATGGCCAGAATTCTGCTGATGAGTACAAGCAGATGTTTTAGTTTAAAACCTGATTTGGAATCTTCTGTTACTTCTTTTAAAAATTTTACCCGGGAAAAATAAATGACTTTGTACCTTCTGAAATTAAAAAGATGGACTACGATCGGAATTGCGATCAAAAATGAAGCCCATAAAAATTCAGGTGAAACAAATTTCATAGTACAAATATCATCATTCGCGCTGAATTAGTTATGATTTACGATTTGGATAGAAAATCATTAATAATACCGGAAGTAAAAACAAATCTGCCATCAATGCAAAAAGCAAAGTGAGGCTGATCAGCAATCCAACATAAAACGTTCCAAGAAAATCAGAAAACATGAGTAAAAGAAATCCGGCGCAAAGAATGACAGATGTAAGAACGATCGCTTTTCCTGTTGAAATAAACGTGCGCTTTAATGCATATAAATTAGATTTGCCCAACCTGAGTTCCTGTAAATAACGATTCATAAAATGGAGTGTATCATCCACAGCAATTCCAAATGAAATGGTAAAAATAATGGCGGTTGAAACTTTGAGATCAACTCCGGCAAAACCTAAAACGGCTGCAATCATTAGCAACGGAAGTATGTTAACCGAAAGCGCAATCACCACCATTTTGAGTGATTTATATAAAAATCCCATAATTATTCCAATAAGCCCGACACTGGTTAAAAGCCCCCACAGTAAATTTTTTGCAAGACTGCTCATATTCAGATCAAGTAAATGCCCCGTTCCGGTAAGTTTGAATTCAACCAGGCCGGAATTTATTTCTTTATCAATGAATGCGTAGAGTTTTTTATTTTTCTCAGAGATTTTTTCGAGTCCTATATCGCCCATTGTACTTGAAATACGGGCATACGTTTCTGTTGAGTCCACAAGAAAAGATAAACTGACGCGCTCTTTTGAATTAATCGAGTCATTTAAAATATTCTGACTGTCTGCTTTCTTATCAAATGCTTTAATCTGACTTATCAAAGCGCTGGTTTCTGCACTATCCGGCATTACATAATATTGCGCCTGACCTCCATGCTGAATGCGGTTGGCAAATTTGACAACTCCTACCAATGAAAAACATCTTTTTAATCCATATTCTGTGATCAGAAAGTTTTCCATTTTATTCATTTCATTCAGTACCTCGTAATCATAAACTGTTTTGTTCGGATCCTTAACAATAACTGCCATTTCAAAGGGACGAAGCCCCATAAATTCTTTATCAAAGTATTCATAGTCTTGTCTCACTGAACTCTTTTTACTGATGTCTTCCAGTAGAAAATAATTTGTTTTAATTAGCAACGTTCCGGCAACGCTGATTGCCGAAATAACGAGTGCTGAAATGAAAACAAGTTTTCTTTTTTTAATCAGTTGTCTGAAGAGGCGGTGCAGAATTTTATACCAAACCGTATCCGTTAAAGAGGTGTCTGCAATTTTTGGAGTTTTTGTGTATATGAGCAAACCAGGCAGCACTGTGTACGCTAATGCAAATGCAAGCATGACACCGATGGCTGTATAAATACCAAAGTCCTTAACCGGTTGCATATTCACCGTCAGTAAAGTAATAAATCCGATGGCGGTGGTGAGAGATGTCATCAGCGTTGCAAGTCCTACTTGTTTATACGCCGTTTTAACAGCGTCCACTTTGGATTTTCCTGTTCGCAATTCATCCAGATATTTTGAAACAAGATGTATCACATCAGACATTGCAACGACAAAAACAATGGACGGCAGCACAGTTAAAATTAAATTGATGGGTTGACCAACAAGCACCATAAAACCAACTACCCAAACCATAGAAAGTGCAACGATTGTGAGAGGAACCCAAACACCCCAGAAAGATTTAAACGTGAGCCAGAGAAATCCGATGACCAGAATAAAAGAAAGTCCAATAAACAATCCGGTTTCGTATTGCATCTTGTGGATGTAGTAATTCATTCCGATTGCCCGGCCTGCATATTTTGTGTCGTTAAATTGGTAGTGTTCAATGAGGTTATCCAGATTGGATTTCAGCAAATCACATTTTTTCTTGGACATAAATTGCTGGTGCCTGATTGATACAAGAACTGCTGAAGCGTCAGAATTAATATAAAATCCGGCGATATCCGGTTTGTTGAAAATACGGACAGAATCTTTTGAAAAATCATTGTCCTCCAGATTCAGCAAAGGGCGTTCAATTGGCGGTGAAAATGGAGTTTTAATGTATTCGTTCATGTTGGTCAGACATTGAACATCTCTCACTAGTGTGTCTTTGGAAATGCTGTCAGCAAATGAATCCACCCTGAGCAAAAACTCTCTGTCAAAAACGCTTGGTTTGTTGGGAATTGCAACAAACACAAAATCATTGTCAGATTCGAATTTCTTGCGGTGTTCTTTAAAAAATACCGTCTCCGGGTCATTAACCGGAAAGAAGGCTTCAAAATCATAATCAAACTTTAAATCCTTCAGTAAATAGCCAAATATCAGGGATAATAGCAGTGCAGCTATTAACGAAACCTTTGATAATTTTTTTATGCCTTCCAACCTATGTCTGTATTTAATCGTAAGCAAAGTTGTACATTTAGTCACTAATTCAAAACATTAACAAAGAAATTATGAAAAAAGTTTTACTTCTTTCTGCTGTTGTTGCCGGTGTCGGAGCTAAAGCTCAGAACTTTACAGCTGCAGATACATTACAACCTGGCATGACAACCATGTATTTTGTCATGGACAGTAGTGCCCTTGAACTCAATGCTGTGACCGGTACTGGAGTTACCTGGGATTATTCAACACTGTACGGAGAAATTGGAGTAAATCCAAATGATGCGGCTGTAACACTGGCATCTACTGCTCCAAACGCAGCTGATTTTCCAACTGCGGAGTATAATAATGATCTGGCAACATTTGCATCCATTTATTTTTCAAATTCAGCTGATTCTACTACGTATCATGGTTATGCATTTACTGTGGATGTATATGATGTATTGTTGATTTTTGACAATAATCCACTTAAAGCACTTACCTATCCAGCAAACGTTGGAACTTCTTATGTGGATAATGTTTTAGGTTCAATTGATGTAAATGGTGGAATGGCAACTGGAACAGCAACTGGAACAGTAGGTGTGAATGTTGATGGATTTGGAACATTAAATGTTGGTTCAGATTCATATACCAATGTACTTCGTGTTAAAATGGTAGAGAGCATTTCAACCAGCATTACCGTGATGCCTTTCCCTCCTGACAACGGAACTGTAACAAGAACGATTTATTCTTATTACCAGCTTTCAACTGATAAGCAACCAATTTTTATGCACGCCACGGTTGATATTGCTTCAACATTGATCAATCAGGCTTTCACCGCTGTATACTATTCTGGAATTCCTGCGTATGCTTCAGTTTCTGAAATGAACAACGGTGATTTCTCCGTTTATCCAAATCCGGCAAATGATGTTGTGACGATTACGACAGACGGAACAGCTGATCAATTAACTGTTTTCAATTTGAACGGACAAGTGATTACTTCATTCATCAATCCCCAGGTGGTTGAAACAATCAGTGTTTCTGAATTGCCTGCAGGTACTTATTTAATTCAAGTGACAAATGAAGGAGTTGTAACGGAAGAAAAACTTATTGTTGAGTAATTTGTACAACACATAATATTGAAACTGCGCTGCACAATCAGCGCAGTTTTTTTTTGTTTTAACTTTGCTGCGTGAAAGAAGAAATTCAAAAGGCATTAGATTGTATCAGAAAAGGGGGAGTTCTGCTTTATCCAACAGATACTATCTGGGGATTGGGTTGTGATCCGTCTAATGAAAAGGCAATAGAGAAAATTTGCACCATCAAACACCGTGATGAATCCAAACATTTTATCATTCTTGTCAATTCTGATTCAATGCTGGAACGCTATGTTGAAAAAGTACCAGAGATTTGTTACGATTTGCTTGATATGGCCGAAAATCCGTTGACTATTGTTTATCCAGGCGGAAAAAATGTATCTAAAAAAATTCTTGCGGATGACGGAAGTATAGCAATACGCAGAACTTCAAATCCATTCTGTTCTAATCTCATTCAGCAATTAAAACATGGTTTGGTTTCAACATCAGCTAATATTTCTGGTCAGCCTTTCAGTGGAAAATTTTCAGACATTGATACTTCTATTTTGCAAAAGGCGGATTACGTCGTAAATTTGAATCAGCATGATAATGCCGGTAAACCATCTCAGATCATAAAAATTGGACTGAAAGGTGAGCTGCAAATAATCCGCAAGTAAATTGAATCTCAAAGAAAAATTAAGTCACCCAGTTTTTAATGCTGTTTCTGAAGTTGCAGGAGCGGAAGGTAAATCTGTGTTTGCAATTGGAGGATTTGTGCGGGATCTGATCCTCAAACGAAATTCAAAAGATGTTGATTTTGTAGTACTGGGAGATGGACTTGAATTTGCAGAAAAAGTAGCTTCAAAACTTCATGTTAAAAAAGTTGCGTACTACAAAAATTTTGGAACTGCGGCCTTTGTGTATGAAGATCTGGCAATTGAATTTGTAGGGGCAAGAAAAGAATCTTATTCACATGATTCACGCAAACCGGTTGTAGAAAGTGGTACCCTGAGTGATGATCAGAAAAGAAGAGATTTTACAATCAATGCGCTTGCTATCAGCATGGCAAAAAGCAGTTTTGGTGAATTACTTGATCCTTTTGACGGACTGGAAGATCTGAAAAATAAAATTATTCGTACGCCCCTGGAACCAGATCAGACCTATTCTGATGATCCGCTGAGAATGCTTCGGGCAGTAAGATTTTCATCACAATTGGGTTTTAAAATTGAAGAAGCATCACTCAACGCAATAAGCAGAAATGCATCGCGATTGCAAATAATATCCATTGAGCGCGTAATGGATGAGTTTAATAAAATTGTGATGTCTGAAAAACCTTCACGCGGAATTTCTCTTTTGTTTGACACGAAGTTGCTGCATGAATTTTTTCCGGAGATGGTTGCATTGCAGGGTGTAGATACAATTGATGGCAAAGCACACAAAGATAATTTTTACCACACGCTTGAAGTGCTGGATAATATTTGTCCTAACACCAATGATTTGTGGTTAAGATGGTCAGCTATTCTCCATGATATTGCAAAACCCCGTACAAAAAAATTCCAGCCGGGTGTGGGTTGGACATTTCATGGACACGAAGATTTAGGGGCAAGAATGGTCAAAGGAATTTTTACCCGGTTGCGTTTGCCGCTGGATACCAAAATGAAGTATTGTGAAAAATTAGTGCGTCTTCATTTAAGGCCAATTGCTCTGGTGAGCGGAACTGTGACTGATTCTGCTATCAGAAGATTGCTTTTTGAAGCTGGTGATGATATTGATGATCTGATGACTTTATGTAATGCTGACATTACAACCAAGAATGAATTCAAGATGGTAAAGTATCGTCAGAATTTTCAGAAGGTGAGGGATAAATTAAAATCTGTAGAAGAAAAAGATCATGTTCGCAATTTTCAACCACCTGTGACTGGAGAAGAAATCATGGAAATTTTTGGTCTTGAACCTTGCAAAATTATTGGTGATCTGAAAACCGAAATCAAAGAAGCAATTTTAGAAGGTCAAATCAGGAACGACTATAACTCAGCGTACGAGTTTCTTATGGAAAGGGCCAGGATCAAAGGCCTCAATGTCAAGAAAAAATCGATCTGATATTGTACATTTTTAATTGTCAGATTTTGAATGGTCTCAACTTTTGTGTGTGAATAACTACACACTATGCAGTTCTAAATCATTTAACGTTCCATTTATCTTAGCCTAATATTCTGCCAAAAGTTCTGGTTATGTTTGGACTGTTAGTAAAGAAAAAACTGGATTGCAATCAACTTGCAAATGTATTTGTGAATTCACTTAATGAAGCGGTTGAGAGCGGTTTTCAGGATATTGCAGATATGATCAATGATGATCCAGCATTTATTCATGCGCCGGGTATCAACAAAGATTTTGCAGATAGTTTTCTGATGATTGTTCTTGTTGGAAATCTAAGATACCTCGATAATCATTTTGAGGCAGATGACGCAAAAGAAATCCGGCATAAAATTCTTGAAAAGCTTGCGTCAGTTTATGACATGAGTTTTGCCGATTTTGAAAAAGTAGTGCAGGATACCGACTCTTTGATTTCCAGGGTGAATCACCCTTCAAAAAATACACTTTATGGAATGTCAAAGGCGTTATTCCATAAGTTTAACCTCAATCATTACCAGGAAATTTATTTCAAAAGCATGAAAGCGCCAAATCCATTGTTCCTGAAACGCATGGATGAAGTGATGTTGAATTTTCTCTGGGACTGGGACGCTTTCTTTAAAAAGCACAGATTTCAAAGCATATAGATACCACGAATCCGGTATTTTTATCATCAACTTCCTAACAATGTGAAGGCTAGACTGATTTTTTCTTAAATTAGCCTCTTATAAATCAAAATCCTATCACATGAAAAAAATTTACCTTTTGACGGCATCGCTTTTTGCTTTGTTGTCAACGGCTCAGGCTCAGGTAAAAGTGCAGCAACCAATTTCAGGCGGATCAACAATTCAGAATATTAATTCGCCCAATAAAGTTGTTACAACCACGTCTGGCCCTAGCCTGACTGGTTCAGGCACTTATACCCATAATTGTAAAACGCATGATTTTGAAGAAGCTCATTATTCCCAGATGGGATATGATTATAACCAGCTTCTTTTGCAAAACGAACAAGAAATTCTTGAATCACAAACATCAAGTGTCGGAGGAATGAAAACGCCTGGAACCAACACCATTTCGGTGATTTTCCACGTGGTTCACAATCCTGCAAATCCTGCTGAAAATGTATCAAATTCTTTGATTATGCAGGTTTACAATGATTTGGTTGAAGATTTCCAGTTGCTTAATGCGGATGCTGCAAATGCCAGAACTGCTTTTGGATTTGTTCCTGCCGATGCAAATATCAATTTTTGCCTTGCAACACAGACACCAACTGGTACTCCGCTTACAGAGACAGGTGTTGTGAGAGTAGCAACGGCAGAAGACTGGTATGATTCAGATAATGGTGAAGAAAATGAAATGAAATCTGCCGGAACGGGTGGTTCTACCATTTGGAATCGTAACAACTATCTGAATGTTTGGATTTGTGATATTTCCAATGGAGCAAGTTCAGGAACCGCGGGTTATGCATACCGTCCAGTTGGTGGTGTATTGCCTGGATCAACAATCGATGGAATTGTATTAGATTATAACCTTGGAATGAATAATGAAAACGTGTTGACACACGAAGTTGGACACTATCTTGGATTAGATCATACCTGGGGAGGTTCTGGTGGATGTACATTGGATGATGGATTCACGGATACACCTCAAAACGCTGGACCTTCCTTTAATTATTCAGGATCTTGCTCGGGAAATCAACAAACTTGTCCAGGAATCCAGACGCAATATGAAAACTATATGGATTATGCAAATTGCACGTGCATGTTCACATCTCAGCAAGCAGCATTCATGTTGTCAATTTTGACCGGAATCAGAAGTTCACTTTTACTTTCTCCTGGTTGTGATCCAACAAACACACCACCAAACTCTGCATTTACTGCAGATATTGCTTCTCCAATCATTATTCCGGTGAATGGTACTGTCAATTTAATTGATCAATCAACCAATGTTCCAACAGGATGGTCTTGGGTGATCTCTGGAACAGCCGGAGTTAACTGGACTTATGTTGGAGGTACTTCTTCCACTTCTCAAAATCCATCTGTCACTTTCTTGACGGTAGGAACGTACAATGTAACATTAACAGCGTCCAATGTATATGGAGCCGACGCTACACCTGCAGTACAAACTGCATATATTCAGGTTGTTGCCCCTGCAGCTGGAACGGGTTGTGATACCTTAAGAAATTATAGCCCGACCACAGAAAGCTTGGCTGCCTATATCCTAGAATTTTCAGGTTTTAATGATTGGGGATATTTCCCGGGACATGGTGCCTATGATATTCCGCCATTGAGAACAATAACTCATTGGGCTGATAGATACACTGCACCAACCACTACACAAGTTCGCCGACTCAGATTCCCAGTTTTGGAAGTAACAGATCAGGGAGCCGCAGGATTTATTCGTGTACAAATTACTGGTGATACTGGTGGAAGTCCAAATGCCACCATTGCAGCAACCGATACAATTTATTTTGCAGATTTGAATGAAGGATTCTGGAATGAGTTTGATTTTACCAATCCGGCTACAGTAACTGGCAATTTCTGGGTAACTATGCAATTCTACTATGCGGCTCCTCAAGATACTTTGATTCTTGCTTGCGTCGATTTTAATGATCGCGCTGCAACTACAGGTTTGAATACCATGAAAATGAGATTAAGTACTCCGGCAACCTGGTATCAGCCTGCAGATTTATATGGGGCTGCCTGGGTTTCCAGTTTATACATGGATGTTTTAACATCTAATGGTCCTGCACCTGTTGCTGATATGGATTTTACAGATTCTGAGGTATGTCCGGGTGGTCAGATTACAGTGAACGGTTCGGGTTCTACCAACACAACTCATTACAATTGGTACCAGACAGATGATCCATACACAACTACAATAGCAACAAGTACGGCAGGTGGTGCAACATTTACTTTCCCTGGACCTGCAGGAGATTACGCCATTTATTTATTTGCCGACGGATCTTGTAAAACAAGTGGATTGTATTTACCGGTTACTGTGAATCCGCAAATTGCCTTCAGTACAACATTGGTTCATACTACGTGTGGATATAACAATGGAAGTATTACTGTAACCGGAGTAACTGGTGGAGATGGTGTTTATGAATATAGTTTGACAGGTTCAAGCTGGCAATCTTCAAACGTATTCTCGAATTTACCTTCGGGTAACTATACTGTCTATGTAAGATCAGGAGGAAATAACTGCGATAATACAGCTAACGTGACCATCAACTCTTCAACAGCCTTTACGGCAACAATATCGTCTAATCAGGATATTTGTCCGGGTGGAAATGCCAACATTACTGCCGGTGGCGGAACAAGTTATTTGTGGTCAACTGGTCAAACCACAGGAACCATAAATGTTACTCCAACTGTAACTACTTCGTATACATGTACGGTGACAAATGCTTCATCTTGTCAATCGTTGGTTTCAGTAACCGTTACTGTTGATCCATTGGATAATGCTTCATTCGACTTCTTTGATTTCTGTGATGGAGCGCCTAACAGTGCAACTAATATTGCAACTCCGGGTGGTGTATTTTCTTTTAATCCGGCTCCTGGTGATGGTGCCACTATTAATGCATCAACGGGCGAAATTTCAAACGAGGTGGTTGGAACAACCTATACTGTTCAGTATGCTTCGAATGTAGTTTGTCCAAATACGAGTACACAAACCGTATTCGTTAATACGTCGGATGATCCTCAGTTTACTACAGGAAATTATTGTTCAGGTGGAACAAATACTGTTACAGGAATTGCCACACCAGGTGGAACTTTTACATTCAACGGAACGTTACCGGCGACAATCAATGCTTCGACAGGTGTTATCAGCAATGGTGTTTCTGGCGCTACTTATCAGATAACCTATACAACGCCTGCTGGTGTTTGTCAGGCAGTTTCAACTCCTGTATCTGTTACAGTAAATCCAACTCCAACTATGACTACAGCGTCTAATCAAACTGTTTGTCAGGGATCAAATTTCACTGCTATCAATTTTAGCGGTACAGGTGGATCAACTTTCAACTGGACAAATACAAACACATCAACAGGATTAGCTGCCAGTGGTTCTGGAAATATTTCAGCATTCGCCGGAACTGGGACAACTCCGGGTGGTTCGGCGGTGACATCAACTGTTACAGTAACACCTGTTCTTGGATCATGCTCCGGAACAGCAACAAATTTTACACTTACAGTTAATGCATTGCCAGATGTAGATGCTGGAACAGATCAAACCGTTTGTGCCGGTACATCTGTTACACTTTCAGGTTCTGGTGCCGTAAGTTATGTATGGGATAACGGTGTTACAAATGGGGTAGCTTTCACTCCGGCGCTTGGGTCAATTACCTACACGGTGACTGGAACAGGTTCAAACTCTTGTCAGAACACGGATCAAGTTGTAGTGAATGTAACCTCAGGTGATGATGCTTCTTTTACAACTTCTGATTTTTGTGAAGGTTCGGTGAATCCTGTGACAGGAATTGTTACGACAGGTGGAACATTTTCTTATGACGGTACGGATGGATCTACTATTGATCCGGCAACCGGAGTAATTACAGGAGGTGTTGCGGGTACTACTTACAACATAACATATACAACTCCGGCAGGTCCTTGTCAGGCAGTTTCTGCACCTATTGCAGTAACTGTATTTTCAAATCCGTCGGCTACATCTGTTATTACAAATGATAATGGTTCTTCGAATGGAGCGATTGACTTAACCGTATCAGGAGGAACAGCTCCATTCACTTATACATGGGATCATGGTCCTTCATCTGAAGATGTTTCCGGACTTGCGTCAGGTGGATATGGAGTTACAATTACAGATGACAATGGATGTTCGATCTACGAATCATTCACCGTAATTTCTACGGTTGGTGTAGAAGAAAATCCGTTGAACTCAGCGTTGACCATTTATCCAAACCCTACAAACGGTGTGATGAATATTTTGCTTGCGGGTGAATTTAACGTGGTAGTAAAAGATGCGAGAGGTAGAATAGTGGAAGAAAAATCAGGTGTTAATAATCTGATAATTGACATGTCTTCTTACGAATCAGCATTGTATTTTATTACTGTACAACAAGATGAAAATATCATCGTGAAGAAAATAGTGAAACACTAATCGATTTCAGTTTAGTTAAGAGCCCCGACCAAAGTGTCGGGGCTTTTTTTTGTAAAATCTTTGTTACTTTTGTTTCATGGTTGCATTCCAGAATTAACCGCATAATTTTACATGCAAGGAAAACCAGGGGACGGCCGTCTGATTATTCAGGCGGCTGTCTTTTTTATTTATTGAAAGAATAAAAATGTGATGAAAGGGAATACACTTTCCGATATCTATTACTAAACTTGATTATCTAAAACAAATATGTATGGACATTTCATCAATTAACTGGCTCGCCGTAATTGTGGCAACGCTTGCTAGCTTTGCACTTGGAGCATTATGGTATAGTGTTCTTTTTAAGAAAGTATGGAACAGGGAAGTTGGAATTCCTGAAGAAAAAATGAAAGAAGCCAATATGGCTAAAATATTCGGGACTTGCCTTTTATTAACGGCTGTGATGGCTATCGGAATGGCTATTTTGATTCAGGGACACGGCAAAGGAATGATTGACTGGTACGGCGGTGCCTGGCATGGAGTTTTTATTGGTCTCTGTTTTGTTGCTCCAACAATCGGCATCAATTATCTTTACCAAAGAAAATCGATCAAATTGTTTTTTGTAGATGCCGGATATCAGGTAGCTTTTCTGAAAATAATGGGAATCATTTTAGGAGCCTGGCAATAATCAGAGAGATACTCCAATAACGCAAACATCATCCAGTTGTTCGAGATCGCCTTTCCAGGTTTCAAATTCGCTGTCAATTAATCTGCGTTGTTCTTTCAGATTCATTGAAGCGACAGAAATCAGTTTGTCCTTGAACGTTTTGTATTTGTATTTTTTCCCTTTTGGTCCGCCAAACTGATCGGCATATCCGTCAGAAAACAAATAAATGCGGTCATCTTTTTCTAAAGTTATGACAGATGTTTCAAATGGTTTTTCAGGCGACGGCTGGAACCCTACAGGTTGTTTGTCTCCTTTCACTTCAATCAATTCTGTTTGACGCAAAATATAGAGTGGTAGATTGGCTCCTGCATATTCGAGGTTATTTCCTTCGATGCAACAAAAAGCCATGTCCATTCCATCGCGTCCGCCTTTTTTTCCCATGGCTGATTTGACGTGCTCACGCAGTTTGTCCAGAATTTTTCCCGGATTTCTTTCTTTTCCTTCAACCACAATTTCATTCAAAAAAGCTGTTCCCAGCATACTCATCATCGCTCCGGGCACGCCGTGTCCTGTGCAGTCTCCTACAGCAATTAATTTTTTTCCGTCCTGTGCCTGATACGCCCAATAAAAATCTCCAGAAACAATATCACGCGGTTTATAATAGACAAAAAAATCGTTGAACATAGAGGCAAGCGTATCCTCAGAAGTAATGATTGCCTGTTGGATGGAACTCGCATAAATCATCGAGTCAGTGATGTCTTTGTTTTTTTCTTCGATTAATTCTTTTTGCATTTCAACCTGCATTTTCTGTGCAGAAATTATTGCCTGTTGTTTTTTTGATTCACGCCATTTGAAAAGTGCAAATACAAGCAAGCCTAAAACTAAAATTCCGCCAGCCAGATAAATTTTATTATTGAAAGATTGTCTTGCAGCTTCGGCTTCTGCCATTTCTTTTTCATATTGCTCCTGCTTATTGGATAATTCCAATTTTGCAATTTCAGCTTCTTTTTTCTCTGTTTCGTATGCCAGCTCCATTTCATGAATAGCATCCTGATGTTCCTGATCCATGGCTGAATCACGATAAGCATATTTCAATTGCAAAAAATCGTATGCGTCTTCAAAATTTCGCTGCAGATATTTGAGTCTGGAAAATTCTTCATACACCCGTTCAAGCTGCAGATACTTTTTGGATTCAGATTGCAATCCAATTTCTTCAGCTTCCAACAGTAATTTTTCTGCATCTGCATATTTTTTCATACCAATGAGCAGGTTTGCCATGTTGGAAAGGCCAAGCGTCAGACTGCTTCTGCTGCCTGTTTTTCTGTCGAAATCAATACTTTTCTGCAAATAAAAAATCGAACTGTCTGGCATGCCACATTCCTGAAATGAAAGTGAAACATTGTGGTACATCATGGCAACCATGCGTTCATCACCAAGTGCCTCAAACATGTGAAGTGCTTTTAAATCTTGTTTTAACCGGGTGGTGTCTTCATTAAAACAAAGCACTTGAAGATATGTGCCCTCGGCGACAATTTGCGGCAGGTTATACTTGGTTCCGAAATCAATCTCCATCTGATAATATTCACAGGCCTTATCCATTTTGTTCTGCCTTTTGAAAACGGACCCGATGTAATGAAACATCACGCCGTGTTCATGACTGTTGATGTTGTTTTTTTCATAAATCTCTTTGGCTTGCATATAATAAGTCATGGCGGTATCATACTGTGCCATTTCATAATAGACCCTGCCAAGATCTTTGTATAAACCAGCCTGCTTTTCTGGTTCTACATTTGCCTGCGTATAAAGTCTTTTAACCAGGTGGTAATAATAAATACACTCATCCAGCTCTTCCATATAATTATATGTCCGGGCAATTTTAAGAGAAATGTCTCCCTTTTTTTCTTTGTCTGAATTAGGTACCAGTTTTAATGCAGACGAAAAATAAACCAGAGCGGAGTCGAATTCGCTTTCATAATAAAATTCAGTACCAAGTTCAGTGAATAATTCGCATTTTTTTTCAGGTGAATTTTTTTCTTTAAGGACAGTGCGCAACGAGTCTATTCTGCTTTGCGATGAAGAAGAAACAGAATAAATAAAAAGAAGTATAACTGAAAAATATTTCAAGCACTTGAATTTTGGTTGTCTAAAGATAAAGAAACTGATCGAATAGAAACATTATAACGTCTTATCCATCAGATAAATTATGGTTGCCATGGCTGCAGAACCCAATTCCAGTTCACGTTTGTTTACACTTTCAAAAACATCTGTTTCAGCATGGTGATAATCGAAATATTCTTGTGAGTTGATCACCATACCGAGCTGAACCATTTCTGGATAGTGTTGAAGTAGTGGACGAATATCGACACCGCTGTAGCCAGGTTCAAAACGATACAATTCAAAATCATATAATAATTCTCTAAACTGCTGTACCATTTCAACCTGCTCAGAAGTTCCCTGGATGTCAAAACCAATCGGTAAAAAACCGCCACGGTCACTTTCAATCGCACAAATGTGTTCTTCTTTATTTTCGCTGGCGAGTTCGGCGTAATATTTTCCGCCAAAATTTCCGTTTTCCTCATTCATGAAAAGTACACAGCGCAATGTGTGATTGTTGTTGTAGTTGAGTTTATGTAACAGGCGAATTGCTTCAATGCTGTGTACAATTCCTGCCCCATCGTCGTGCGCGCCTTCACCTACGTCCCATGAATCCAGATGTCCGCCAAATGTGATTATTTTGTCATCTTCATTTCCCGTTTTTTCGGCAATAACGTTGTAAGAAATTTCATCAGGATAATATCTGCAGTCCATTTCCATTTTAGCAAATACTTTTCCTTTTTTTAACCATTCCACCAGTTTGTCAGCATCTGTAGTACTGATGGCCGCTGCGGGTATCTGCATGACCCCTTCTTCGTAGTGCATGGAACCAGTGTGTGCATGATCATCAGTTGATTGTGAAAGTGATCGGATAATTACCGCTTTTGCTTCATACAGGGCTGCTTTTGCAGCACCATCCCAGCGCTGATCTACGCATGCACCATACGCTTTGAATGTCACGATCTGTGATTGATCAAAAGGTTTATTAAAAAAAACTATTTTTCCTTTCAACTGTGCCGGATCCATTTTAGCAAGTTGAGGTACTGAATCAACCAAAATTATTTCTCCTTCCAGTAATCCTTCTGTTCCCACTGAACCACCCAAAGCAAGTATATTTAATTTATGCAATTTACCGCTTTCATTCATCAGCCATCCCGCTTCAGCGGTACCACGTTCCCAATGAGGTACTTTTATTTCCTGAAGATATACATTGTCAAAACCATACGTGTTCAGCAAATCAAATCCCCATTTAATAGCCATTTTTGCTTCTGCTGATCCGGTCACGCGTGCGCCTACATCTTTACAAAGTGATCTCAGATTTTCATAACAGTGACCTCTAAGCAATGCCTCATTATAAATCTGACGAATAAAAAGGGAGTCAGAATTTGCAAATGATTGCAGGGTGATAAGACTAAAAAATAGCAGAATGAGTTTTTTCATGCGGGATTTTTTGAATAACAAATTTAATTAAAATCGGTCGGAATTGGCTGATTTCTGCGGTTGCATTCTATTTAAAGAATTCCAGCCATTTTGCACGGATAGTCATCTCACCAAATTTTTCCTCCATTTCTGCTGCAATTTTATCTTGCTGATACGTATTAAAATTTGCCGACATTTTAAGAATAGCTTCTTTCAGCGTTTCATTATTTCCAGGTTCGGTTAGAAGCGCATTATTTTCATGTAAAAACTCTTCAGGACCGCCGCAACGTGTAGATATTACTGGTTTACCAGCACGTAATGCCTCTGCTACGGTCATACCAAATGTCTCTTTATTTGAGTTGCACACATAGAAATGGCAATGATGCATTTGTTTTAAAACATATTCATGATTTTGTCTTCCTAAAAACTCAACGTGATTTTTGATGTTTAGACTATCAATCAGATTCAGAATTTTGTTTTCATCGGGGCCACCGCCAATAATTGTCAGGTGAAGTCTGGAATTGCATTTTAGCGTCTCACTGAATACTTTTACTAACCCCGAAAAATTCTTTATTTCATCATTCATGTCACCCACACTCAAGATTTCAATTTGATCAGATTGGAACGAGTCCTTTGAGTCACGTTTTTCTATAAAATTTGGAATGACTACAGGTTGGTAACCGGTATTTTCTTTGAATTTTTCAGCCAGCAAATTACTCACGCATGATATGCCAGACGCTTTTGAAAGAATTCGTTTATAGAGTGCAATATCAGCTTTGTTTTTTTTCTGAAAATCACCGGTCAGGTGTCCCGACCAATGCTCTGTAATGTAGTAGGGTACTTTTTTGACGTTTTGAAGATGTACAGCCGGAAAAGCTGATCGGTATGGAACATGCACATGACACAAATCAATTTTGCCCTGAATGTTTCGTATAGCCAGCTCCTGTGCTTTTCCATATCGATGTGCATTGAGGAGTTTTGCAAAAAGTCCTTTTCCCGGTCTGAAATAAACTATTTGTTCATGTATACCATCCGAATTATTTGATACCTGCTCGTATTTTGAAATCAGATTTTCATCTGCCTGAGCATATACAACGTGAATATCAAAGTCATTTTTTAACAAAAGTGCCTGCTGCCGAATAAACACTCCCAGCTGAATATCCTTGCGGTTGGGATACCATCTTGGTAAAATCAACATTTTTTTTTTGTGTCCGGTATTGGGCATGTGTGTAAGATAACGTCCCGAATTCAAACTTATGGTTTATTTTCTGAAAAGATTGATCCCGATTTATGCAAAATGAGGTCATCCCTGATAAAAATCATTCTTCCGCCTGACTGAACTTCAGGGTGACGTTGTTACACTTCTCTAATTTTGGGGACATGGATACGCTAGCACAATTTGATCAGGGGTTGCATTATGATGATTTGCACAATGATCATAAGGACTGGATTTCAGAACTGGAGTTCAGTCTGAAAGAACTTGATTTTTTTGAGAATCTTCTTGGTAAACATGCTGCCGAACATGGAGCCAATGCCTGGGTTGAGCAGATTCAGAACAAAATAATTCTGCACCGTGAAAATATTGAGATATACATACATGATCTTCGGGCAGAATCAAAAAAGCTTACCCGGTTTGTGAAAGAACATCCAATATCAGTAGAATTTGCTACCTTTCAAAAACACAATAAATGGCGAGACAAAATGGAAGAGCAGCGCCGTTCTTTTGCTGAAATGAAAACTGAATTTTATAAAATAGTAACTGAAAAAAAATAGTTTATGCAAACACTCAAAATTCACGATGGTTTAAAACTGAAAGAAATTAAAGATGCCTTTAATGCAAAATTCCCGCATCTTAAAATTGAATTTTTTGCTGATGAGCATAGAGTAGGAGAAGCCAACTCGAGAAAGGCGATGTACGATGATTCATTGACCCTTGCCAGTATTCGTAAAAATCACTCCGAGGGAGAATTAAGTATTGATGGACATCAGAAAACTAGTACGTTAGAGCAAAATTTTCATGATCATTTTGGTGTGACAGTTCAGGTTTTCAGAAGAAGCGGAAATCTCTGGCTTCAGACAACAACAACTGATGATTGGTCTTTAGCGCATCAGGAAAAAACTGGTCAGGAATTTGATAACTGATCAGGTGTTCGTCCGGTTAACGTTTCATTGCCCGGTCTATATCACGTTTTGTATCCTTTTCTTTAAGTGACTCTCTTTTGTCATGTAGTTTTTTACCGCGGGCTAAATGAATTTTCACTTTCACCAGATTTTTTTCATTCAGAAAAGCAACGGTAGGCACAATTGTCAGACCTTTGTCTTTTAATTTACGTTCCAGTTTATTCAGTTCGGTTTTCGTCAGTAGGAGTTTGCGGTCTCTTTTAGGTTCGTGGTTGTTATAAGTGCCTTGTTCATATTCAGCAATAAACATGTTGCGTATAAATAATTCACCGTTTTGAATTACACAATATGATTCGGCAATGCTGCCCTTACCAGTGCGCAGTGACTTGATTTCTGTTCCCGTTAAAACAATTCCGGCCAGGTAATCGTCCAGCAGTTCAAATTCAAATTTTGCCCGTTTATTTTTTAAGTCTATTCCTGACATGAATACTGCAAATTTCAGAAAATTTCTCTGTTATAGACTATGCGAATGACTATTCTGACGAACACTCACCTGAAAATTTCTTATATTTGTTAGGCATGTTTGACCTGAACGTCTATAATACATTGGAACCTAAGAAAGGAAGACTGTTGATAACAGAGCCTTTTATGGACAATGATTATTTTCATCGTTCAGTGATTCTGTTGTGTGAACACAACGAAGACGGTTCATTTGGTTTTGTGCTGAATAACTACACTGAAATCAAATTATCTGAATTTGACAACATGCATGATGTTGAGCCGTATTGTGATGATTTCAGAATCAGTATTGGCGGCCCTGTAAGTTCAAAAAACCTCTATTACATACATACGCTTGGTGATGAATTACCGGACAGTATTCATGTTACCGGTAACATTTACGCCGGCGGTGATTTTGAAATTCTGAAAGAGAAAATCAGAAAAGGAGAAATAGCATCCGATCAGGTTCGATTCTTTTTAGGGTATTCAGGCTGGGTTGAAAAACAACTCAACGGCGAATTAAAACAAAATAGCTGGCTGGTTTCAGAAATTGACCATGAAGATGATATCATGGATGTAAATTATGAAACAATCTGGAAGGACTATATGGAGCGCCAGGGCGGTAAGTATAAAGTCTTTGCAAATTTCCCAAAAGATCCGGCGTTGAATTAGTGTTTGTTTTGCTGTCAGGTTTATTGTGGATATCCAATCAGATATATTATTTTGCCTCCTCTGCCATTGTCCATTTTACCTGATCTCCAATAATAGTTTTTCGCTTTGATTGATGATGTAAGTTCATTCAGATCAGCTGGTGGATACAGTTTGAATAACGCAAGAAATCCGTCCAAAAAGGTGACAATCGGCAGAACAGGAATTATATACGTGAAGATCAATCTTTCAAACCTGAATGGTTTAACAAATGGAGCCGTTAATAAAACAGTGAGCGGAACAATAACGGTCATACCAAATACTTGCCAAAGACTATCATTGTTACCTTCCACCACCACAATCGGATATCTTTTTTGCGAAACTTCTGTCAGTATTGCTTTCGCTTCTTGAATGTTGAATTGATGAAATGTATTTACACTTAAGTATAACCCTTTTTCACTCGCCGAAAAGTTCTTTGAGTCAACTGAAGTTCTATCGAATTTACTTTGAATCAAATGATCAACGGTTTCAAATCCTGCGCCACCCTTTTTGTTAATGACAACAATTCTATTTTCATGAAGCAGGCCTTCTTCAATTACAGGCAAAAACGGTTTAGCTGCGTTGACTTTATTGACAAACCACGTCATGAATTCATGTACGCACCGGGTCAGAAATTCTGGAAACCACTTGGCGTTGGTAATTTGGGGAATTTGTTTTCTTCTCATGTCTTGATTATAATTAAATTTAGACCAAATGTACTAAATAATTAGACCACGTGGACTAAATGAATAAAACAAAAGAAAAAATTCTGAAAGCTTCGCTTAAATTGTACAA
>Ga0268298_10001958_pt1 | contig 23200 bp, 18 predicted proteins | sample WWTPWeurt_MetaG_FD_194462 | JGI IMG/M metagenome (GOLD analysis project Ga0268298, IMG submission 194462) | Activated sludge microbial communities from WWTP in Nijmegen, Gelderland, Netherland - WWTP Weurt | ecosystem: Engineered > WWTP > Aerobic digester > Activated sludge | place... | reverse complement strand
GGAAGTGATGACAAGATTCTGGAAAATGAAGAAATCAGGACTCTTGTAACTGCCATTGGAATTGGTTTTGGAAATGATGGTCTGGACCTGGACAAGCTTCGCTATCACAAGATCATCATCATGACGGATGCGGACGTGGACGGTTCGCACATCCGCACTCTCTTGCTCACTTTCTTCTACAAGAAGATGCGTCCTCTTGTGGACAATAGCTTTCTATACATTGCGCAGCCTCCTCTCTACCTGATCAAGAACGGGAAGGATGCACACTACGCTTTTACGGATCAGGAAAAAGACAAGATCGTCAAGAAGTACAATTCCGACAAAACCGTGGTGCAGCGTTACAAAGGTCTGGGTGAAATGAATCCGGAGCAGCTCTGGGAAACCACAATGGATCCAGAGAAGCGCGTGATGCTGAAGGTGCGTCCACTTTCTGAATCTGAGGTTGGCTTGGACGGAATCGAACGCACGTTTGATATTCTGATGGGCGATGACGTGGAACCACGCAGACGCTTCATTGAGCAGAACGCCAGACTGGTGGCTCACCTGGATCTTTGATTGGATACTGAACCGGCGCTTCAGCGCCGGAAGTGTTTGATGAGCTGCACCTGGTTTCCTTTGCCTGAATAGATCAATTCATCAAATGCGTTTTCTGTAACTGCAATTCCCCGGCCGTGGCTGTCTTGCTGGTGAATGTCTTCTTCTGCCTTGAGTTTCTGCCAGTCAAAGCCTTCCCCTTCGTCTGTGATCGTGTACTGCACAAACAGAGTATTTAGTTCGTATTCGATGACCACCTTACGATCGCGAAAGCGAGGGTCGAGCTGGCGCGCCTGAATGAATTCGAGATAGTTTCCGGTTGTCAATTCGCGCGTTTTTTCGTCGTAGGTGATGGCCAGATTTCCGTGTTCGATTGCGTTGATTAGAATTTCGCGCAGGCCAATGCGAAGTGCAGTCACGCGCGAAGGATCCAGGTATTTCTCAACATTTCGAACAAGTCTCTGGCTTAACTCTTCTGCGGAAATGAGGTAGTTTCCGATCACGTACTTTTGTCTTTCTTTGATAAAATAGCGAAGAAGCGAATCTTCCAGAACCAGAGTTGCTTTCCCAAGGATTTGAATTCCATCCTCTACCTGCACCCGTTCAAATCGAGCGCTGAATTCGCGAGGCTCTTGCGTGTATTTGGACTTCAGCTGGATTTTCATCCCCAGTGTTTTTCCGTTTCTCTTGAACTCTTCAAAGCGACGATGAACCAGATTCACAGCCAGCCCCGATTCGAGTTCTCCCTGGTAGAGTAGATCAAAAAACCGCGACCCGAGTACTTCTTCTTCCGGAAATCCCAGGTCTCTGTGCAAAGCTCTGTTTACGCTCGTGAAGCGAAGATCGTCATCGAGAGTGAAGATCATGTCAGAGGATCCTTCTATGATTTGCCTGTATTTCTCCTCTGAATTGCGAAGCATTCCGGAAGTCTTCTGGATTTCCTGCAGTTTATCGCTCAGATCGCGGTTGAGCAGATCTACTTTGCGATGCACTTCAATGATGCGATTGGCGAGTATCGCGGCCACTCCGCCTACAAAGCAAAAAAGGCCATAAACGACTGCATTTACGCCGCGCGCTTCTGTGACAGAGTCGATCACCTCCACGAGCGCGCAACCGCTGACGATGAATCCGCCCAGGAGTAGATTGCCCGGAGGAGAACGAAGGAGCGCACGCAGCCCCGCGCGAAATGGAGTGAGTTTATAGATGGTTTCGTATTCCCTTGTTTTGGTGAGGAACTGTCCACCAATGATATAGAGGATATAGAACAGCGATACAGGAAGGGAAGCCTGCCATATATAGAGCACGTCTCGCGCGAACGGAAGAGGGAAAGGGAACAGAAGTGCGATCATCAATAGGGAAAACGCCCAGAGCCCTTTTGTGAATCTGGTGACCTGATAGAAGAAGAGACTGTCCAGGAAACTCGCGCCAAATGGAACGATGAGGATCACTGAAGAGACATCCAGAAGGAAGATAGCGCTTGAGTCTGTGATGATGTCAAAGATCGAATTTGTGCGAAGAGAATAATAGAAGAACAGTGTGGCCGTAAGAAGAGAGTAGTAGAGGTTGAACCTTTCGCGCGGAGTGCGCAGAAACAACACGAAATGAAAAATGCTCACCGCGCCATAAAGACTGAGTAAAACGATCATGATTGGATCGTAGCGAAGCCCTTCTATGTTCTGGATAGTGTCGATTGTGTAAGGGCGGCTCCTGTAGAATCCAGTGTCTTCGAACGTTGGATCTCCCGTTATGTGATAGGCGATGATGTTGGGCCCTGCTTTCAGAAGTCGCGAGTCGATGGGGATGATTACTCCTCGCATGGTTCTGTTGCGAATTTTCCCCGGAGGTGCCGGTGGCATTTCTGATCTCAACAATTTTCCGTTGAGATACACTTCCCAGTTCATGCCGATTTGCGCCAGGTAGAGCGCGTAGACTTTTGTGCCGGCCAGATCCTCATTGCTCATGGGAAAATCTGTGACGAATGTGTAGGTTTTGATTCCGTGATCTGCGATGGAAAAAAACGTCCTTTTTTCCCCAGCGGAGAGCTCTGAAAGCCGCACGGGCCGAGTCCCGTCTTCTTCTCCCGGGATCTTCAACCAGCCCTCCGGTTTGAATTCAGTTGTCCAGGCTAAGTCGAGTTGGAGTATATGAGATCCATATTTCTACAAAAGAGGTTCTCCCTGTACTCACCGATGTTCTGATTCCGCCTGACGTTCAAATCGATCCAGCAAAGCCAGGAATCGTATACAAAGAAGGGTCGGCTCCAAAGCTCAAAGTGTCTGAATTCAACGCCTCGAACTCAAGACCTCTTGCTTTTTGCAACGATCTTGCCATTTCTCCGGACGCCAAACGAATCTACATCACAACGCCGTATTCGTATGAAGGTGCCGCGATGGGCGGAGGAGCCTTTGGAGAGGCAATCACTCTGGCGCGAAACGGCCTGCTATGGAGATACAATCTAGAGAACAAAACTGTGGAACTCATTGCGCGAGATTTCAATTTCATTGATGGCATTCTCACAGAAAGATCTGATCATTCCGGCGAAGACTCCGTGCTCATCACTGAGACTACGAAATTCAGAATAGACAGATTGCATTTGCGCGGGCCCAAAGCAGGCACACATGATGTTCTCTGGGAATATCTTCCGGGAATGCCGGACGGACTGGACCGCGATTCAGAAGGCCGCATCTGGGTTGGTATCATCAAGAAAAGAACGGGATTCATCACATGGGCTCACAGGGCGCGCTGGATCAAGTTCTCACTTCTGAATTTCCCGCAAAACTGGCTTCCTATTCCCAGACAAACCGCGGTGCTGGCACTCTCTGCAGACGCGTCCACACCTTTGTTCTTCACCGAACACGATGGAAGCGGACTCGGTGAGATTTCAGCAGTCATCCCGGGCAAACAGCATTTGTACCTGGCAAATTTCAGAAAGAATTCTCGAGGGGTCTACAGCATTCCTTATCCAAAGGGTTTGCAACCAGAAGGAGAACAGAAATGAGAACACGAACGATAGTCGCCATTGCCTGGACCTTCTTGTATTCGGGCCCGGCATGGTCTCAAACAGTCCAAGGAAGAGTGTTCGATGAGTCCGGTAGACCAGTGGCCGGCGCCATCGTCACCGTTTTTAAAGAAGGATCGACCATTCAAGAATCAGGTTATTCGGATGCGAGCGGTCATTTCCTGGTGTCTTCCAGCTTCGACGGCCTCAGGGTGCGAGTGCGCAGACCGGGCTACGTGGATTCGATCGTTCCATCTGCTTCTGCCTCTTCGATCACTCTGAAAGCGGCGGATGCTCAAGCATTGTCTGACAGTTTAACCGCGAGTGCTCACGCAGCTCACGTGAGCTGGGATTCTCCAGAACACAAAGCCAACTTTGTAAGCCAGTGCCACTACTGTCATCAGATTGGAAACGCACTCACCCGTGCACCCAAAGACCAGGATACCTGGAAACTTACGATCGATCGCATGCAGGGATACGGTGCGCTCATTTCCTATTCAGATGAATCCTCTTTCAGAGAAACCCTGGCCCGATCCTTTGATGGAAAACCAATTCCGTTTCACCAGAAGCATGTTGTGTCTCCTGAAACATTCGGCGCGAAAATCACAGAGTGGCAGATGGGTGAACCGGATTCCTTCATGCACGATGCAGAGATTCATCCCAATGGGAAAATCTATGCAGTGGACATGAGCAAAGATAAGATCTATGAGCTCGATCGCAAAACGAATCGGATTGTCGCGTATGACCTGCCGCCGAGTGAGCTTCCTCTGGGGGGAATGTTTTCCGGCGCATTCAGGCCGCTTGGAACGTTCGCCGCGCATCACGGACCTCACAGCATTCAGGTTGGCCCGGATGGAAAACTCTGGACCACGAATTCTCTGGCTGCGGAAATCATGTCATTTGATCCAGTCACTCACGCATTCAAAGTGTATCCTGTGCCCGATGCGATCTATCCGCACACTCTGCGTTTTGATCAGAAGGGCAGGATCTGGTTTACAGTCGCACTTTCGAACAAAGTCGGGCGATTCGATCCAGCTTCCGGCGAGTTCAAAATCCTCAAACTCGATTCGCACGGATTGTTTCGCCTGATGAGCGATCTACTTCTTCCCACAATCCTGAAAGTTTCGGGCTGGTTTCCACAGAAGAATCTTCACGTTTCTCTTTCTCACCACAAGGCAACGGGAGAGGGGCATAGAATTCTCAATCTTCCGTATGGGATCGACGTCAATCCAGTGGATGGTTCGATCTGGTTCAGCAAACTGTACGGTGGTTTCATAGGAAGAGTGGATCCAGAGACTCTGGAAGTTCGGGAATGGTCCAGTCCTCTAGGTGGTCCGCGTCGCCTGAGATTTGCAAAAGACGGTACGCTCTGGGTTCCTTCCTTTGAAACCAGTTCTCTTCTTCGCATCAGCACCAGCACTCTCAAATACAAAATCTACAAATTACCGCTGTTAAACGAAACTGAATACGAAACTCCATACGCTCTGGGCGTGCATCCAGTCACACAGGACGTATGGATTACATCGAACCTGTCGGATCGCATATTCCGATTTGTGCCTGCGACAGAAAAGTTTATCACTTACGAAAGCCCAACGAGAGTCACATACATGCGCGATGTGTTGTTTGATTCGGACGGAACCATATGCACGACGAATTCAAATATGCCTGCCTATGCGATTGAAGGAGGAAGGCAGAAAGTGTTTTGCCTGAAGCCTTGAGGAAAATGCGAGCGCGCAAAGGGCGGGCGTAGGAGGCGGCGGTTCAGCGAACCGCCATCAGAAATAGCATCGTAATGGTTGGAACCGAACAGGTACAGAACCCTGCCAGGTAAGGACTCATCCAGGTGAGAATCGCGCGCCCGCGAGTCTGTGAAAACTCAGCGCGAAAGATGCGGATTGTGATGTGAGCTTCAAGAAAAACTCCTGCGACAAATGCCAGAACGGACGCAAATGCAACAGGATTTGCCTGGCGAATGTCTGAAACCGGCAGGAAATTGCCGAGGCATGCGAGAAGTGCGTTTGCAACCAGCAGAGGTGCAATTCCCAGCATGGAGATAGATGCGATTTTTGATAGCTGAATGTCGCCTGACGTTGCACTCTTTTCTCCGAGGAAGCGAAGGGTCATAAATCTTACGAAGGAGGCTGTAAACACGCCTGCAGTCCACACAGGAAGTAAAAGCAGTCTATTCCAGGGCAGGCTTGCACCAATGCTTCCCATAATTCCACCGCTTGCAAATCCAGTGCGTGCCTGGAGAGACATGGCGGCCAACCGCAGTTTTTCCAGGTTGGGAATGGTGGTTACAAAATAGAGAAGGGAAGAGGCTCCTGCGATGAGCAGGAATCCTTTCAGAATTTCAAGGAATGCACCCGAGACGCTCGCCCAGGTTGCTTGAGGCTTGCGAAGGGCAAACCAGAATGTGCTCATAGATTGAATCATTGTGAAACTCCAGTGAAGTGATGTTCGCCGCGGTCCTTGAGTGAGTTGATGGTTTGCTGTCGCAGCAGGCGAATCTGTGCTTGCATCTGGTCCGATTGAATCTGCTCTAGAGTTCGGCGAATGATTTCCATGGTCTCCTTTTGAGGGAGTCCTGATTTCGCGTACTGCTCGCGATTCTTCTCATAGTAGGATTGCACTGCCTGATCACTTACCACAACACGAAGGTTTGTATCGGGACGCATGATGCGCGTCAGAAGATAGTAATCCGCCATAGAGTGTCTCATTGAATTTTCAATGAAGAAAGAAGCCTGAGGCGAATCGAGTACCCCCTCCTGTAAAGCTGCATGAACCAAGAGGTCCGTCTCGAATTGATCTCTCACATACGCGGTATAGGCCGCAGAATTTCCGTCCAATTGTCTGAGCCCGGCCGGACCCAGAGTGGTGGATCCCACAGCATCAAAAAGATGACGCAAATGATCCTGGCCAAAGGTTGCCCCGGCCACTGAGTACACGCCGTTAGATTCTCCTGTGCGAAATCGATCAAAGTAGTCAGTTGCTATGCGCGAAGCGGTCAGAGGTCGCGTAGATCTCAGGCCCAGGAAGATTGGAACTACAATCGCGCAGAGCATCAGGAAGTAGATTTTTCTCTTATTGGCATGTGCCGCGCGAGCCAGACGATCGTAGAACGTCACGGCCGGTCCGGTAAATGTTACTTCGCGGTAGATGGCAGTTGGGTCTTCCGGGGATAGGATTTCTTCTGTTTGACTTTGGTCCATTGTTATGCTCCGAGAGGTCTTTGACTGCGACGATTGTAATAGAGAAGGCAGGCGAGTGGGACGATCAGTAAACTCACCGCAAGCGAAAACGTAAGGCCAGTTGCAACTGTAAGAGCGAGCGGTCTCCAGAGTGCCGCTCCAGAACTTCCGTCGAGCGCCATGGGAAGCATTCCACTCACGGATGCAGTCGTTGTGATGAGAACTGGCCTGAGTCTTTCACGCGAAGCGCTCAGGACGGATCGCACCAGGCTGCCCGCCAGTGAAACTCTCTTATGAATTGTGGACGCAACGAGGATAGAGTTCGATACTACAATGCCTGCAAGCATGATCATGCCAATGTATACGCTCATGTTCAGCGGCGATCTGCCAATCATGAAGGCTGCCAGTACAGCGGCGATCGAAAGGGGAACAGTGAGTAGAATGAGAAAAGGGCGAATGAATGATTCAAAAAGAGAACCCAGAAGTAAGTAGACCGCGAGAATGGAAACCGCCACAGCGAGAAGCATTTGTTTCTGGCTCTGCATTCGTTTGCGGTATTCCTTTCCAAACGCGTACACAGTGTCCCCGGGCATCTTCGACGCAGATAGAATCCTGTCTGCGTCCTCCGCGACATCTTCCAGGGAGCGTCCCGATACTCGAATGGTGATGGATGCGGTGGTTCTCTTATTCTTTCTATAAATGTTCGCGTCACCTTCTCCCTGTTCGGTGGTCACAAGACTCCCCAGAGGAGAAGATCCATGCTGTCCTGGAATCATCAGGGTGCCCAGATCGTCTCTGCTTACAAACATTCCAGGCTCGCTGCGCAGCCGCACGTCCACTTCTCGATCTCCATCGTAGTATTTGGTTACGATGGAACCAGAGAGCAAAGTTCGAATTACACCTCCAATTACACTTATGCTGGTTCCGGCGGCCGCGGCTTTGTTTCTATCGGGCACAACAAGCAGATCCTCCTTGGCCTCGCGAAAGCGAAGAACCACCTGGCTTATGCCCGGCACTTTTCCTTGAAGAAGCCCGGCGGCCTCTCTGGCTGTCTGTTTGAGTTCGCGCCCGTTGTCCCCGTAGAAATCGATTGTTAGATCCTGTGCGGAATCACTCTCCGAAGAAGTGTTGTAGTAAATAAATGCATCCTCGTTGTGATCTGTGAGCGCGCGAAGCTCTTCTATGATGTCCTGGTTGGACTTACCCGCACCGTCCCTGAGCCGTATGTGAAGGGTAGCGTGAGACTTCTCTATTTTAGTGCTTACTTCTTTTACAAGAGGATGGCGACGAATGGCTGCTTCCGCCTGCTGGATGATCTGCACTGTGCGTTCTAGATGCGTGCCGCTTTTCAAATCCGCAGTCGCTTCGATTTGTCCGCTATCGACTGCGTCCAGGTATTCTTTTTTGGATAGCTGATAGAACAAGGGTGTGCCCAGGGCAAGCAGAATGGCGGCGACAATCAGCGGTTTTGGGCGGCGAAATACCCTTAAAAGCAAAAGAGTGTACATTTGCTTTGCCTGACCCAAACTATTTCGCATAACTCTGGCAAGACGATTTGGACTTCCTTCATCAGGGCGCGTCCAGGAAGCAGAGGTTGCGTAAAGAAATCCTGGCATGACCGTGAGCGCGAAAACTAGAGAAAGCACGAGAGAAGCGGACACAGTCAGAGCCAGACCGGAGTACATTCGTCTTGTGTCTGGTTCCGTAAATAGAAGGGGAAGAAAGACCACAATGGTGCATAACGTGGAGGAGATGATTTCAGGCATCACTCTGGCCGCCCCGCGCAGGATCGCGTCGATCGGATCTGCTCCTGCAGCCGCGAGTCTTTCCACGGATTCGCATACAACTACAGAGTTATCCACAAGCATGCCTGCACCCAGTGCGAGGCCTGCCAGTGTCATTACATTGAGGTCAATACCCAGGAGGAACATGAGGAAGAAGGTCGTCAGAATGCAGGCAGGTATGGCGGCTCCAATGAGTAGCGAAATGCTTCTCTTTTGCAGAAAGGCCTGCAGCACAATCAAGGCTGCGATTCCACCGATGATGCATTCCAGAGAAACCCGGCGAATGGCGCGCCGGATGTGTTCGCCCTGGTTGTGAACAATGTGAGTTTCAAATTCTTCTCCGCCCAGGCCTGACACGATTGTTTCGCACGCTTCCGTAAGCGAAAGTGTGTTTGCCTTCCCCGATTTCTGAATGAAGATTGTGACGCGCTCCTCCCCGTTTGTTCTGGCAACAGAATCAGGATCGCGAAAAGAGTCTGTCACGTGGGCGAGTCGATCGAGGGGAAGCCACGAACCTTTCTGGCCGCGCACTGGAACTTCCGCAAGAGATGTCGTAGACGTCAGGCGAGCATCCGTGTACAGCGAAGTCTCGCGAGGGATGCCAATTCTTCCTCCTGGAACATAGGTGTTCGCTTCTGCGATGGACGATTGTACACCAGAGATGGTTGTGCCGGATGTGGATAGTTTTCCTGGATCAACTGCTATCTGGATTTCGCGTTCGAAGCCGCCTCCGACGAACACTTCCGATACTCCTTCCACTCTTTCGAATTTGAGTTTCACTTTTCTGTCTATGTGTTCGCGAAGCGCCTTCAAATCCATGTGCGAACTGGAGAAGGAAACAACAAACACGGGTCGATCGGAGGGATCGTACTGCACAATGTAGGGCGCGTTTACATCACGAGGAAACCTTGCGGATGCAAGATCAATGCGCTCGCTTGCTTCTACCATTTTGATTTTGATGTCCGCTTCGTTGCTGAATAGCAGGTTGATCTTTGATTCTCCTTCGCTTGATACGGACAGGATTTCCTCGATGTTCCCAAGATCGCTTACGCTTCTCTCAATGGGAATGGTGATCATTTGATGGATCTTCTCTGCGGAAACACCGGGGTATCGCGTAACAATGGTTATGCCAGGATTCGCAAGATTTGGCATGAGGCCGACAGGCAAATGGAGGAGCGAAATGGCGCCCAGAAAGCAGCCGCACAGCGTGAGCATCAGACACAACACAGGCCTCTGTGGAAAGAATCCGAGAAAGCGGTTCATGCAGCGGGCCTTGCAGTCAGGGATTTGATGGCCAGAAGAGTTCCGTTCTGCCTGACCCTGTGGCGGAACGTCTCTACTACAAGAAACATGGTCGGGAATGCGACCAGAGTGAGCACTGTGGCTACGATCAATCCGCCTACGATGGCCACTGCCATAGGCGCCTGGAGATTCCCACTTGAGGCGAGTCCCGCAGATGGAAGAGAGCCAAGCATGTTGGTAAGGCTTGTGAGTAGAATCGCACGGATGCGAGCGTGTCCGCATTTCTTTAGAATTTCAGGCAAAAGCGCGATGTCTGATCCGTCGTGTCCGGCGTCACCTCGCTGCTGTTCTATGTACTCATAGAGAACAGTGGCTGAATCCACAACGATCCCTGCCAGAAGAATGATGCCAATGGCAGAAGAGATATTGAGCCCGTGTCCTGTGATGAGAAGTGCTGTAGACACACCGAATAGCATCAGTGGAATGATGAGTGCCAGAGTGATTGGATGAATGAGTGACTCAAATTGACCTGCGAGCAACATGTAGATGAGCACAGCTGAAATTGCAAACGCATACACTAGACCTGCCAGGGATTCGCTTGTTTCTTCGTTGTCTTCGCGTAGCCGCAGTTGCGGACGGTTTTCATCTGGCTCTTTCGCATAGGATGCGCGGGTATTTGAGATGGCCTGTTCCAGCTCTGCGAAGACTGTCTTTCGTTCGCTCTTTTCATATTCGACCCGGATTTGCTCTACACGTCTCTGATTCTCGCGAAGAACTGCAGAATGACCCGTGCCTTCTTGAGGGCGGATGAAAGTGCCCACTTCCATTTGCTTGCCATCGCCCACAGGCACAAGCAAGCGTCTCACATGGTCGAGGCTGTTTCTGTCCTCTTCGCGAAGTCTGAGCCTGACACCGATTTCGTGGTCCCCTTCGCGGTAGCCGGTTGCGATGGTGCCGTTGACCGCGCTATGGATGGTGCGTGCGATCGATTCGATGGTCAGCCCCTGGGCTGCTATTTTCTCGCGATCCACAAACACCTTTACCTCAGGTTCCGTTGCACCGGCGGTAGATGAGATGTTTACAATTCCTTTTGTTTTTTGAATGCTTTCGCGCAGAGCCAGGGCCGCCTCGCGAGCGCGGGTTCGCGACCTATGTTCTACTTCTGCGACGATCACGGGAGATGTTTCTCCGAGCAGTTCTTGCAGTGCTTCTCCTTTGATCCTGAATGTTGTCTTGATATTTGCGAAATTGGAAAGACCGCCGGACAACGTCTCATTGAATTCTCGAGACGTCATGCGATCTCGATCAATGTAGATGATGCTGCGAGAGTAGTTCGGATGCTTGATTCCTTTTACCTGGCTGGCAAGGTCATCGGATTCAAATCCGAGAGTAGTGATCGCATGAGCGGCCAGATTATTTTTACTCAGAAAGCCGTGAATCTTCTGCTGCAATGCTTCATTTTCTGCCAGAGTAGTGCCTGGAGGCATTTCCACTTCTGCTTCCACAACACCCTGATCTACGTCCGGGAAAAGGCTTCGCGGAAGAAAACATAGGAGTGCGATTCCAACAACGCCCACTCCGAGTGAGATGAGTAAAATCCGCGCAGGTCTTGCAAGGGAATAGTCAATAGAGCGATCATAGAGACGCGAAGCAAGAGATGTGAATTTCTCTGCGTAACCAAAGGCAGGCTTTGAGATGTGATTGATCTTTTCAAATGCTCGCCTCATCCACGTTACTTTGTACACTGGCAGAGAAAAAAGAACGGGAACGAGAGTCAGAGAACAGAGAAGGGAGCTCAGAAGAGAGAATGTGATCGTGAAAGCGAAATCCTTGAATACCTGTCCTGCAATCCCTGGAACGAAAATAATGGGAACAAATACCACGATCGTTGTGCCTGCAGCAGATATGACAGAGCCCACAACTTGCTGAGTTCCCCGCACTGCAGTATCTATCAGTGAATCATCTGGATTTTGTTCTCGTTCGAGTGTGATCGATTCGATCACTACAATCGCACTGTCGAGCAGCATGCCCACCCCGAGTGCCAGGCCTCCCAGGCTCATGATGTTCAGCGAAAGCCCTTTGATGTACATGCATGCGAACGTGGTGATAATTGAAATTGGAATCGTGATCGAAATGATGAGAGAAGGCCAGACATCCTTTAGAAACAAAAACAGAACGATCACTGCGATGATGCCTCCGGAGAGCGCCTCTGTTCTCACGTTTGCAATGGCAGACAGAACAAAATCGGATTTATCCTGAACAATTTCCAGCTTCAGCTTCTTTCCAAATCGCGCATTGATTTCAGCCAGACCCGCGCGAATGTTTGCGGCAGTCTGGATCGTATTTGCATCCGGTTCTTTCTTGATCCCAACTACGACTGCAGGTTTGCCGTTGTAGAAGGCGGAACCGCGTCTCTCTTTGAATCCGTTTTCAATTTCTGCTACCTGGCGCAGAAACACTGGCGCACCAGAAGAAGATACGTTGATCACTGTTTCCCCGATTTGTTCTACACTCTGAAAATCTCCCTGCACGCGCACTGTCAGGTCGCGGTCTCCTTTGCGCACCGTGCCGGCCGGAAAACTGAAGTTAGACGATTCGAGAGCACCCCTCAGGTCCTCGAGCGAAAGGCCAATCGAATGCAGCCTTTGTGCGTCGACTTTGACCTGGATTTCTCGTTTGGATCCACCGAGCACAGAAAGGGAAGCGACTCCATCGATGCGTTCGATGAAAGGTCTTACATCATTCTCGATGTAATCGCGCAGCTGCATTTCTGGCAGGTCCACCGGGCGCGCGATGAGAGTGATGATTGGATCTGCGGACGGATCCGAACGAACTATGATCGATTTTTCTGCATCCTGAGGAAGAACTGATTTGGCAAGGTCGATTTTCTGGCGTGTATTCACAATGGCCAGATCAAGAGAAGTGTTCCAATCAAAGAAAACTTCTACAATCGAAAGACCTTCCTGGGATTTTGACGTTACACGGCGAACTCCGGACACAGAGCTCACAGCGTCTTCGATTGGACGAGTCACCAGATTTTCCATTTCGTCTGGAGCAACGTTCGGGTAGGCAGTGAGTATGGTGAGCTGCGGAATCTGAATATCCGGAAACAGGCTTACTCTCAGTCGCCCCAGAGAAATAAAACCGATGAGTAGAATAGCCGCATAGATCATCGAGGTGGCTATGGGCCGATTTACGAGGAAGCGAAGCATCAGAATGTAAGGTAAATGACGTAGTCAGAAGCCAGAGTGTTTCCATTGACATCAATGGCGCCTGACGGTCCTCCCAGTATCTTCAGTCTGTACGTGGGAATTCCCGGAGCAGATGGCCATGGATTGCCGTAGAGTTGAACCGTCATGCTGTTGCCGCTCGTCGGTCCGGGTGTGACGATTCCGTAAATTTGAACATTGCCGCTCGAAGCGTCGAAGATTCTCTGGAAACTCGTTGAAGTGACCAGTGAATTTCGCACCATGGTGCCGCTAAAATCAATGCGAATCTGGAGAATGCAGGTTGTGAGTGGACCCGGATCTGCGTCTGCCTGTTGCGCCAGATCGAGAGTTGCGTAGTCCGTCAGTGCGCTATAGATTCCACTGCCAGAAGCACCCGCGCAGGTTCCAGGCGTAGAAGAACCTTCCTGTCTTACAGAAGTGACGACCGGTCGCGTGGACACCGCTGCATCCGTGTAGAACGGGAAAGAATAGTTGGTACTCATCAAGTTTCCGAAAGAATCGGAAGCTGAGTTTGAAACGGAAAGTGTGTAGTTGGATTGAGAAGAAAGGCCGGACGGAAAAGTCAGAGTCAGCTGGTCTGACGCCCCGTTCCATGTTTTGATCCAGGAGGCAGCAGGAGAAAGGGAGATGGCAGCCTCGGTCGTAACCGGATTCATGGCGGCGCTGAACTGGAGGACAATGGGTGAGTTTCTGTCGATTCCGGTGGTATTGATTCCGTTTGTCAGCAGTACTCCTGCCGTCGCAGAAGTGAGTGCAGGAGGCGAAGAAGCACTTCCTACTACAAACGAAATCGTAGACCCGTTCTGCAGAGAATTCCCAAAAACGTCTTTCAAAGCCGTTGTCAGGTTCACTGTGTAGGTAGTGCCGTATGTCAGGTTCGAGGACGGAGTGATGATGACCTGATCTTTTGCCTGGTTCTGTATTATGGTGGTTACGATGGCGGGTGAGATCGAAATTCCGCTTGAGATAGTTGAGAAATCTATAGGTTTAGAAAAATTGAGAGTGATTGTCTGGTTTGTGGCTACATTCGTAGCACCGTTTGCAGGATTCGAAGACGTAAGAGTTGGATGAGTTGTGTCTGCCTGCGCGAAGAAGCGAACAATGTAGTCCTGCTGGATGTTTACGCCTGTGGAGGCCTCTGCCGACTTTGAAAGAGTCATTGTGAATTCGTCTGAACCGGTAAGCCCCGATCGCGGGTTGTAGATCATCCGCGTTCCTTCCCAGAGAAAGCCGCCGGTTGTGCCGCCTCCCGCACTTCCAAGTGTGAAGGCGGACTGCGTTTTTTGCTGATCCATCTCGCGATCAAAAAGGAGCCAGATTCCCTGCGAACCGTCAATGCCGATCAGGCCATTCGTCGGGTAAGACGCCACTACCTTCGGAAGGTCACCTCCCCCGGGAAGAAGTAAGCCCTGCAGCGGGTCTTTGTGCGCGCAGGATAAGACGGTTGCGGCAGATAGAATCACAAGGGCGAATAACGGGCGGCGTATCATTGGACCCTCATATAGATTAAAGCGTCTGATTGCATCCAGGATCCGGTTTCAGCGCCGACTGGCGCCGTGCGAATTCCTGCTGCTTTGCCGAAGATCTTCACTTCGTATTCATTGCATCCAACATCGCCCAGATAGATGACGAGTTGATCATTGGGTCGGGTAGTCGTAGCAAAACTCAGCCCAATGATCTGTGCTACATGCGGATTGATTCCAACGGTGCGCGAGATAGAAAGATTTTCAGCTACGGTCGATAGGTTCAGAGAATGATCGAAGTCTACGCGAATCGTCATGTTTGCGCCTGTAAGACATCCAGGCAGAGTTACTGTACTCAGGGCGGCCGGAGAAATGGTCAGAGAAGAAAGCGGCAGAGGTGCGGTTTGATTGGCTCCGATTGCCTGGAGATAGTCTGAGTTGGTCGCGCCGTTGCTGTTGTCCACATAGAAGTTCAGGTGATACGCGCTTTGCAGGGAGTTTCCCGCGATATCGAGTACAGTATTCCCAAGAGATGCTCTGTAGAAATGGAGCGGTTCAAGCGGAGAGCCGGGAGTGAATGTAGCCATTGTGAATGTTGGGTTCCATTGCCATGTTCCAGACGACGCAGAAGAGTCAGATTGTCGCACAAGAGAAAATGCGTTTTGCACAGTTTGAAACTGAACAGGCTCGCTAAATACGATTTGAAATGCGCTGTCTTTTCGAATTCCAGTCTGGTTGGGAGAAAGCGGTGTTACATTGCCCACCTCAAACAGGTTTGTGATCGTTGGCGGAACAAAGTCTGTTCCCGCCTGGAAGCTTGTAGTGCTCGTGGCTGCCAGAGGATTTCCGGTGGTGTCGCGCGCACCGACATTCAGGCTCACTGTGTATGTGGTTGCGAAAGTCAAAGCAGCAGTTGGCGTATAAGTGAAACCGCGCTGGTCCGGATCCCAGGAGAAACTGCCAGGCGCCGCGGGAGAAATGCTAAACGCAGTTTGAGTGGAAGGAATGTCCATGGGCCGCGAAAAGATGAATCGAATGGTGGAAGTAGTGGCCACGTTTTGCGAATTGTTCGCCGGCGCAACGGACAGCACCTGCGGGCCAGTTACAGATGAACCGGAAATGAAATGAACAATGTAATCTACTTCCATGGGATATCCGTCCTTTGAAATGGACGATCCACTCTGAACGAGGACGAAGGAATTGCCAGTGGCAAGAGGTCCGTCCAGACGATACTCCAGTCTCTTTCCGGACCACACGAAATGACCTGGAGTGGGAGCAGATCCGCTCAGAGTAAAAGCATTCTCTGTTTCATTGGGCCGCATTTCTCGGTCGAATTCCACGTAAACGGGAATGTCGGAAGGAACGTTAGGCGTCAAAGCAGAAGGACTGGAAAGAACGACGGATGGTCTAGTCGCAGAACCTGGTGCGAAGAGAATCCCTGGGAGATTGGCTGCATTCTTGCTGCAGGAAGGAATGCCAGAAACAGCTAAAAACAGGGCAAAAACAACACCTTTCTTTTGAGGAAGGCCACTCTGGAAGTAGGGGCAGTTCATTTCTCCTGCACCTTTGCTTTCAGTTCAGGCTTTACTTTGACGCGCGCACCGTCTCTGAGAACATCGATTCCATCAATGGCAAGTACTTCTCCCGCGCTCAGGCCGGCGGTGACTTCGTATCTTTCCCCGAATCGATCCCCGAGCACAATTTCGCGCTTCATCGTGAGACCGTCTTTCACAACGAATACATTGCCTCTACGCGTGCTGTTTTGATCTCGCAGGTTGGTGACTGCAGTTTCCGGAATAGACAGAGCATCTTTCTTTTCGCGAGTGCGGATTCTGGTGCGAACAAACATACCGGGAGCGAGGAGATTTTCATTGTTATCAAAGCGAATGCGCACCGGGATGCTTCTTGTTTTAGGATCAATGACGGGCGAAATGATGTAGAGCTCACCTTCGAAGACCTTACCTGCACGCGCGTCTGCTGTGAATGCAGTCTTTGATCCAGGTGCAATACTTTTGATTTCTTCTTCCGGGAGCTGGGTCTCCACGACCAGTTTGTCCATTCTCACCACGGTAAAGAGAGGTTCGTTTTGTTTTGCTTCTTCTCCGATTTCTATGGATCTGGCTGCCACAACGCCGTCTAACGGGGAAACAATGGTAGCTTCGCGCAGTAGTAGATTTGTGTTTTCGAGCTCAATCTGCGCACTTTGATAGGCCGCTTCTGACGCTCGAAAGCTCTGCAAGTCGACCTGAGTGTTGAAGTCTATGAATGTCCTTTTCTTTTCTGCAGGCGCTTCCGGAACTGAAATGTTTGCACCCAGCAAATCTGCGTCCCGAAATCCAATCATTTGAGTCTGAAATTCCTTTCTGGTCTGAAAGAGTCTGGATACTGCGCCCAGATAGGTGACATACGTTTGCTTGAGTTCTGAGCCTGAGACACCGCCCAGGTCGTATAGTTCCTTCTTGTTTTCGAGATTCTGTCTGGCGGTGAGAAGTTGGGCGCGCGATTCTACTATGTTCGATTGAGTACGTTCAATTCCAGTCAGCTGCTTTTCTACCTCTCGGCGCGCTGCACTGTAGCGAGCCTGGGCCAAAAGCATCTGCGCTCTTGCCTGAGCTGCACTTCCCTGGGCCTGACGCTGCTTCAGTATGATCTCAAATGTTTCCATCTGAGCCAGTTTTTCTCCTTTTTTCACGCGAGAACCTTGTTCCACGAAGATCTGCTGCACGCGGCCAAGTACTCTCGATGCAACAGAAGCCTTGTCCAGATACGTCACTGTCCCTGGATTCTTGATTTCGTGAATCAGAGTACCTGGTTTCAGTGTTTCTGTTCTGATTTCTGGCATGAGCATGGATTCGTCTACGGGCTGTTTTGGTTTTGCCAGCTGATAGATAGCCATGGTGATTCCCAGAACGCTGCAGGCGATGATCGCATAACGTGCGCGCACGGGCATGGACCGCAATCTACGCATTGCTATGCGACGATGAACCTGAAAGCTTGCAGACCGGCCTGATCGTAAGCGGTTTAGCTTTCGTCTTATGAATCGCATCGATGTTTTGAATTTGCGTGTTTTCATGGTGTGATTCCTGCGGATTGACCGGGAGCGGGAGCTGGATTGTTTTCGGGCAGATCAATGAGTCCTAAGTAGTCCAGTTCGAGCCCTATATCTGCTTCGAATTGACCGACTGCGAGAATGGATTCCACTCTCTTCTCGAGCAGATCCGCGCGTGCTTGCTGTAACTTGATCTCTTCTTCGAGATAGTCGTGCAAGGCCGTCTGCCCGCTGATGTATTTTCTGTACTCTACTGTGTTTCGCAGTTCTGAAATGGAAACCTTCTCTGCGAGAAGAGAAAGTTCATTGTTTCTTTCGCGGGTTTCTCGGGCGAATTTATCTATGCGAAGGTCAATGTTTCTCCGCAGATCTTCCCTGTTTGCGCGTGCGCGAAACAGTTGTAGCTCGTTGCGCATTCCCGCTGCTCTGTATCCTGGATTGTTGTAAAAATCGAACTCTCCGCCTTCAGACAGACCGCGCTGCGTGTCTGCCTTTGTGCTGTTGTATTGTGCGTCTGTGCGAAGAGTGCTTCCCTGTAGCGGGATGGTTACGTTGATTCCCACTCCCCAGTCCAGAGATCGGGGAGGCCACTCTTCACCGGTTCTTCCGTAGTGGCCTGTGAGAGAAACAGAGGGAAGGTAGTCATGCGAAGTGATCAGATATTCTTTTCGGCTGCGATATACATCGAGTCGCGCCTGTCGAAGTTCGGGGCTGTTTTCTTCTGCCAGCACCTTGAGCTCGTCCGGCAGCCTGTTTGAATCTCGAATGACTGTTCTGGTCAGATCTATGGCTACGAGCGCGGGTTCCGATCCAGGAGGTAGATGCAAGGTGTGCGCGAAATCAGCGATGCTGGAACGATAGGCGGCTTCCTGCTTTTCCAGCGCGAACTGGCGGCGTTTGTGTTCGTTTTCTATTTCACGAAAGTCGATGAGCGCAATTGCATCCTGTCTTCGTTCGATAACGGCTCTTTTGTACAGTAAGTCAGTGCTTTTTATCGAGAGGCGCGCCAGGTCCATTTGTCCTTTTTGTTGCTGCAGAGCGAAGAAGGCAGTTCTGACTCGAAGCTTCAGATCGTTGCGTGCTTTCTTGTATTTTTCGGTGCTGATGGATGCGTCCAGCTTTGCCACTTCATGGGCCAGAGACGTCCTGCCTCCGTCGTAGATTGGTTGTGAAATGTTTAACTGGATAGACTGAGAGCCGTTGTCGAATTCTCTCTGCGCTACCGTTCTGCTCTGGCGATAGCTCAACGAAACAGAAGGAAAGAAGTCTCTGAATTTTACCTTGATGTTCTCATTTGCGATAGCGCGTTCCTGCCGCAGTGCTCTGAGCTCCGGATGATTCTCTTCTGCGATGATTTCCGCTTCGCGCAGACTCATCTGCGGCGCGGGAGACGTCTGAAGAAAAAGGACGGTCACCCCAAGTTGCACGAGCGGGGACAACTTACTTCTCCTGACTTCCAGCGAGCGCGCCCGCCATCTTGCGATGCTTTGCTGCGCGATCCGTCATGTTGAGCCTGGTAAAGAGATCCCCCAGATGCGCGTTGATTCTCTGAGCCTGGTCTTCGAGCGGAATCTCCGCTGCCTGGTATTCGTAAAGCGCCAGCTCCAGCTTTCCTTGCGCCTCGAGGCATCGGCCGAGCAGATAGTGCGCCTGGAAGTTCTCGGGATCGTCTTTCAAGACTTGTTTGAAGATGGAGGATGCTTCATTCAGTCTTTCTTCTTCCGTTCTCTTTGGGCTGACCGCAACAACCCGACCGAGCCAGATGGAAGCATGTGCATTTCCCTCTCTTTTCTTGAGTAGATCTCGCAGTATGCTCTCCGATGCGGCGAAATCGCGTGTGTAGTACTTGATTCGAGCACGCAATACATTGATTTCTATATTAGCGGGAAATTTTTTTCCCAGTTCCGTTAGAGTAGTCTCAGCCTGATCAAACTTCTGTTCGCGATATTCTGTCACAGCTTGCTTGAGTTGCAACGCTTCTTGCTCTGAAAGTTCCTGATGTGCGCAAGTGAACACGAAAAAGACAGGCACGAGTGCGAGATTATGTCGTATGTATTTCATAACTATTTTGATCCGAGGCATCGGAGAAAAAATTTCAGTGATGTGTGTCAAATAGATTGTGATAAAAATCGAAATCGTGCCTACGATCCGGGAGCGTTTGGAATGAAAGGTATGTATTTTGGAATGAACAACACTTGCTCTTCGTCCCTGGGCGACTAACGTTCTGTTGGTTTCTGTTGCCGCGTCTTGTTCCGAACGTTCTTTCGGATTTTTTTAATGATTCGCGCTCTTTCATCAGTTTGTATTTGACTGTGTTCTCTGCTTCATCCTCTTGCCATTGTGATTCGATTGCTCCCTCTCATTTTTCTTGTAACATTCTGCGCAAAACCTGTCGCAGGGTTTTATTCGAAGCTTCATGTGGACGATAACAAAGGTCCAGTGATCGTCAAATCTGCTCATTACGATCTTCATCGTGATTCTTTCAGTTACGCAGTCGCTTCGGATCACGTGGTCACAATGAAAGATGCATTGGAAATGCCTTCGCGCGAGAAGATGCTTCTATTCAAGCGCGCCTTTTTGAGAAAGGCGGCCATACAATCCGGATTGAAAGAGGGGATTTTTGATTCAGAGGAAGCGCAGCAGTACATTTTGCCACGTCTCGAGTCCATTCTGGAGGATTATTACTACTATGAGAAGGCGCGGCCAGATAGGATCAAACGGTCTCTCTCTTCTTTGAATGTAGATGATGAGTCTCTTGCCGCACTTCTAAAAGAAGATCCGGCCCTGGCGCGCGTGGCCAGTCCAGAGAAATTGCGTCATGAAAAGGACAGAATCCTCGAGCGATTGTACGAACTTCGTATGGCCCAGGCAAAGAAGCAGGCTATGGAGAACTTGCTGAAGACATTGGATCCGCAGGTGGTGTTATGAAATTCTTCGCAGTCTGCATTCTGTTCTACTCTGCATCATTGTTCGCCCAGGAATTTGTTCCAGGGTCAGATGTGATTCGCGAATCGGATATTTTGCGTCGTATGGAAGATGAAATCGGCACACCTTCCGTTTCGAGAACGGCGCACGCAGCTGAGCAGAAAAAAGAGCCAGAAAAGCCCGAAATTCCCCAGATTACTGTGCACACAGGCAAACTGTCTCGCAGCGGGAATTCTACTCTCAGCCAGAAGGAAATCGTGGTTTCTCCGGATGAATCGCTGCCGGTGCACATTCCCATGTCGGATGTGACAGAAATTACTTTCATGAAATGGACTTTGCGAGCCGCCCAGGATCGCAGGTACTACTTTCCGTCCGTATGCAAAGTTCGACGCAAAGACGGATCTGAGATTACGGGCAAGATGGAGTATCAGGACTGGCTTCGCCTGGACGTGGGGGGAGTTTCCATGCTATCCTATTTTGTATCTTCCACCGGCGGCGCGGAAGTAGAAGCGTCCGCCGTACCTGAATCAGTGGTTCGCAGTTTGTCTTTTGACACGTCGGAGAATCAGGAAAGTGCGAGGCGCTGAGATTTTGTTGATACTCGCTATGATTTCTTGTGCTCTGTCGCGCGCGAGTGAATCACGCGAACGGGCGGTGGTTCGATCTGCGGCGTCTCCCAGCGCCTGGCAGACTGATATGATTGCTGTGTCTGGCTCTGATCATTCTTTTTACATAGATCGATTTGAAACCGGAGAACTATCACCCGGAGACTATTTCTCTGTCAGAAACCAGGTTCCGGCCGTGGGCATGACCCGCGACGAAGCGGAAGGTATTTGTAAGAGGCTCGAGAAGCGTCTGTGTACGATGGAGGAATGGAGGACTGCCTGCCTCGGGGTGGCCTCTCGTTCGCATAGCTACGCGAATGCGTTTGTGCCCGGTAAGTGCAACGTAAACGGATCGGATGCAATTCGCACTGGAGAACGCACAGAGTGTAAATCAGATCTTGGAATCCATGATCTTGTAGGAAATGCAATGGAGTGGGTGTCCGATTCTGTGGAAGGCAGAGGTATGGCTCTTGGTGGTTCGTTTGCCACGGGGGAAAAAACGGATTGTTTTACGGCGCATTATTTTGCGCGAGATGGAAGATCCTCTCAGACAGGAGTGAGGTGTTGCAGATGAGACCGGTCATTTTTGTTTTCTCGATTTTACTTTCCGCATGCAGCGCTTACAGAGTGGAATCGGTTCGCTCTGGCGAATTGCAGTCTGGCGCGCGCGAAGTTGCCATTGGGTTTTTCGAAACTTATGGCGGCAGATCGGACATGGCCCGTCGCAATTTCTACGATGGATTGTCTTTTTCTTTGCGCGAGAAAGGCTTTCGTCCAGCGGAAGCTCAGGAAATCAAACAACTCTTTGATCGCGCGGAGCTTCCATCTGAAAGAAATCTGAATCCAAACGAGCTCGTGCGTCTTGCGTCTCAGTATCCGGGAAGACTCTTTCTTCAGGGAAGAATTGATGAAGTAAAAACAGAAACACTTCTTGAGGATCGCATCCAGGTGATGGTCAGTGTGAGTGTGTACGAGCTCAAGAGAGGCAGCAAGATCGCTGAGATCCAGGTGTTTGGCAAGGACCTGGAGTATCGCACAGGCCGTGAATCCCTGGAAATGGCCAGGCTCGTTTCTTCAGAACTCGAAAAGATGGCGGGACTGAAACCATGATGCAGCGAGTGCGCGGATTCTTTCAAAGCGAAGAGAAGATCGCCTGGGCGATTGCATGTGTTTCTTTGCTGTTTTGTCTGAGCGTTGTGGTGGCCGTGTTCACGACAGGTTCTTCCGGGCGAGCGGCGGCTTCCACAAACGAAAATGCGAAGACAGACTTGCTGCGCCAGAGAATGCTTTTGCAAGCGCGAGTGAATCTATGCAACCTGGAAAAGAAATCATCCACGCCAGTCTGCGATGCGGGCGAACAGAGCCGCGTGGTAGAATACAAAAAGCAGATCATTGAAATCGACCGTAAGCTGGGAGAAAGCATGTGAGACTTTATGGAATTGCACTTCTTTTTGTTTTAGCCGGGTCTTCCTTGCAGGCGCAGTCGGATCCACTCGACGCGGTGCTTTCTCGCGCCAGTGGAGATTCATCTCGACTGACTCTGGTCAATGCAACAGATCGCACTCTTGAAACGATGGTTCGCTTTGAGGGTAAATTCGAAGAGACTTTGCTCGATGCACGCGCGAGTATGCGAGAGGGAGTAGAGTCGGCCCTATTGAATCCGCGCGCGGAAGATTCAGGTCTTGAAACGCAAGACCTGGGTGATCTGACGCACAGTGCTCTTGCCCTGGGTCGAATGAATCTCCCGGGAGATTCGCGCGAAAAAAAAACCAGAAGCAAATTCCGCGCATCGTTGCGCACAAACATGCTTTCCAGGCACAAAGAGGTTTCTCTTTGTTCCAGACTTCGGCCCGGTACAAGCAGGACGAGCAAGGGCCGTCCTGCAGCAAGGAGTGCGACTCTGTCTTCCAATAGCGAGGACGGAGACGGAGGAGACGGACCCGACCCCGGAACAGTAAGCGGTCTTGCGGAGCAGATTGCTCCGTTTTCTGAAAACCGGATTCCACGGAGTATACTATGTACTACGTAGGAATCCCATCCCGGCGGATCAGACCGCTCTGGAAAGCAACTGCAGTTCTATGTCTTGTCACCTGCATTCGACTCTCCCTGGGCGACGCCGAGCTCGCGGCACAGGAATTCAAAAAGTTTAGCAGAGAGAAAGTGGATCCGTATGCGGAGC
>Ga0268298_10001957_pt1 | contig 23207 bp, 40 predicted proteins | sample WWTPWeurt_MetaG_FD_194462 | JGI IMG/M metagenome (GOLD analysis project Ga0268298, IMG submission 194462) | Activated sludge microbial communities from WWTP in Nijmegen, Gelderland, Netherland - WWTP Weurt | ecosystem: Engineered > WWTP > Aerobic digester > Activated sludge | place... | reverse complement strand
AATTTCTTAAATACATCTTTAACTAATATCTTATAAAACAGGTGAGGATTAACTTGTGGGTCTCCCTTATAGAACTCTTCTATTAGAATGTCGGTGTTATCTTCACGGATAAAGACATAGACTTTGCGTTTAATGTCGTTAGGGTCGGGTTTAAGCCCAACAATTTGATGTTTATGGTATCTGAGATAAGCAGCTAGTGGGGTATCACTGGTTGTGAACGGTTCCAAGTCCATTGTTTTCTTCCTTTAGTTTTTTTATTGGTATTAAATCGCCCGTAGCAGTCCAGACGTAAGTTCTAAATCTAAACCTAACTACATACTGGTAGGGGTACATGTCATTAATCTTCACTATCTTCATCTAATTCCTCCAAACTTTTGTGTAATCTTTCTACATAACCTTCGTCTTCGGTGCTTTGTTGGTAGCACTCTTCGTGTGTTATAAAGCCCTCTCCATCTGAATTTTCGACCATCATCATACCTGGTCCCCATAAAACCTCTAGATGACAATATTTACATTTAGGAGAGAACTCATTACTCATTATAGGTTCCTTAGACAAGTCGGGCATACCTGCTCCTTTTCTTTCTTTACTAGATTAAGTTTAGCGTGTTCGCCCCACCTATTTATTGCTGCTTTGTCGTAGGCTTTTGCAGCCTCTAATTCAGTAGCAAAATAACCTAGGTTTTGGCGAGTACCATTGTTTCCTCCTCCAATATAAGCGTGCCATCTATTTGTATAGGCTGGGTTTTTTTCGTAACTAACACCTTTATATTTGGAGCTAGTTTTTTTAGAGGTTTTTCTTGCATTAGCCATATTCAGTGATTGATTTACCAGTCTGAGGTTTGCTTTACGATTATCAAGAGGGTTGCCGTTTATATGGTCTACTAAGATTCCTTCGGGGTCTCCCATGATTTCTCTGTGTAGCCATAGTGTTTTCTTATGTTTTCTTGTATTACGATTTACAGCTCTACCATGAGAGAAGTGCCAGTTGATATGACCAAACTTTTCATAGTCATCATCATCTACTATTGTTACTTTGCCTTGTGTTAGTTGTATCATTTTCATACCACCATTATATCATATTAATATTCTTATTAGCTCAAAACTCTGCCAGTGGTTGGGTCATATCTCTTTTCCCTTCTTCTTCTTTTATTACGATTAATAGGAGGGCGTTCTGATTGATACATCTGCCACACCCCAGCTAAAGACATTACTAAGTCGTCATGTGCTCCTTTTTCAGCCATAGGCTTCCAGCCAGTAGCGGTCTGTTTCTCTACGAAGGAGTACATTTCTGTAATAGTTGGTTTGTCATAGATTCTAATAAGTTTGTTATCTATAGCTTCTTTGAGTTGAGATAGCATAACAGGTCTTGTGGCGGAGCTAGTGTCCCAACCGTACTTCTGAGTAAGCTTCATATTGCCTCTATCACCCATTCCGCTTCTTTGTTGGTAAATGGTGTACTTCTGATTTCTATTTAATCTTACGAGTCTTTCAAGTTCAGCTATACCACCATTGTTACGCTCATAGCAGACGACTGGTTTAACTTTAGTAATCTCGTAAATTCTTTCAGCTTCATTATGGATAATTGGTGTCATGTCTGAGGCTAGACCTTTTTTATGGTAGACCTGGGCTATGTCTAAGTTGTTCCAAGAAAGAAATTGTGCGGCACAGAAATCTCCACCTCCCCAGGCGGTATCAGCAAAGATAAGGACAAATTCATTATTGTGGAACTCACGGTATTTTCTAAACATTTAAAGGCTCCCTAGTGTTTTCCATATAGTATTTGAGGGCTTCCATGTCGAAGAAGGTATCACCACTGGTTAGGAAAGCTAATTCAGGAGAGGCTGGATATTCTTGGTCGTAGAGTTTACCTAACTCTTCGGCTTTGTTTTTAAGAAAGGCTTCGTCGTATTCCCAGCTAGGAGCGTAGAAAAGAGCTTTGTAGTTTCTTTGTCCTGCGGCAGATTCGTCCCAAAAAGTTTTAAAGGCGTTATAGCCATTGGCGGTAGTTTCCATGGTAATCATGGCATCGTGAATTACAGCTTCACCTACTCCAGCTAATAGTTGTTCGATGTCATCAGCTAAAGAAACCTCAGTTAAATGAAGGAAGGTAATATCATCACCTCTACCAAAGCCAGAGGATTTAGCAGTACCGACTCTAAGGGTGTTGGTGTAGGATTCGTCACCATTCTTAACTTCCATGACCATTTCGTATTTAGAGTTGTATTTAAGTTTGAAGTCTATTTTATTAACTCGTTGGTAGGAGTCTAAGAATCTTTTAGCACGTTCTAGTTGTTTGCCTGAAGCTCCTTGGTCAAAGGACATACTTACACAGCGTTCGTTCTTTCCGAAGATAAACTTAATTACTGCGATAGCTAGGAGGCAAGAAGAAAAGCCCATCTTTCTAGCTTTAAGGATAATGTTGCGATTAGTAGAGTGTTCTAGGAAGTGGGCTTGTGCTGGGTTAAGAATGAAGGGTACTTCTTTTTGATGCTTGTCTACGATAAGTAGGTTTTCTTCAATAGCTCTGCGGTAACCTTCATAATTCCTCATGTTAGCTAAAGAATAATAAGATGTTTAAAGTTCGTCAAGCGTCTTTTGTTTCTTTAGTAAGTGTGTTTATCCATAGAGCCTCAGTCTCATCAAATGCCCAATGTTTACATGGAGCCTCATCGTGGCAACACGGGTAGCCATAAATAGGGTGAGGCGGTTTAACTCCAGGCGTAGAGTAAAGTTTCATAAACTCGTCAAAGTCATCGGGACTCTTTTGTTTAGTTTGGGGTGTGGGGGTGTCTAGCTTGGCTTTAATTTCGTCTAGAGACTCTATAATGTAGTCTTCTACTACTTTAGAGATTGGTTTGTGATTAATGGATTGGATAATAAGGTCTTCTAGGAACTGAGTGGCATTAGACTGTTTGTCTAGTATGTTAGCGGCTTGTTCTGAAAGCCTGAATGTCTTAGCTATTTTCATATTTAACTCCTTGTGCAATACATTTGTATATACATAGTAGCATATTGTATTGCTTTTGTATTGCTGGTGTTATGGGTAGTAATTATTTATATGGTTGTTTTTTAGGTTAGGTACTTAAATAAATTATTAGGGGTAGGGGGTAAATATATACTTCTTTAACAGAGAAGAGAGAATAATATATATTATATATATACTATGGTACCAGACTAATACTGCCCCTATGGGGGTGTTTTAAGGTGTTAGATGACTCCTATATCATCTTTTTAATTAGCACGTGTTCTAGGTGTGTGTACGTGGCTTATACGGTGTTATATGTCGTATACTTGTCTCTTATTACTTACGTGTTCTATGTAGCTAACAGATGTAGTTTGTGTTTTCTGGGTGCTTTTTCCGTGTACTTGTTCATATACCCATTTACTAGCATCAAAGCTCAATCTTTCATCTTCTGAATCTATTGTTTTGTCTATTTTACTGATTGCTTTATTAGCTAACTGTTCTATTTTAGCCTTCTGAATATCTATTTCATTTTTAACATTAGCATTTGTTAGCAGCCTCGTACTTTTTACTCTTAAGTAATTATCACTTGAATTAGCGGCAAGTTCTGGATATGCCTCTTTTATTGCTTTAGTACCATTATCTGTTTGTGCATATACTTTAGCAAATTTCTTTTTAGCTGGTGTTAGATTGCTTTTAGAGTATTTCATTTCTGTTTAATTAATAAGTTATTGGCGTTTTTTTGTCAATCATCTTATCTGTTGCTTATGGGTTATCCACAGGATTATTATATTTTAGTGTATATAACCATTGACAGTATCATAATTGTTTGCTATACTGGTGTTAGATTAATCAAGCGGTTAATCAATAATAAATAAGTTTTAGTGATTTATCACTGAAGTGTAAAGGGGTAACAGTTATGAAAATAACTATAGCACGTAAAGTGCAAGTAAAGGATATTAGCGAAAATACATCATTTGAAGTATTCAAGCTAAAGACAGTAAATAAGAATATTATTAAATTAATAGCATATTAAGGGGTATAACATGACGTATCAAGCAATAATATATACAAATGTATTTGTAGACGATTATGATTTGGGTGAAGAAGAAGAAGTTAATTATTGGACTGAAACTGTAACAGGTAATAGTCCGAAAGAATTGCTAGAAAATATAAAGAATAGCTTTGTAGATGAAGATGCTATTTTGTATCTTAACCAAAACAATTGCAATGAATATAAAGACAGTAATGAATATTGGACTAGCTATCAAGTAAATGTAAACAACGATATCCCTAGTAATTTAGAGATTAAAGACTGGAAAGCTGGAAAGATTAAGCTATATGTAGCTAACGTACATATTCTAGTCAGTAAAGTTACTAATAATAAGGCGTTATTGCCAAAAATTAAGGTAGTTCAATAATGTTTACTATTAGACACTATCAAACACCAAATAAAGTAAAGTTTATTAAATTAGCGGTTAAAAGGAGTAAATAAAATGAAAGAATTAGATAATTACTGGGATATTCTTATATCTCATAACATAGCAACAGAAGAAGAACTAAAACTAGTAACTGCAATTAGTGGTTATAACGAAGATACTTTAGACAGTGTTTTATATGCTAGAACCGCTTATAGAACACTAGAACAGTATTTAGAAGAAGAAGATTTAGACTTTTAGTTATGAGATTAATTAAAGTACATTTTATAGAGATAGTAACAGTAATAACAATATTAGGCATAGTTTATATGCAATTAGAGGGATTTTAAAATGTATGAGATTCAAAGATATGATTGTGGCGAGTGGTGGACTTTTCAAACTACAGATAGTTATGTTACGGCGGTATACTTAAGAGACAATTCTTTTGTTAGTGGTGTAATAACTAGAATAAAGACGGTATAATTGCCGTCTTTTTAATTAAAACAAGTTTAACAAGCTTAGAATAGCTTAGAAAGTGTATATATGAAATTAGCTATTGGCGTGATTATAGGTATGGTTATTAGTGCGGTTATATTAGTTAGTTTGTTTATAAGTAACGCTACTATTTACGAAGATGGTAGTTATACTGGGTGTTATGGTATTTGTAATGACTAATTCTAAGCGTCTGTAATGGTAGTTTATATGTTAGTTAGTAGTTTGTACTACTTTATAAATAAAACGTGTCATATAAGCTGTATGTACGTTAGAATGGGTATATTATGTTTGTAGTAGATTATATATTAGCGGTAGTTGGTGCTTTGTTTAGATTAGCACTAATAAGTTATATTTTATTTGCGGTGTATAGGTTGATTAAGAGATAGCTTTTTACAAGCATAGGGCAAAACTTTTTAGCACTTTTAGTTATTAGGGAGTGAACTATATGAGAGTTTGTTGTCGGCATTTATTGCAAAAACACTTGATATTCTTCCGAATTAAATAGTCATGAAGTGATTCGTGGGGAAGTCTAGTGTTTTTGGGAGATGTTTGGAAGTCATTCTCAAAGAATATGGCAAATATAAAGGGATGTTGGTCTTTAACTTCTTGGGGAGTGATTATTTTAGTCATGTGTTCGTATTTTGTTCTATAGCCTTTGGGGTTTGTGTTCTTCCCTCTCTCCCTCCCTCAACCTATGCAAGATGTTTTACTTTCTTTATCTCTCTGTCCCTCTCCCAGAATGCTGTCTGGGTCATGTGGACTTGCATAGTATATCGGTCGGTCGGTCGGTTGCTGGAGTCCAGAGCTTGTTTTACTTAGTTCTCTCTTACCCTCCAGAGGTATCCCACTAAGAACATTTACTACAATGTTGACATTAACTTAGCACACTACTACAATAAAGTCAACAAGCTTGTTAGAGAACATTACTACAATTCCCCAGTTTAATCGCTGGGGTTTCTCTTTTTATTAGACTTATCCACATGCTTATATAATAAAGCCATTGACATTATTAGTCATCTGTGCTAGTATTAGAACGTAACATTATTAAGCGGTAATGATACTGAACATTAAAGTTGTGTGTAGTAGTGCTGGTAGTAAAAGCAGAATATGTTTCGCTCATGCTACTGGCCTGAAGTCTTGAGTTGCTACTAGCACCATACACATAACAATTTAGTATCTAGAAAGAAGGGCAACAATGAGCAATCAAACTAACACAGAGCTATTAGAACTAGCTAAAGACCACCAAGAATATTGGACTGGTACTGTTTGGGAGAAAGCTATTCAAAGAATGATAGACACTAATGATTTAGATGCACTTAAAGAACTTCTAATCAAGTCAGCTATAGAAATGGGTAGAGAGTCACAAGAACACTTTAATAACTACGATTTGATAGGAGACAACGATGTTTACTAAATACATATTTAAGCCAGGACACGATATACAACCAGATAACTTTATAGGGTTTGGGCAATCAATAGCGATGTTAAACTACATGACTACTGGACTAGTCTACACTAAGAAAATCCCTGTTAAATACATAGACACTGGAGAGTTTGAGGTTGAAGTAACTACTGACCATGCTTGTGATTGGCGTGATTATCCAGAAGTCTGCGAACAATGTTTTGAGAACCATATAGACGGACTACAACAGTTCGAGGAGGACAATTACCGTGGACGATAGCTTATACAAAACTGGTATTAGACCTGCCTTTGACGCTTACTTAATAGAGAAGTCTAAGGAAATTAGGGACTATGGAGAGTATTGGAGTGCTTCTAGTGCTGGGTACTGTATGAGAAAGAACATCTTTGAACGATTAAAAGTCCCTCATGTTGAAACAGACTCAGACGCTAGACTGCAACGAGTGTTCTTAATGGGACATAAGATGCACGAAGCTATCCAGGAGATTACTAAAGAAGCTGGGCTTTCTATTGCGAGCGAAGCTGAGCTAATTGACGACAAGTTAATGGTTAAAGGCCACTTTGATGACTTAATCAAAACTGAGTCAGGACTAATTCTTTACGATTACAAATCAGTAAACTCTATGTCTTTCAAATACAAGAAAGATAAGATGAGCCATTACCACCGTTACCAATTAGGCACTTATCTATACATGTTAAGGAAAGATTACCCAGACTTAAAGGAAGCCAGAATTTGTAATGTGTCGAAAGATGATTGGCGAATGAGTGAAGTTCAACTACTCTGGAGTCCTAAGTTAGAGAAAGAAGTCTTTGAGTACTGGAGTACACTTAACGGTTACTGGAAAGACAAGAAAATACCTAAGTGTACCTGTGCAGACTACGAAGTAAACGCTAAGACAGGCAAGGGATTTATGGCAGACCCTAGATACAACCCATACTTTTATGAAGGCGAGCCGTGCAGTCTGGAGTGGTTTAAGAAGTGGAAGGAAGAAAATGGGAAAGTGGAAGCGTAACCTATCATTACCCAGACGGTGGCAAAGAAATCATCTTGTAAATAAATATGGGGCTAATTGCTACTTGTGCTTAGAACCTATTGATAAAGCTAAGGATATTACATTTGACCATTGGGTTCCAATAAGTAAAGGTGGCTCTGATGAATTAGATAACTATAGATTAGCTCACCTAGATTGCAATAAATTAAAAAGTAACCTATTACCAGACGAGTTTAGAGCATTTCAAATAGGTCAAATAAAGTGGGAGGATTAGGATGCAACTACCTAAATATACACAGTTCTCATACTTTGAAATATTCCAACCACGTTGGCACGATAAGACAGTCCTAATCCACGCCAATAGACTAAAGAACGCTAAGACTACTTGGATAAAGATTAGATTCACTAAAGCCCCATCAATGGAAGGAGATTGGGTTATCTCGAAGAAGAAAGCATTATCCTTCCCACTTGGCACGAATGGTACAACGCAAATGCGTGTAATTCCCTTAAAAGAATTAGAGCCATTAGAATTAACTAACGATATAAGGAGCGTAATATGAACGAAAAGAAATTTACTAAACTAAGTGAACTTGTAGACAATACTTTCACAGTAGAAAAGATATGGGGCTATAAGTTTAAATTATGGGATAACGAGTTAAAGAAAATGCTTGTTAGCGAAACCTACGAGAAGGGCTATCGCAAGATATACTCCGTAGACACTTCAGAAGGCTCTCTAGACCTTTCTGCTAGTCAACTAGGACAAATGCTTGAGTCAGTCTTCAAAAACGGCTCTAGCGAGCTTACAGGACGTACCTTTTCAGTAAAGTCTAACGGTAAAACGGGAATGGATATTAGATATTACATTAACCCCACTAAAGATGCACCAAAGAAAGTTGTAGACGATGTTACAGACCCAGACGAAATATCTAAAGAAGATTCAGACGCACTAGGTTGGTAATCATGGCTGAGCAAATCACAGTTAAACTGACTGAAAGCAAACTATTACTTGAGGGTGTTCAGGTTACGTTTAGGGTTCAGATTGGAGATTGGGTTAAGTCGGTTGCGATAAGCCCAATAGACTACGAAGTTTTTAAGAAATGGCCTACTGTTTACGCCCCAAGAGTTATAGAGTCAATAATTGAAAATATTGAACACAGTTTGGAGAAAAACAGCGATGGCTAGAGAAGTAATTAAGGTTATACGAAAGGAGCAGGGCAAACACTTGATAACTTATGTACTTTTAGATGATGGGACTGAAGCTTCTGTCTATGGCGAAGCTAAAGTCGGTGATAAGATGATGGTATATTTCCACGAACAGTGGAACATGATAAAAGCAGAAAGGATTAAACATGGCGGGGACGAGGGTGCCGCTAGAGAAACTTCCGCTACCAAAGCTGACCAAGAAAGCAGATGAGTGGTTTAGTAAATATGTTAGGGTTAGGGACTCTGAATTAATAAACGGTGAATATGTAGGAACTTGTATCACTTGCTCCAAGACAGGCACTACCGCTTGGTATGACGGCAAGAAACTAAGGTTCACTAAGGGTTGGGACGCAGGACATTTTGTTAGTAGGGGAAATAAGGTAACTAGATTTTCTGATGAGAACGTAAACCTACAGTGTGCTTTCCGATGCAATAAGATGAATAGTGGCGAATACTTAAAGTATAAGCTGGCATTAAAAGACAAGTACGGGGACACCGTACCAGAAGAACTAGAGAAGTTAGCTGAAACGACTCAATACTACAAACTCTCTAGAGACGAACTTTTACAAGTAATAGAAGACTCAAGGAGTAGTTTGACATGGTACAAGAATCAGTTAAAAGGTTAAGTGAAGAAGAACAACAACTGTACATTGATTTAGAAGAAACAGAAATACTGTTTTACAGGACTAGGGACAAGAAGGTAAGAATCGCACTAAATAAACTAAGATATTTAATCATCGTTAGAATACACGAGATTAGGGAAGGAGACTTTTAATGGCAGGAACAGTAGAGGGCGGTAAGAAATCCGCAGAAATTAACAAGACGAAACACGGAGATAACTTTTACTCAGAAATAGGAAGAATTGGAGGAGCAGTTAAAGGAGTAAGGAAAGGTTTTGCCGCTAATAATGACTTAGCAAAACAAGCTGGTTCACTTGGCGGAAAAAACTCTAAAAGAATATGGACTCCTTATGAAAGAGCTAAACACGGCAGATTAATGAAAGAAGCTTGGGCTAAGAGGAATGAAGATGAAGTATGATGATGATTTAGACTGGAAAGAAAAACTTCTAATGATAGTAGTAGCCTTCTTAATGCTTTGGATAATATTCTTTGGACTTAATTCATTTGTTAGTGCCGCTGACTCTATTAGCCGACTATTTACAGGAGTTACTAAAGCTCAAATAGACCAAGCTGTAGAAGATGGAGCAATCCAACGTACAACTTTGGAAGTAGTAAATAACTATGGGGAGCAATCAACTATAGACACTAATCAATTACAAGGGAGTAGAAATGAGTAACAACACAGGAAAAGACAACACAGGTAATAATAATAGTGGCAACAGGAACTCTGGCGACAGGAACTCTGGCTACAGGAACTCTGGCAACTGGAACTCTGGCTACGGGAACTCTGGCAACTGGAACTCTGGCAACTGGAACTCTGGCGACAGGAACTCTGGCTACAGGAACTCTGGCGACTGGAACTCTGGCAACTGGAACTCTGGCTACAGGAACTCTGGCAACTGGAACTCTGGCAACTGGAACTCTGGCTACTGGAACTCTGGCAACTGGAACTCTGGCAACAGGAACTCTGGCGCAGGGAACTCTGGCTACGGGAACAGTACCGATAGGGAAACGGGGATATTTAACACAACTCAAGGCAAAATCAGGTGCTTTAATAAAGAAACTGACCTAACCTATGACGAAATAGACCACCCATATTTTAACGAGTTCTACCTAAATAAATGGATACCTGAATCAGAAATGACCGACGAAGAAAAGAAAGCTGACCCCAACTTCTTTGTAAGAGGTGGTTATCTAAAGACCTTTGAATGGGAAGAAGCATGGGCTAACTACTGGAGGGATTGCAACCAAGAAGAAAAGGATAAAGTTCTAAACCTACCAAACTTCGACCCAACTATCTTTAAAGAAATCACTGGCATAGATGTTGGCGAAAACTCTAAGAAGCAAGAACTTCTAAGTAAGGCTGACGAGCTAATCAAGCAAGCCAACGAATTAAAGGATAAGGCTAAAGAACTATGAAAATTAACTACATAGACTACAATCCGTATCGTGAAATAGAGACTGACCGCCTACAAGACCAAATAGAAGAACTAGAATGTCACATTATAGACACAGTAGATGACCCTAGAGTAAACGAGATAGCTAGAACCAATAAGTTCTTAGCAGAAGTAGCGTTGTTTGAGAGGATATTGTAAGACTTGGGTGCGTGTCGCTGTTACCGTATGGTAGCAGTACAAGGAACACGTTAAATGGACTGGACTCATATTAGGATATTGGCAAGATACGAAGTTCGTACTCCAGATTTCAGCAGCCCAAGAACGCAGAGAGTGCGGTGAAAGAACGAGTACCATTTAGACCGTAAGCCCTGAGTCGGTTGGCGGCTCTCTGCAAACTTTAATAACTTATAATTACGCCCTGTTAGTTGCAACCACTAAACAATGAGGTTTAGATAGACAGGCAAAGCCGACAATAACTAGGTAGCTCCTAGTGGCGTACTAGCTCCAAGAAAGGAGATAACAATGAAAGAAGAATTAGAGAATCTAAAAGCACAAATACATTTTAAAGAAAATGGCATACCTTCTATTCACGCAGGTTACTTAACAGACGAAACAATAACCTCAATCATAAACCTAGTAGATAGAGAACTGCCAAAAAAGATTGAACCAACTAGTGATGAATTTCTAGCCTACAATCATGGATTTAATAACGCCATAGACCAAGTGCGAGCAATTATAAGGAGCAATACATGAGTGATATAAGAAAACAGGTAGAAGAAATTATGATGGACTTCGTGGGTGCTTACGAAAGTTTTGATGAGATACCTGAAGCCAGAAGCGAAGCCCTAACCAAGCTTGAAGCACTTATACAGGAACAAGTAAGGTTAAGTAAACAGGAATTGGTGGATATTGCCGCTCAAAGGGCTAAAGATGACGAGGATTACCAGTTATGGGCGTTTGCAGAAGATATGCAGGAGTATTTAGACCGTACTAAACTTAAAGGGGAGAAATAAGAATGAGTAAGCTTAGATACACGATAACCTATGAAGTAGATAAGGATATATTATGCGACCAAGGAACTATTGATGATGATTTTAACGGTAGCTGGCAAGAATGGTTAGACTGGTTCGCTAAAGAAGAACTGGGAGAAGTAATCACAGGGCTAGATACCTTACCCATAAGCATCAAAGTAGCCACTAAACCAAAGGATAGTAAATGAAAGTTGGAGACAAAATATGCCAATAAAAGATATATCTGGTCAACGATTCGAACGATTGGTCATCACTAGGTTTTCACATACTAATAACGGTTACAGTTATTGGTATTCAATTTGTGACTGTGGAAAAGAAAAACTAGCTAGAGGAGTAGATTATAGTCGAGGACACACTAAAAGTTGTGGTTGTCTAAAAACAGAAAAGTCTAAGATGTGTCATTATAAGACCCACGGCATGTCGGATAGTTCTGAATTTTTTATTTGGACTAACATAATTCAAAGAACAAGTAATCCTAGTAACCCACACTATACAAACTATGGTGGACGAGGTATTACTATTTGTGATAGGTGGTTGGATAGTTTTGAGAATTTCTACAAAGATATGGGTTCTAGACCATCTAAAGACCACTCCATAGAAAGAATTGACAATAACAAAGGCTACTCACCAGAGAACTGCAAGTGGGGGACTAGACAGGAGCAGGCGTCAAATAGAAGAAGTAGTAGGCATGTAGAATATAACGGAGAAAAAGTTACAATCACTGAAGCATTTAGAAGGGCTGCGAAAGATTTAGGTATGTCGTATGGCTCTATTGAAAACAGATATTACAAATTTAACTATACTTTGGAGCATACACTTTATACTCCTAAGAGAGGATTCGGCAAATGGAACAAAATACCAATAAGAAGAACGAGCTTAAGGTAGGTACGGTGATTCAGGTTTATTGGGGTGAAGAACTCCGTAAAGCTAAGATTATTGGCTTTAAACATGGTATACCAGAAATAAAATTACTTGACAAATAATACTGCTTGTGCTAGTATAGAAGGGTAATTAAGAAAGAAGGGCAACATGAAACGATTTAACTTACACTGGACACAAAAAGGAGCAATAATCTCCGTAGTAGTGTTTCTTTTATTCTTCCCAGTAACGGGAGCTTATATTAATTTAGCTATAGACTGGCTATTCCAACAGATGTTTATCTATGGTAGCTATGTAGCTGTGGTTGCAGGAGGTTATATAGTGTTGTATTTGTTATGGACACTACGACCTACCCCTGTAAAAGTACCCAATAAAGCTAAGAAATCTAAAGTCAAAACTAGCGATTATTTAGAAGTCTAGTAAAATAGTAGCTACCTTAATAATTTAAACAGGAGTAATATTAGGCCACCTGATGATAAGCGACTAAGCCGAAAGTTATGATTAACTTACTAACAAGCGATTCAATCGCTCAACAGCAAGCAATATTAAATGTAATTAACAAACCACCAGCTCAGGTTATCAAGGTTGAGCTAACAGTAGACCAAAAGATTAAATCGAACTTTTACAAATGCAATACAGACATAGAGTGGATTAGAGCAGATAACGCACAATGCCTTGCTAAACCCATTCAAACTACTCAGACAGTAAAAAGTACTACTCAAGCTAAAAAGCCCGTCAAAAGGGCTGAAAATAGTTCAGGGAATACATATACGCCTGGCCAGTGTACCCATTGGACTAAAAGTGTACTAGGTTGGGTGCCTAATGGTTGGGGTGATGCGACAAATTGGGCAGCTAACGCTAAAGCAGATGGCTATTCTGTCGTATCGGTACCTAAAGTAGGAGCTGTAGCTTGGAGATACGGTCATGTGGCTGCGGTAATAGGCGTGGGTAATGGGACGGTAACTGTTTCAGAACAGAATTATGACTGGAACTCTGGGATAAGAACAATAACTATTCCAGTTGATAGCTACCAGTATATCTACTAATATTAAAGGGTTCATTGTTGCCCACATGAACATATCGGAGGTCATATGAGGCCTCCTTTTTAGTTCCTAATAACTCTTAGACTAGGAACTTTACGTGATTATCGCTAGTTAAGTAGCAATATTCACCCTAATAACGCTATTCGTATCACGCTGATACGATTGACAAAAAGACTAATCTGTGCTAAGTTTAAATAGTCTATTAATATCAGTTATGTATAGACACTTTTCATTTGTTACCCCAAATGATTGACCGCTTGATAGGAAGCCCTTCGGGGCTTCTTCTCTTATTTAAAGGCTATTCATTCCCGTCATAAATCTTACCATTGTATTTAGCCACTCCATCTTTGACCATGACCATATCAAATTGGTAGGTTCCGTCCAAGTAGTCTGTGATTAGTCCTACTGATTGTTGCCAATTCTCTTGCTTCTTAACTATTTTGCCGCCATCATCAACACCAGAGCCATAAGAAGGCACTCTGCCATCTGTGTGACAGCCACAACCAACCATCATTGAAGTTAGATACTCACCAGCTCTTGTGGTTCTATGGTGTACTTCCGAACGGTGTCCATGCCCTCTTACGATATGAGTTTCGGGGTTATCTCTCGACTCTTTGGCTGCTGTGCTTCCACCACTTACAACAGTAGTTCCATGTTTAAAGATAATTGGTGGTGCGTTATATTCTTCACCATAAACAAACTCTGCTGCTCCGTAGCCTCCGTACCAATCAACGTCTACTGCTTCCATATTTACTAAGAACGGATAAGTCATAGCTGGATATTTTGATTCATTTCCTGCTTGTCTGACTCCGTAAAGTTCAGGTACTTGCTTCATTAAGAATCTAGCTAGTCTTATTGTGTGATTGCTGTCTACGGCTACAATGTGTGATTCAGGATTGTCAGCTCTTAGTTGAGCGTAGAGATTATGTACTCGGTTTATTGCTGGATTGAGTGAGTGCCTAAAGTGGTCGCTATCTGCTGGAAACCTAGAGATTGCTGCAAAATCTAGAGTATCAGAAAGGTCTACTATTGTTTCTGGTCTAAATTCTTTGCACATCATATTAATAATATTAATCATGCGTTCGTCATGTAGTGGGACTAATTCATCGTCTATTTGTCTGTAATCTATCTGGAGGTCGCCAAAGGCAAATATTAACTTATAGTCTCTATCTACTGGCTTACGTCTAGAAGGGGTTATTTTAGCTGGTGGAGCTTGCGAGATAAATTCACTTAACTTGGCCGTATTGCCGCCCTTACCGTTTGGCAGGGGTATTGTGTATTCTATTTCACCATCTTTGTTTTTGATGTAACCAACGTGAAAACCTTTGTGTTCTAGTTCATTGGCTAGTTCTGGGGAGATATTATGTAGCTTTAAGATGTCACCAAAGTCATTTCCTTGTGTTGGTTCTTTCTCTGGTTTTGGTGGCATTTCTATCTTCCCTTCTTTAATTTTGTTTTTGTGATAAACTCGTTTACCTTTCCATGTATTATATTTTATTCCAGGATATTTTCTATGGAATTCTTCCCAACTATCATTGAGCAAATAATATAGTTTATCGCCCTCGTATTTAAGTACGCCCACCTCATATTCTCCATTCCCCGTCTGGCCCTAAATAATAGTTAACCTCTGAATCATAATTAAGTAGTTCTACTTCTACGTCTGGTAGTTTGCGTGTAGGCGTGTATTCGTTGCCTGCATTTATATAAGCATCTATTTCTTCTTGGTTAGGTTCTTCTTCGTAGATACACTCAAAGTCCCTATTCATCATATCTGAACATACTTGGTCGAAGTTGTACCCAAACTCCTCTAACTGATAACGGTATAGTCTAAAACCCATAAACTGTTCGCCAGAGTCGTCAGTAATTCTGTAGATGTGGTCTAAGTTACAGTCACCAAACCTGAATATGGCGGTGTTCTCTGGTCTAATGTCATAGATACCTGATTGGGTTTTTAAATTAAAGTAGTAGTCGTCTTCATCTCTAAGCCAGTTTATTGTTTTAAACGGCTCCTGTTCACCTCGTTCCATTGTATTCTACCATTCCATTGTTTATGAATACTGCTTGTTCTCTGAAGTTTTCGTGTAATAAAGCTGACTCCTCTCTTATTTGTTGTGATTGAGCAAAACTAGACAAGTACCCTAAGTACATAGTCATATCTTGGAATTTTTCGTAAGCACTAGCCATAGGTTCCAACAACTTATTGTGTTGGACCATAGCTCTCATTAAGTTGTTACAGGGTTTAATTGGTGGTTCTACATTAGCGTGTAAGTCGTTATGGACTGTAACTGCCATGCGAATGATAAAGCCACCCATCTCTCTAAAATCGTTTCTCTCAAACCTACCACAGTACTGTTGCCCCTCGTACATGAGGTGATGTTTATTGGTTTCTGCACGATACAACACTCTACCTTCTGGCGTTAAGTATCGCTCGTGTCTCATGTTACATCAAACCCTTCGGCTTGTTGTTTTCTAAGAGCTCCTGAACGGTTGAAAACATTCTCATATTGGATAATTGCTTCACCTCGTTCTTCGGCTAGACCATCTTCTATTTGGAATATCTCCCTAGACATTCTCTCTAGAAGCTCTGAGGAGCCACAGGAAGCTACAACCATTCTACCTAAGTACATTTGTTGTTCTTCACTCCAGCCCCTTTCAGAGGTCATTTCTCTAAATCTCTCGAAATACTCGTCCCTGCGTACCATGTCCACTCCTATTGTGTGTTTACAATAAATGTTTTTAGTGCTGATAGACCAGCAGCTACACCAGCTATTGCTAGAGCTTGTGCTGCGTCTAAACTAGTAACACTTGTTAGCCCTAAAGCTACAGTTGCTAGAAATGCTTGTGCGAAAGTCCAAGCTGCTCTTTTAACTAAGTCTGACATTTTTTACTCCTTTTATTGTTACTTTCCAATTAGTGATAGTTTTTCCTTGTACGTTAGCGGTTATCATTTTAAGCCCAATCTTGTAATCATCTTGCGTAAGAACTCACCAAAACCGTTAAGTAGTTGAGTGTCCTCTGATTGAATTGCTAGTTGTGCTTCTAGGTTCTTGACTCTAGTGTTTAGTTCTTCGTTAGCTTTAGTTAGAGCGGCTACGTTGTCGCTAGAAGCTGTGAGTTTAGTCTGTAGGTCTTTAATCTGATTAGCTTGGTCTGTTACTTGTTTAGTAATAGAAGCTCGGTTAGTTAAAGCCCATTGTTGGAAGTCAGTAGCTTTGTCGGCTTCTGGGTCGTCTAACATAGCTTCAAGCATTGTTAAGTGACTTCTGCCTACAAAGTTCTTTCTAAATTCTTCCCTGGTCATTTGTCGCCCACGAATGTTTTGCATGGCTTTGTTATATCGCCAATAATAGTTATCTTGGTCTGGTATCACTTCGTCTCCTCCTGCACTTGGTGCGTTATATTTCCCTGCAAGCCAGTCGGCAGGGTTAATGAATGAAGCGAATGATGTAGGGTAAGTACCCTCTTTGTTGATGTCCCAATGCACGTGTGGGCCTGTAGAGAGTCCTGTCGAGCCTGATTTAGCGACTACCTCGCCCTCAGATACACCGCCATTACCTTTAATGAATTGGGAGTTGTGCATAAGGCGGTGGTAGAAGCCTTGACTGTCTCGTATAACAACCATGTTTCCGCCAGTCGGCGATACTACTTGTGTAAGTGTTCCAGAAGTCGGAGCGTATACGTTACTGCCTGTTCCTTTGGCGTAATCCACGCCTGAATGACGACCAAACTTAGCGTATGAATCTGCTACGCCAAACTCGGTGGTTATGACGTATGGTGAGTCTACTGGTCTACGCACTTACTTCTCCTTAACAGCTTGACGCTGTTTTTCTTCAACTAGTTTTGGTAACTTGCCGTTGAGCTTTTTCATGAAGGTAAGAACTTCCTTTGATGCTTCGGTTTGAGCCAGGGCAGCTTTGGTGTGTTCTCTAAGGTCTTTCGATAGTTCTTTAGCAAAATACTTAGCAAGCCACACAACGGCTGCCCCCATTGAAGCTGCGAGTGCGATTGCTGCGAGTGATACTTCTGCTCCTTGTGTCATTGGTTTGTCCTATATATAACTAGGCGTTACCGCAAATCTGCATAATTGGTTATCGGCATCAAGTCCCGCTGTACCAGACACGCTTGCTGAGGCTGCCTGTTGTAGTGTGAATGTGGCTTGTGAGCTGGTTGAATATGGGAATACGCCCCTTGCACGAACGAAGGTGTTTGCGGCTGAAGAACACTGGATTCTGAACACTCGCTCGTATCTGTCATACGAGGCGTAAGCGTTACCTGTCAGTGTTTCGTCCGTGAAGGCAAACTCGCAGGAGTTCGTGGACGCGCTGAATAATGGCAAATCAACCTCCATAATCCATGCACCGATTGGCACAGTGAGTTTGTCCCCTGCGCCGTTGTATGAACCGTAAGTAGTATTTGCGCCACAGGTGACTTGCACTCGGTATATTGACTCAACGGGCCACTTTCCCCTATCTCTAGGAAACCCATAAGGCACATCTTGAGTTGAGTAAGATACTGCACTCACTCCACCACTTGTAGGGATTGAGTAACCCTCTGGTACTTGTACTGTAAGAGTAGTGTTAGTAGAGAATGAATTAGCGGTGATTATTCCGTATTCAGTAGCGTTGAATGGTGAATCTACAGTTGTAGCAGTAGCACCTCCGTTAGCTGTTAGGTTGTTGGCGTTGGCGTTATTGTCGTTGCCGTCACCGTTGAAGTCGAAGTGAGATACAATAGAAGTTTCTGAGCCAGTCATACCCTGAGATATGAAGGTCTGAATAGTTGACTGCGTGATTTTTGCGTTTGAGTACCATGCTTGAGCGATTTTGCCATCAAAAGTATTTGTTCCACCGTTCCAACTTCCTATTTCTAAGTTTCCAGCTTGTACTAGTGCCGTTGGGTTTGTGCCTGCCCTAGTAACTTGTGCTGGTACGTTCACTCCGTCTATCATTATGTAAGAGGTAGTGGTTGTGGCGGTAAAAGTAGACATATCCAGTTGAGCTGCAACATGAACCCATTTATTCAGTGGAACGGATTGGTAAGACTGTACTCTGCTATAGTTACCAGAAGCAGCATTATAGCCAGTTAATTGCACAATACCACTAGCATCAATCGCCATAATCCAACCAGAAGTACCGTTATATCTTGAGACAACTCCGCAAGGCCCATAGCTCTCTAACTTAATCCATGCACCAACACAAAAGTCGTCAGTGAAAGTAGTTCCTGCTGGTGAAGTCTTAGACCAATACTGTGAAGAAGAAGATTCTAAGTCAGTACATTGAGTAGGTGCTGTTACTGTTCTAGTGAGTTTCAGTCTCATACCGTTAGATACGGTGTCAGTAAGGTCGTTAGAGTTGAATACAAGGTCGTAGCTTCTGTTGCCGTTGTAAGTAACTGAATCAGGTACGTCTGCTAAATCTGACCAACCTTGAGGGGTAGTTGTAAATAGAGTCTTTAGTGAGTTGAACCAATCAGCTATTGGAGCCATTATTACTTTAGTTCCAGTAGTGTGAGCTGAAGCAGTAGAGTTATCATAGCCTCGTCCGTTAGCAGGACAAGTTACTTTTGTTGCTGTCTTAGAGTTGTAGTAGATTATCTCTCTGTTAGTTGTTGAGTCAGGGTCTATTACTAGTGTTCCCTCAGAGTTAGCTGGGACTATATCTAAAAATATATCTGTGTCTCCAGCAGTACAGTCAGCCGTGAGGTATGCTGTATAAAAATTCTCTCCTTGCCAATCGGCACTTAGCAATCCAGTAGCCATTATGAATACCTTTTTCCTTCCGCCTGTAGTCTTTTTCTCCAGGCTTTTTTTCTTTTATAAGAGCATACTTTACATTTTCTACTGCCGTCTTTCTGAGTTTGCGTATTATTTTCATCATACGGGTGCCCAGAGGGACAGTGAGTTTTAGCTTTGTTTATTGAAGGTACAGTAAGCGGTGAACGGAGTAAGTTTTCCTTTGGTGTAACTGGTTCCAGATGTTTTGGATTAACACAAAGTCTGTTTCTACATAAGTGGTCTAACTGTTTTCCTTCTGGTATCTCGCCAACTAACATTTCGTAAACAATCCTATGTGGATTTCTGACTATTCTATTGCGATTAATCTGACCATAGCCAGTATTAGCTGGTTTTCCAGTCCAGTACCAGCAGTCGGCAGTAATAACGGTACGCTCAACAATCCTGTTCCATAGAACAGCATCTTCTGTCTCTGGTTCCCATGTTGATGTTAATAGTTCTTGTGCCATGTGTTTATTTCCTTCCTTATCCTAATTTAACTTTCGATTTTTTTCCAACACTTTTTGGTATCTTATACCTTACCTTTTGTACCTTTAATTTGGTGTTTGGTCCTTTAAATGTATAGTCTTTATCTGGTGATAGTAATTTGGCGAGATTTAGGGCAGTTTCTTTGTCTACATAGCCATACTGATTAGTAAACTCTTTACTACTTAATCCGAGTGCTTTAGCCAAAGTCTCTTGTTCCATGTCAATGCCTTCGTAAACGGCTTTAGCCCCTTCTTCTTGTAGTTTAAATGTAGAGATAGCATTCCATTGGTCGGTCATTTGTTGGAATAGTCCTGGGTTAGCTTTAATCCAAGCACTTCTGGCACCAGTACCCTTAGGTAAGCTAGAGTATTGGTCCATGACTTTTTGCAGTTCTGGTGGTGTAGTAGGGTATTTGTCGAATTGTGGTAAACCAAGGAACGCTCGTTTAGTTCTCTGGTAGTTATCTTGTTGTGCAAAGAAGTCTGTAACATCTGGGTTATTAGCGTAGAATTGTCCTCTTTGGGCTTTATCTGTAATGGTGTTAAGTTGGTTTAGTTTGTTTTGGACTTCTGGTGTGGCTTTAGGAATGGTTACACCCATAGCGTCAGTATTAGATTTCTTGTCGGCTGGAATTACTTTATCAAAGTATTCACTACGTCTTGTATTAAAGTCCTTAATCCAAGGGTTAAGTTGCTGAATAGCTTTTTCTTCAAAGTTACCAGGTGAATAGTTAGCCATCAAGTTTAACACTATTTTTAGTTGGTCTGGTGGTAAGTCGTATAGTGGGTCGCCAGGTTTACCAGCCGCTCTGTTCTTAGCGTCCATAGCTTTAGACACTTCAAAGGTCTTAGGGTATCTGAGCCATGTAGTAGCTTTAGAGGCTGAATCATAATAGGTTTTGTCTTTAATATCATTACCAGCTAAATCTTTACTTCTAGGGGCTATAACACTTCTATAAGCGTCTAGTTCATTCTTGTTAAGTCCTACTTGTTTAATAGCTTCACCCTCATTCTTATAGTATTGGCCGCCTTCAGAGATGCCTTTAGCTCCATATACTCGGTCTTTAAATGATTGGAACACTTCACCAATATTTTGTTCAGCAATTACCTTGCCAGGAACGCCAAAACTGCCAACTACATATTTACCAGCAGCAGCTCGTCTTTCTTCATCAGTCATAGTCTCGTCATAAATATCTCTTCCAGTACGAGGGTCTTTACCTGTAACCACTCCATAACCAGTCTCTAACATTGGTGAGCGGTTGTTTCTTGTACCACCAGTAACAGTATCGAAGACAGCTGTAGCAAGCTGTCTAACTGGCACTCCGCTTTGAGTTGGGCTAAACGATGCATTTATAGCTGACACGACTGGTCGTAGTTCTGGTGTAACACCAAGTTTAATAATACCTGTCCATTCACCAGTCTTAGGGTCTTTTCTAGCCCCAGGTAAAACTAATATTAAGTTATTGTCTAAGACGTACTTTTTACCAGAGTTTTCCATATCTGCATAGAAAGCTTCACCTTCATCTTTAGCTAGGTTGTAGGCAGTAAGCCCACTGACGGCTAGACCAAAGGCAGCTATACGTCCACCTACACCAACTGGATTCTCTTTGACTGCTCTCAAGGCAGCTCTTGTACCAGTTTGTCCAGCAGAAAAATACGGGACTATGGTATCGGCTTGTTGTATCAGACTAGCTGCATTACCGAAGTTAGGAAAAGCGTTGTTGTAGGTATAGGCAGCGTTAGCTAAAGCCTCTTCGTGTGTAAGACTCTTTTTAATAGCGTTGTCGTATTCAACCTGTGCTACAGCCGCTCTAGCCATCTGGTCTATTTTACCTCCAGCAAGAGACAGTTGTTGCCAAGCTCTTCTGGGGTCAGCGTTCCATTTAAGTTTAGTTAAAGTATCTGCTTGAGCGGCAATAGCGTCTGCAGTAGTATCTTTAACTAGTTTCTGTAAGTTACCTCCATAAATAGTTATTCCTGCTTCTCTAAGCATTTGTTGGTTTAAACTGTGTTGGTTGAGGGCTGAGAAAGCTGCCTTCATAGCTCTAGGACCAAACACTTTAGGACCTTTAAGAATTGGTGCCCATATTGCATTAAAGGTTGCCTGTGCTATTTGAAAAGCAGGATTAAGTACACCAGTATAGGCTTCACGAAACGGTTGTTGTGCAAGCCTAAAGCCTCTTAATATTCCGTTCATTTGCTCTTTATCTGTACCCTGTAATACAGAGGCATACTCAGGAGGTAGTTCAACTCTGAACTTATTACCATTCTCATCTATACCGAGTATGGTTTGTCGGCCTGTGATTGAATCTGGTCTTAGTTCTACTAATTCTCTACCAATACCTTTTCTGGCGTTGTCGGCTGATTCTATATCCATCTTTAAGTCTTGTAGTCGTTCTACCATTTGTCGGTGGGCTTCGCTCTTCTTAGCAATTCTAGCGTAGGCAGCTTCTTGTTGTTTAGAAGTTTGCTGAATTATACCTTCTTCTGGTATAGACTTTGGAGATTGGGTGGCTTGGTTGTAGAGGTCGGTGAGTTGCTTACTTGAAAGAACTTGGTCATTTTCAAATGCCACTATTGAGTCAAAGTCATCGCCAGTAAACTCGCTAGTTTCTTTAAGTTTTGCTCCATCATACCCTTTAGATTTGGCAAACTCTTTGAATTTCTTACCCAGCTCTCCGTCAAAGTACATAAACTCTTGGAAGCCAGGCTCGCCAGGTTTTATGTCTATATTTTTATCGTTGGCTATTAGCTTGTCGAACTCATTAAACAACCCATCATTAGCTCTGTCGCTAAATACTAAAGGTTTATCTACTCTTGCGTTATAACCACCTACATTTTGTCCGTATTCTCTTGCTACTTTCTGGTCGGGGGTAAAGAACAAACCATTACTAGTAGTGTCGTATTCGCCCATCATCATTCTTCTTTTAGTTGGTCGCCCAACTTCCATAGCGTCAAACGAAGCGTCAGAGCCGTGATATGCGTTAGTTTTAGCTTTCACAAACTCATCAGCACTCTTATACTTCCTAGCTTCTTCTATTAATGGTTCTATAGAATCTTGTTTAGGAGGTGTGCCAAACAGTTTGTCTTTAGAGTTACTTACTGCTCTAAACTGTGCCTTGCCTTTAGCTCCCTTAGAGAACAGTTCATCTTGAGTTGATACACCGAGTAAGTCTACTAGTTCGTCTGGAGTAAGAGAGTCTATAGCTGAAGCTGAATCAACATCATCGCTAAGCATTTGTTTTAATAATCTTTTAGCCTGACTAGTTGCTTCATTTACTTTACGAGTATAATCACTTTTAGCCATTCTTACCTTGCCAGCTTGCTTTTCGTCAGCGATACCTAGTTGTTTACCAGCAATAGCTACATCTTTTTTAGCTAATCTTACCTTAGACTTAACGGCCTTGAGTTCAGTTTGAAGAGATTTAGACACGTCCCTAAGTTCACTAAGGTTTTGTCTAAGTTGGGAAATACGAGCTGTTTCGTCAC